>Ga0247725_1000157_pt1 | contig 76040 bp, 70 predicted proteins | sample OKSTACKMCFT3sol_FD_183021 | JGI IMG/M metagenome (GOLD analysis project Ga0247725, IMG submission 183021) | Subsurface sediment microbial communities from gas well in Oklahoma, United States - OK STACK MC-FT3-sol | ecosystem: Environmental > Terrestrial > Deep subsurface > Rock core/Sediment...
GAATTGACATTATTTTTTTGCAGTTACACTACTGCCCAGCAATAACGGAGAATACAATGAGTGAACATATTCTGCAGGTGTCAGACGACAGCTTCGAAGCCGACGTGTTAAAAGCTGCTGCCCCTGTTCTGGTCGATTTTTGGGCTGAGTGGTGTGGTCCGTGCAAAATGATTGCACCTATCCTCAACGAAGTAGCACAAGAATACGCAGGTAAAGTAACAGTGGCTAAGGTCAACATCGACCATAACCCTGGCACACCACCAAAGTTTGGTATTCGTGGCATCCCAACTTTACTGTTATTCAAAAACGGTCAGGTTGCAGCCACTAAAGTAGGCGCCTTGTCCAAGACTCAGTTAAAAGAGTTCTTAGACAGCAATATCTAATTGATTGAAAAAATGGCGCATAAAAAATGCGCCATTTCTTTTTTACGGCTGGACGACTGAAAATTATCCTGCTAATGTGTAACGCAGCAACAAATCCCTGTAACCACGCTTTTCCGTTGACTAAACCTAAGCCTACTTCCTTTTAATCAGCGATAAGCAATTTAATTCTGTTTGACCAACAAGAACCCATCATATGCATTTAACCGAACTAAAACTGAAGCCGATTAACGAGCTGGTTGATTTAGCCGAGTCTATGGGCCTGGAAAACATGGCCCGCTTACGTAAGCAAGACATTATTTTCGCTATCTTAAAATCACACGCCAAAAACGGCGAAGAGATTTTTGGTGACGGCGTTGTTGAAATCCTGACCGATGGCTTCGGTTTCCTACGTTCTTCTGACAGCTCCTATTTGGCTGGCCCGGACGATATTTACGTCTCTCCAAGCCAAATCAGACGCTTTAACCTGCGTACTGGTGACACCATTTCTGGCTTAATTCGCCCGCCAAAAGAAGGCGAACGTTATTTTGCTCTGTTAAAAGTGAACGAGGTCAACTTCGGTCGCCCTGAGCAAGCACGTAACAAAATTCTGTTTGAAAACTTAACCCCTTTGCATGCCAATTCCCGCTTACGTATGGAGCGCGGTAACGGCAGTAAAGAAGACATCACAGCCCGTGTATTAGACCTGGCCTCTCCTATAGGCCGTGGTCAGCGTGGTCTGATTGTGGCACCACCGAAAGCGGGTAAAACTATCCTGTTGCAGAACATAGCCCAGTCTATTGCTGCCAACCATCCTGAATGCGTGTTGATGGTATTGCTGATTGACGAACGTCCGGAAGAAGTGACAGAGATGCAACGTCTGGTCAAAGGTGAAGTGGTCGCTTCTACGTTCGACGAACCAGCCAGCCGCCACGTCCAAGTCGCTGAAATGGTGATCGAAAAAGCCAAACGTTTAGTTGAACACAAAAAAGACGTGATCATTTTACTCGACTCTATCACCCGTTTAGCCCGTGCCTATAACACTGTAATCCCAAGCTCAGGCAAGGTATTAACAGGTGGTGTGGATGCAAATGCTTTACACAAACCAAAACGCTTTTTTGGTGCAGCCCGTAACGTCGAAGAAGGCGGCAGCTTAACCATCATAGCTACGGCTTTAGTCGATACAGGCTCGAAGATGGACGAAGTTATTTACGAAGAATTTAAAGGTACAGGTAACATGGAATTGCACCTGTCTCGTAAAATTGCTGAACGCCGTGTTTTCCCAGCTATTGATTTCAACCGTTCTGGTACACGCCGTGAAGAGCTGTTGGCCTCTCCTGAAGAATTACAAAAAATGTGGATCCTGCGTAAAATTCTGCATCCAATGGATGAAACAGATTGCATGGAGTTCCTGATCGATAAACTGTCTATGACCAAAACTAACGACGAGTTTTTCGAGTCGATGAAACGGCAAAAAAATAGTTAACCCCCCTAAAACCGGCCTAGTAGCCGGTTTTTTTTATGTGAGAAAATACAGATGACAACCCCGCAGATCGTAGTCATAGGTGGTGGCGCCGGTGGACTGGAGCTGGCAACACGCCTTGGGAATAAATTAGGCCGTAAAGGCAAAGCGGCTATCACCTTGATCGACAGAAACCCCACTCATATCTGGAAACCTCTCTTGCACGAGGTGGCTACAGGCACTTTGGACGTAGATATTGATCAGGTGACTTATCGCGCCCACGCTAAAGCTCATGGCTTTGATTTTCAACTCGGCACTTTTACCGGTCTGAACAGAACGCAACGTCAGGTGACACTGGCTCCTGTGCTGGATGAAACTGGCGAAGTGGTGCTGGAAGAGCGCCGCATTCCTTATGATTATTTAGTGCTGGCCATTGGCAGTATTTCTAACCATTTTAATACTCCAGGCGTACAGGAGAATTGTATTTTCCTCGACAGCCCAGCTCAGGCCAACCGTTTTCACCGCCGTCTGCTGGAAGCCTATTTAAAACTCAATTCGCCTTTGCACCCAAAAGAAAATCTGAATATCGCCATTGTTGGCGCTGGGGCTACAGGTGTCGAGCTGGCAGCAGAACTGCATCATGCCGCAGCTGAATTAAATTCTTACGGCTTTGACGATATGAAGCGTGACCGCTTAAAAATATCAGTGATTGAAGCAGGCCCACGTATTCTTCCCGCCTTACCAGAGCGTATCGCAGCCGCTGCTCATAAAGAGCTGTTAAAGCTGGGTGTAGACGTGCGGGTTAATACCAAAGTCACAGCAGCAGACGAAGAAGGATTGCAGTTGGGTGATGAGCATTTACAGGCCGAGCTGATGGTCTGGGCTGCGGGCATTAAAGCTCCTGATTTCTTAAAAGACTTAGATGGCTTAGAGACGAACAGGATCAACCAGCTGATGGTGCAATCCACATTACAAACCAGCATTGATAGCCAGATTTATGTCATAGGTGACTGTGCCGGTTGTCCGTTACCTGATAATAAGTGGGTACCACCACGAGCTCAGTCCGCCCACCAAATGGCAAGCCATGTTGCAAAAAACATTATTGCGGCCTTAACAGGTCAAGCTCAATCTGCGTTCCAGTACAGAGACCACGGCTCACTGATTTCTTTAAGTCGTTTTGGCACTGTCGGCAATCTGATGGGCAATCTGGTCGGCGGCGCTATGATGATTGAAGGCCGTATTGCCCGTCTGGCTTACATTTCATTGTATCGCATGCATCAGGTCGCTCTGCATGGCTGGTTCCGCACACTGGTGATTTCGGTGATAGGGAAAATCAACAAAATAATCAGACCACGACTGAAACTACATTAAATTTCACTCAAACGGGTTTCAGCTTCTTCAGGCACAAAACGCCGGCTGCGCTGAAATCCGTTGTAATGTGGCTCCAGCAGTTGTTGCTCCTGCTCCGTGAACCAACGGTACATGGCCCTTTTGTATTTTGGCTGTTGCTTTAGTTTACTTAAGGCCTTATCAATGTCTGCTATCCAGCGTTTTCCGGTCTCTGTTTTCGAACAACTAACATAGGTATAAGAAAACTTTGGTATTTCAGCTATAGGTCTGAATTCAAGCTTCACTTTTTGCCCAGCTTCAATACTGAAATAACGTAAACGGTTCGGATAATCCACCACATAATCTACTCTTTTCGCTGCCAGCAACTGGACCGGATTCAATGTGCTCATTGAGCTCCCGCCAAGATTACTGCCTTTTTTATTGATCTGCGCTGCAATCACAGCAGGATAAGCCCGATCGTTTTCGATTAACCCCAACAGATCTGGGTCTGTCACCAATTTATCCATCTGAATGGCCTGATCTGGTGTCATTGCTTTGAATTTGTCGTGTTGTTGCAGACTATTGATAGCCAGATTAGGCACCAATCCGGCTGGTTGAGAAAAATAAGTTCTTTTATCACGCTCAGCTGTGTATCGCAGACCAAAAGTGCAATGGTCCTTCTTACTGCTCGCTGAGACTTTTACAATACGGGCGAGATGGATTTGATTGATCTGATGGCTGTACTGGGGCAACGCTCTGATCAGCTGATTCAACATCAAATCGAAGGATCCTTGGCCTGCATAAGGCCCCTCGCTGATCCGATAAGGTGGCCAATGACTGGTATACCACAGCATCGTAGGTTCAGAAGACGCTCTGAACGCCCACAACATTATGATAAAACAAACACTTAACTTCTTCATCCTGCCTCCATGCAAAGGAGGATGTACATTAGCAAATGCCAGTATCAGCAACAAGGTCGTTCGTCGCAAGCAAAAGCCAGAGACTGTGGCTCTTACCTGCGACTTTGACGCTGTTAGTCAATCACTAAGTGAATAATAGGATCAATAGCTTTAGCTACAGCTTCAATGCTCAAAGCCGCCAGATATTCAGTTTTGGCATGCTCTGCCGCTTCCAGCGTGTCAGCATGCACGCGCGCCAACAGATCACCAGTTGCAACTTTAGCACCTAAGGCTGTTACATCACTGAAGCCGACTGCCATATTAATCACCTGATCAGGATGAGCACGACCACCACCTAAACGCACCACAGCCATACCAATAGCAGTGGTATCGGCTTTATTCAGGTAACCAGCTACAGGTGCTGTGATATCCAGCACTACTTTAGCTTTAGCCAGATAGAGTTCAGGCTTCTCCAGTAAGTCTGCAGGTCCGCCTTGAGCAGCCACCATTTTACTGAAAATTTCCGCGGCTTTACCTGAGGTTAAGCTCTGCTCTAAAGCCGCAATAGCGCTGGCTTTATCATTAAATAAGCCGCCTAACTGCAACATACTGGCACCTAACTCTAAAGTCACCTGATGCAGGCGCGACTCGCGGTATTTGCCAGTCAAATAATCCAGAGTCTCCAGTATTTCCAGCGCGTTGCCTGCTGTTGTACCTAAAGTCTGGTTCATATCTGTTAACAACGCCTGAGTTGGCACACCAGCTCCTTTGGCCGTATTGACAATACTTTTGGCCAAAGCTGAAGCGTCTGCGACATTTTTCATAATGGCACCAGAGCCAATCTTCACGTCCATCGTCAAAGCCTGCAGACCAGCGGCCAGCTTTTTCGACAAAATAGAGGCGGTAATCAAAGGAATAGATTCGACTGTGGCTGTCACATCGCGAATCAAATATAAACGTCTGTCAGCCGGAGCTAGCTCGCCACTTTGCGAGACAATGACGCAACCTTGTTGTTTTACCAGCTGCTGAATTTTATCCAAAGGCTGCTGACACTGATAACCCGGAATAGCCTCCAGCTTGTCGATAGTGCCACCTGTATGGCCTAAACCCCGGCCAGCTATCATAGGCACATAAGCACCACAGGCTGCTATCATAGGGGCCAGCATTAAACTGACTTTATCCCCTACTCCACCAGTACTGTGCTTATCCACTACAGGGCCATCAAGCATATCAGTCCAATTCATCACAGCACCTGAATGCTGCATAGCGCGGGTGAGAGCCACAGTCTCAGCTGTGCTCATACCATTCAGATAAATAGCCATAGCCAGGGCTGCTGTCTGGCCTTCACTGAAACTTTGGTCCGTTAAACCACGGACAAATTGCTGGATAGCGGCTTCGGTTAAAGCACCGCCATTACGTTTTTGTTTAATGATTTCCTGAGGTAATAACACTGTGAACTCCAGATTCAGAATTTTTTGCTGTTGGCCAGAAACAACGGCGTGAAGGCACTAGGTAATAACTGCTCCAGCGTCCATTCCTGTTGCTGTTCTAAATGATTGCAGCTTCGTACCGGACTGTCTGGTGTAAAAAATTCAGCGATCACCTGACGGCAGATACCACAAGGCGGAGTCAGTTGTTCTTGAGGGGTATACACCATCAAAGCAACAAACTGACGTTCACCAGCCACCACAGCAGCAGCTATTGCATTGCGCTCGGCACAAATAGTGCCACCATAAGAAGCGTTTTCAACATTACAGCCAGAATAGATTTTGCCACTTTGGGCCTGAACTGCGACACCTACCGGGAATTTACTGTAAGGCGCATAGGCCTGTTCTGATGCTGCCTTGGCAGCGAGGGCTAATTCCGCCCATTGGATATTTGTAGTCATACTCTGATTTCTTGCAGGTCATACGGCCTTAGGTTATGCGCCTAAAGCCGTCCAGAATCAAGAGCAAGCTGGCTATAAAACCAACAAATGCAGCGAAAAAGTTAAACTTGTACTGCTTGCGTATGTTTTTTATGCAACAAATAGCTGAAATAACTGACAGTTCCTAACAACCAAACGGCCAGTATTGGGATTAACCAATACGCAGTGGCAATACCCACTTGTTGCGCAGCCAACCCTGTGCCCAAAGCCGCCGCCTGATAGCCTATAGAACCACCAATATTAGCCAGGCCTGACAAGACAGGGCCGTTATCACTATCCAAATCCATAGCTGCGGTCAGCATCAGCGGAAAAATTGCGCCCAGGCCTAAACCCAGAGCGAAGTTCCCCAGTTGCAATAATGCAGGCACAGCTGTGATTTTCACTAATACCGCGCCACAAAAAGCACAAATCACCAGGATCATTAATAGCTGCGCGCTGGTAAACCAGCGTAAAAACAATGAAAAACTTAACCGGCTTAACACCATACCACCAGTGAAAAAAGCGAAAATAAGCCGCGACTGTTCAGTGCTTAAGGCTAAGCCCTGACTGGCGTAAGTGACAAACCAGTTACCATGACCCCATTCCACTGCTCCATAACCAAACATCATCAAAGCTAAAGCAAAAAACACCGGTTTTTTCATCACCTGACGGTAGGACAGACTGCCTTTGGCATGAGCCATATGAGCAGGGCTTTCATGGGTTCGCCCTAAATACCAGGCAAATAGCGCTGTTCCGGCTAAAAACACCGCCAGAATGCGTAATGGCCAGCGCCAGTCTTCTATACCCCAATACAACACTACGACATACAAAGGTGCAGCTAAGGTACCTAAGCTAAACATAAAATCCATAAAACCCATCATGCGGGCACGTTTTTCCACATAAAGCCGGGCGATCAGAGTGTGGCCTATAGTGAATAAGCCTGAGCAGGTTAAACCTAGGGTAAAGACAAAAAACAACAGCAAAGGCCAATACTGCACCAGGGATGCACCAATAATCAGCACCACTAATATCAGCAATAACACCGCAAACAAGGGCACAAACTCAAACTTCTGCACATACTTGCCGCCTAAAAAAGCGCCGGTAATAGAACCCATAGATAAACAGGCAAAAAACAAGCCGCTGGCGGCTGGCGACATCTGCAACTGAACCATGATATCGGGCAACAAAATACCCCATAAAATACTGAGTAAACCCAATAACATAAAACTTAAATACACCAGTACCGTCACTTGCCGCTGATACATGGGTTCTCCTTAAAATGAGGGCGTTAATACAAAAGAGTCGGCATCCAGATAAGCAGGAAACTTTTGTTTAAATTGTTGTAAATCAGTCAGATTGAGCTCAGCTGAGACAACACCGCTCTGCCCTGGGGCCAGTTCAGCCTGAGTTTGACCTAAATAATTCACTACCATGCTGTCGCCACTGTAATTCAACGCGTTGCCATCCGAACCAATGCGGTTGCAGCCCAATACATAAGCTTGATTTTCGATAGCACGCGCCTGCAATAAAGTGCGCCAAACCTGACGTCGTGGCTCTGGCCAGTTCGCTACATAAATCAGCACGTCATAGTCCTGCTGATTGCGGGCAAAAACCGGGAAACGTAAGTCATAACAGACCTGCAGGCACAACCTGAAACCTAGATAAGAGACAATAACTCTCTCTGCTCCAGCCTGATAATGCTGCTGTTCGCCACCCATCCGAAACAAGTGACGTTTGTCGTAAAACTGCACCACTCCGTCCGGAGTCACAAACAAGAGTCTGTTAAAAATCCGGCCTGATTCAGTTATAGCCACAGAACCACAAAGCGCAGCATTCGCAAGCTTTGCCTGCTGAAGCATCCATTGTACTGTAAGCCCTTCCATAGTTTCAGCAATAAGCGTCGAATTCATGCTAAAACCCGAATTAAACATCTCAGGCAACACAAACAACTGGGTACCTTTGTGCTGTTGGATCTGCTGTTCTAAATACTGATGATTGGCTTGACTATCCTGCCAAACAAGGTCGGATTGAATTAACGCAACACGGATAACTGACATAAAATCTCCGTCGCCGCAGTCAATGTCTGAGGCTCCTTGGCAAAACAAAAACGAATTATACGTTGGCTCGGCGGCTGGCGGTAAAACACCGACAAAGGGATAGCAGCCACTTTATGCTCCCGCGTCAACCACTGGCAAAAAGCCACATCGTCCAGGTCGCTGAATGCACTATAGTCTGTTAACTGAAAATAGCTGCCCCTGCAGGGCAATAATGACCAGGCTGAAGCCTGCAACGCTTGACGGAACTGATCACGTTTTTGTTGATAAAAAGCCGCAAGTCCCTGCACTTCGTTGGGTTGTTCAAGCAGTAACTGAGCTATGGCATGCTGAGCAGGAGTAAAACTGGAAAAAGTCACATACTGATGAATTTTCCGGAATTCGGCCGTCAGCTCAACCGAAGCTACTGCATAACCCAGCTTCCAACCTGTCACATGAAAGGTTTTGCCAAAAGACGACACTATCACTGTGCGCTCTGCCAACTCAGGGTATTGATTTGCGCTAAGCTGAGGCTGACCATCAAACACCAGATGCTCATAGACTTCGTCGCTAATGCAATACAGACGGTGCTTTAGCACTAAAGCCTGCAGCGACAACCAATCCTGATGGCTAAACACGGCTCCGGTCGGATTGTGTGGGCTGTTGACGATAATAAGCCGCGTTTTTTTGCTGATTTGTTTTTCCAGCTGAGTCCAATCCACCTGATACAGCGGTGGTAACAACGGCACATGCACAGTAAAACCACCGGCCAGCTCTACGGCAGGCTGATAGCTATCATAGGCAGGGTCAAAAACTATGACTTCATCACCGGGCCGAACCAAAGCCTGAATAGCGACAAACAATGCTTCAGTCGCGCCACTGGTCACTGTAATTTGCTGCTCAGGGCAGACATTCCGTTGGTAACAACGCTGCACTAAAAGTGAAATTTGTTGCCGCAACAACAACACGCCAGGCATAGGCGCATACTGATTCAGTCCGCTTCGGGCTGATTCAGCCAACAACTCAATCAAACGTGGGTTGGACTGAAAGTCAGGGAAACCCTGAGATAAATTAATAGCCTGATGCTCCGCCGCTAACTGCGACATCTGACTGAATATAGTGGTACCTAAGGCGGGTAACTTACTTTGTAACTTCATATGGAATCTCACTACCACGCAAAAACATTAGAAAACCGGCTGGCCTGAACACAGAACGAATGCTATCATCCAGACAGTTTCACGTGTAGACGTCTAAACATCAAGATGAATCAAGCTATCCAAGTTAATCAATTAAATCCCTATGCAATCCAGCTCTGCACTTTAGGCCGCTGGATAGCCCAACGTCGGTGGTCGCCTGTAGGCAGCGGACTTTTCTCTATCCGTACCTCTGAGCATAGCGCGCTTTTTACCGGAACCAGCAAAGATAAAAATGAGTTAAGCCCAGCCGATCTGATTGCTCGCTGTTGGCCAAACCAGGATCTGTCCGATACAGCCGCTGCTATCCACCAGTTTTTGTATCAGATTAATCCACAGCACAAAGTCATACTGCAAGTGCAGGACCCGCAGGCTACGGTGTTTTCCCGCTTAATCAAAGCCGACCAACATCTTTTTGTTGGTTATGAAATACAGCAACAGCTAGCGACACATTCAGCACAGCGCAGTTGCTGCCCTTTGGCAATTCTGGAACCACAGGCTTTGGATCTGATGCTGCAGGAATTACACCAACGCTTTGATCGTGAAGCCTTGCCTTATGCCTTCTTAGTTCGCGGTCATGGTTTATATACCTGGGGTGACAGCGTAGACAGTGCCAAACGCCACCTGGAAGCCTGGCAATTTCTGATCGCCTGCGAATTAGAGCGAATTAAAGCAAGCTGTCATTTTAATTCATAAAACAGCTATTATACTTGGGGTTAGCATGTTAGCAGGCATTGATGCTCCATAATGGTGCATCAATGACCAGTGTCGGTTCAGCCAGCACATGGATTAATAAAAAAAACCTTTACAATCAACACAATGAACTTATGGTTCCATTTTTGCTTAAGTTCAGAGTCCTTGGTAACAATTGTGAATTCTTATGGCCATACATAGTTCGATGCGCGGCCTACGCTGTTTTTGTGTCGCCGCCGACTGTTTAAGTTTTAAAGAAACTGCCCGCCAGTTGTATCTGACGCCTTCTGCCGTCAGTCATCAGATTAAGCAATTGGAATCAGAGCTTGGACTGGACCTGTTCTTGCGTCAAACCCGCTCTGTGGAGCTAACAGCTCAGGGTAAAGCTTTTTATCAGGCGTTATTGCCACTGATGCGTGAGTTGGAACAAACCTTACGTACTTTTAGCCTGCAAAAAAATCCTACCGAAATCAGTATTTCAATGCCGGAATTTTTTGCCAGTGAGTTATTTGTACCCAAACTAGTTGGCTGGTCAGAACAACATCCTGATATAAATCTGAAAGTTGAGACTATTAAATCGCGACAAGACCCGGCAAAACACACGGACTTGCAGATCCTATTGGCCAGCAGTAAACCTACTGACAAGATTGCCTACGAGCTATTCCCAATAAGCTACGTACCAGCCTGTAACCCTGCGTTGTACCAACAACTGGATGGTTTGGGTTTCGAAGCCTTAACCAAAGTTCCTTGTCTGGTGCATCAAGCCAGACCCTGGTCCTGGCATCAGTGGGCGGAACAACTTGAAATGGAAAGCTTCACTCCAAAGCAAGTGATTCAACTCGATAGTATGTTCAGCGTAGCCCGCGCCGCTCAACAGGGGCTGGGGATAGCGCTGGTACCGTGGCCTATCAGCCATTCCTGGTTTGCCAGCGGTAGTTTAAAACGCCTATTCAGTGAAGAACTTGAAAGTCGTGATAAATATTATCTGGTGCAACACGAAACAGATCCCAACAAACCGCAAATTCAACTGCTGGTCAATTGGATTCTGCAGAGCTTCCAACGCGCTTTTTAACTCTATTTTTCCCGGTTTCAAGCTCCTGCCTTTTTCTTTTTGTCACCTACAAGGACGTAGGTGACAGCCATGATCAATTCCCTCATTTTCACGCCGGATCCACTCCAGATGACAATCTTTAGCGCTGAATGAATGAATTTTTCTCACTTGTCGGTTGGATTTATATCCTTTGTCAGTTCGTCAGTAACTTTCTAAAGTAAGCACAGTGCAGTGAATGACCTGCACTTTGAAATGAAATTATTGAAGAGTACTGGAGAGTAAATTATGAAAGCGACATCCTTTAGCTTTGGCAAAAAAGTAGCAGTGATGCTGTTGGCCTCAAGTTCTTTTGTCGCCGGCGCAGCCACTAGCGGATTTAAAATGGTATTGATCGAAGATACCCCGGGCGTGAGCAAAATTAAAGCAGGTCTGTATCAGGATGGTGTTGCAGAAGCAACAGCAGCGACAGACAAGCAAGCAGACTCATTCAGTAAAAACATGAGCTTATGTGTGGCCTACACCCACATGGCGGAATTTAAACAGGCAGAGCAAGCATGCAGTTCAGCCATTTATGCCGCCCGTCGCGCCGAAGGCACAGACAGTAGCTACAAACGTGAAATGCGCTCTTTTGCTTACACTAACCGTGGTGTAGCCCGTTTGATGGGGCAAGATCCTGTTGCAGCTTTAGCTGATTTTCAACAGGCCACTACGCTGGAGCAAAGCGAAATTAACAAGCACAACCTGGCACTTTTAAATGAAAAAATAAAAGCTGCTAGCCCTGTGTACACAGCGTCAACCTTAAAAGTGACGGATTGAAAAAGTATTGTCATCTAATAGCGCTATTCTGGGCCCTACTAGCGTAAAGGCCCAGACTTAGTGAAAGGAGACTTATATGTCATTCCATATTCCGCAAGATCATGACGTTCATCACCATTGGTTGAACTGGTTGTTGCAGCACTGGTCGTTTTACCGGCAGATTTCGGTAAGCCAGTGGGATGTTGATGACGAAGATTTTCAGCAGTAATAGGATCTTGTTGTAGTGATGCCTGGCTTCCCCGGCCAAAGCATACAACTAAGATCCGAACTCACTGTGAGCAGACAAATCGCTTCCCCCCTGTCAGATTTGTCTGCTTTTTTCTTTCCCCCGTCGTACTTGCAGCCATAGCGTCGTTGACTGCGTGCTTTCGCCCAAGTCGCATAGTGGACTATGCTCCCCGGGCCTCAATCCCTTGTCGCCTCGCTCTGACCACAATTACTTAGGGGGCTTCCCCGCCGACTTGCAGCCATAGCGTCGTTGACTGCGTGCTTTCGCCCAAGTCGCATAGTGGACTATGCTCCCTGGGACTCAATCCCTTGTCGCCTCGCTCTGACAGCAATTACTTAGGGGGCTTCCCCGCCGACTTGCAGCCATAGCGTCGTTGACTACGTGCGTTCGCCCAAATACCAATGTGGACGCCAGATGGGCGGGGATAAACCCACGCCCCTACGGTTGACTATGTGCTTTCGCCCAAATACCAATGTGGACACCAGACGGGCGGGAATAAACCCGCGCCCCCATTAGCAATGTCAATCTAGTGGGCGTTTTAGTAGAACACGGCCGTAAAACTACGCCTCTAGATTTGGCTATCGTTTTCCCCTGCTAAGCTGTCATAATATGCCCAACTTGAGTTAGCGAGAGAATGTCCTATGCGCGTTTGTGGTGTTGAAATGAAAGGCAGTGAAGCCATTTTGTGTTTATTGGCTATAGATAGCGGCCTGTTTGATATTCCGGATTGCCGCACTGTGCGTTTGCCGCTGTTAAAAGATCAAGACAGCGAGCAGATGAAGAAATTTCAGTTCATTTTTGCCAAGCTGGCAGAAGATTACAAAATTGATACTTTTGTCATTCGCGAACGGCCACAAAAAGGCAAGTTTGCTGGTGGTGCTGTTGGTTTTAAAATGGAAGCTGCACTGCAGTTATTGCCTAATGTTAAAACCGAGATCTTGACCAGCGCTTTTATTAAAGAGCAGCTGGCGCGTCACCCTGTGCCTATTGTATTTAAAGAAACAGGCTTAAAAGGTTTTCAGGAAACTGCTTTTATCACCGCCTACGCTTACCTGGCAAAGTAATACCCGTCATCCTTGAAGCTGCAGTTTTGTTGACTGCGCTCCTTCGCCCCAGTCACATAGAGGTCTATGTTCCTGGGGTCTCACTCCCTTGTCGCCTCACTGCAACCCCAATGATTTAGGGTATTAGGCTGATTCTTTGGCCTTTGAGCTTTAGCCCTTATGTTTTAAAAGGTAAGCTTTTAAATCCTGCTTTACTTCGGGCAATAACAAATACAAAGCCAGAATATTTGGCACCGCCATTAAAAAAATCATCGAGTCGATAAAATCAAACACAGCCAGCATATTGGGCACTGCCCCTATCGCCACTACGGTACAAAACAGCACTTTAAAACTACGCTGGGTAAAATCGCTGTGGCCAAATAAGTAAGTCCATGACTTTAAGCCATAAAATGACCAACTCACCACAGTGGAATAACCAAATAACAACAGCGCCACCATCAGCACCAGCGGGAACCAGTCAAACACTGAACCAAAAGCAGCTGAGGTCATTTGCACCCCATCCAAGCCAGGCTGTAAATACACGCCACTAACGACGATCACCAAAGCAGAAATAGTACAAATCACCACTGTGTCGATAAAAGGCTCAAGCAAACCAACAAAACCCTCAGACACAGGATCTTTAGTCCGGGCTGCTGAATGCGCTATAGGGGATGAACCAATACCTGCTTCGTTAGAATAAGCGGCACGGCGAAAGCCCTGAATAATCACACCTATCACGCCGCCATATGCAGCTTCAGGCGCAAAAGCGCTTTGTAATATGGTCCAGATGGCAGCTGGAATAGCGTCAAAATGCATCGCCAAAAACACAAAAGCGGCCGACAAATAAATAGCACACATCAAAGGCACTAATTTACTGGTCACCCGCGCTATGCTCTGAATACCACCAACAATTACTAAACCCACTAAAAACGAATAGACCAGGCCAAATACCCAGGCATTATCAAAACCTGTCACCAGTTTGACTTGCGAAAAACCCTGATTAACATGAACGAAACCAGCAGAGCCAAACACACAGGCAATAGCAAAAAATGCAGCTAAAAAGCTACCCAGCCGTGGCAAACCATACTTGTCTAAAGCGGCCTTGATGTAATACATAGGGCCACCGGAGGTGGTGCCGTCGGCGTTATAGACCCGGTATTTCACCGCCAGCGTACATTCAACAAACTTAGTGGTCATGCCCAAAAAGCCAGCCACTATCATCCAAAAGGTTGCGCCTGGTCCACCTAAAGCTATGGCGACAGCCACGCCGGCAATATTGCCTGTGCCGACAGTGCCGGATAACGCAGCGGATAAGGCCTGAAACTGCGTGATATCGCCTTTATCGGTTTTATCGGCGTAATCACCACGCACCACCCGTATCGCATGGCGAAAACCACGGATATTGATAAAGCCTAAATAACAGGTAAAGACGATAGCGCCCAGCACCAGCCAAAGCACAGTCACAGGTAAAGCCGCACCATTGATGGGAATGGCATAAAACACCACAGAGGCAATGGCGGAACTCAACCATTCAAAAGCCTGCTGGAAACTAAAATCGGACATAAACGCACCTTGGGATTTTTATTTTTTATCGCCGGATATACATCCAGACGGCTATTTTTAGTAGTCGATATCTTCAACGCAGAACAGCGGCAACGCAAGCTTTTTTAGCCTGAAATCTATTCATGTCACCGAATTGCCATCAGTTTTAAGCTTTGCTGTCATCTTCAACTGGCAGGATCTGCCCCAATCCACTGCTGTTGGGGCTTTCTGATGAAGTTGAACTGGCTTGTGTTGCTTGTATTGCTGCTGCCCTTTGGCCTGAAGGCTGAACCTAAAGTTGTGTTAGTCAGCATAGACGGAGTGCGCTGGCAGGAGGTTTTTGCCGGAGCAGACCCAACCCTTTCTCACCGGCCAGAGTGGGTGAAAACACCACAACTGATCCAGGCCTTCACTCCAGGTCAGCCTGAACTTTTAATGCCTTTTTTGCATAAAACGGTAAGCCAACAAGGTATTACAGTAGGCGACCGTAGCCAGGGTTCAGTCATTAATGTCAGCAACCCCTACCAGATTTCCTACCCGGGTTATCAGGAATTGCTGGCGGGTTTTTCCGACCCAGCCATTCGCAGCAATAACAAAATAGCCAATCCTAACGTTACAGTGCTGGAATGGTTAAACCAACAGCCACAACTGCAACATAAAGTGGCAGCTTTTGGTTCCTGGGATTTGTTTCCTTATATCTTAAATACAGAGCGTTCAGGCCTCACTGTCAACGCAGGTTTTATGCAGCAACAAGGCAAACTGAGCGAAAAGCAAAAGTATCTGAATCAGCTGCAAGCCAAAACTCCAAGCCCTTTTGCCAGCGTAAGACTGGATGTATTTACTCAGGAATTTGCGCTGGAGCATATGCGCTTACACAAACCTAAGTTGCTTTACATTGCTCTGGGTGAAGCCGACGATTTTGCCCATATGGGTCAATACGATCAGTATCTGGCGGCTATTCATCGCAGCGACCAGTTTATTGCAGACTTATGGCAGGAATTACAAAACGACCCTTATTACCGCGACCAAACCACATTATTGATCAGCACTGACCATGGCCGTGGCGAAGCTGCGCAGTGGCGCTCTCATGGCAAAAGTTCTGTGATGCCAGGTTACAAAGGTCCTGTGCCACAAATTGCTGGCTCGGAACAAATTTGGCTAGCCGCTATAGGGCCAGAGATTCCTGCTGCAGGTTTAATTCGCACCAATGGAACTTGGCAACAAGGCCAGATGGCTGCAACATTAGCTGCAGCTCTGGGTTTTGATTATCAGGCAGTACAACCTAAAGCTGCGCAAGCCTTTGATTTTAACGCCTCAGCTCGCCTAGCTTTATCCCCAAGTCACTTGGAGGTGCGGCGAGGCGACAAGCCAGCGAGACTCCAGGAGCATAGTAACGCTATGTGACTGGAGCGAGAGGGCGCAGTCAACAAATCGGCAACTTCTAGGACGACGGGGATATCTGGTAAAGTTCCAGCGGCAGATCATCAGGGTCTTTAAAAAAGGTGTAAGAGCGCTCTGTATAAGGGTCAATCCGCACTGGCTCTACAGCTATGCCATGGGCTTCCAAATGCGCCACCATCTGCGCCACATCCAGTACCTGAAAAGCTAAATGACGCAAACCCTGGGCTTCAGGTTTGCTGGGGCGAGGCGGTGGATTTGGAAAAGAAAACAACTCGAGCTGACTACCATCAGGCAACTGCAAGTCCAGCTTGTAAGACAAGCGTTCAGCCCGGTAATGTTCAGCCAGAACTTTCAGGCCCAGAATTTCAGTGTAGAAGTGTTTTGAGCGCTGATAATCACTGCAAATCAGCGCCACATGATGAATACCGGCTAACATAGCAACAACCCTTGGCAACTATTAATACCTCTAGTGTGCCAGTTGCAACCAAACCCAGCCAGCTATAACCCAAAGTAATTGGGGCTGCAGCGCGGCGGCAAGCGAATGAGTCCCCATGAACATAGATACACTATGTGATTGGGGCGAGAGAACGCAGCCAACAAAGCTGCGGCTCCAAGGACGAAGGGTTTAAAACTTTGATAAAAACTCAGAACGAGTTGCTGGTTCGGTTTTAAAAGCACCACCCAAAGCCATAGTCTTAGTACTGGAACTGGTATCCATCACACCACGGGACTTCACGCAATAATGCACAGCATCGATACTGACAGCCACGTCTTTAACACCCAATAAGGCCTGCAGAGACACCTGAATTTGCTGAGTTAAGCGCTCCTGCACCTGCGGGCGCTGCGCAAAAAACTTCACTATCCGATTCAGTTTCGACAAACCAATAATCTTTTTGCCAGGTATATAAGCCACAGTAGCAGTGCCATCTATAGTGACAAAATGATGCTCGCAGGTGCTGGTAAAGCTGATGTTCTGCACCTTGACCATTTCTTCAGCGCGCATTTTATTGTCAATCATCGAGATCTTCGGAAAGGTACTGTAATCCAGACCGGAGAACACTTCATCGATGTACATTTTGGCAATACGAGCCGGAGTTTCTGCCAGACTATCGTCTGTTAAATCCAGCCCAAGGGTGTGAACCACTTGTGTCATGAGTTCAGTTAAACGCTGTTTTTTCTGATCATTGGACAAGCCATTGTCCAGCATAGGAGTTTCCAGCCCAGCAGCCTCAAGAGCGCCGCGTACCACTAAAGCAGATTCAGTTAACATAAAAGCTCTCGCCGCTTGTTATCAATAGTGCATGTTATACGCAGACCACAGAGAATTGGTTTAGTTTGGTGAATAGGTTGTTATAGCTGGATGGCCTTAGAACAGTGAGTGGTGATGAACGCCAAGCTTAGACTCAAACGGCGCAGTCAACTACAACGCAGACTCGCCGTAAATACATCCATGTAGGCTCCTGTCCAGCGTCCCTGCTGGACAGGGTCTGCTAACGCAGTTGCCCGGCCGTTTTGTGAGATCGTCTATATCGGCACGATGTGCCAATAGCGGGCATATCCTCCAGCCTAGAATCAGGAACCCCTAATATTATGTAACACCGTTGTTTTGGATAACTATTCGGGATATAACCATATTTCACCTGCCACTACTCGGTACTTCTAGTTTCAAGTCTTTGAGTTAATGCTGAATATTGGCTAAAAAATAACAAAAGAAGGGGTGCCTCACGCTATAAAACGGGGGATGTCCTTTAAAATAAGCTGTTGTTCTACCTGAGAGACATGCCATGAAAAATTTCGAAGCAGTGAGGCTTTGGGGATTAGCTTTAAATTTCTGGCGACTTACTCGGAATGCTTCCGATGAGCTTATAAAAGCTGGAAATCCAAATTCAATGTTTTATGAAGGTTGGGAAACTCCAACAAATGAAGAGTATGAAGAACATGTTAAGTGGGCTGACGACAATATTGTGGAACCACTACTCTTCAATTTTTATCATGGAATTGAGTTGAGTCTTAAATCGTTGATCGCGGCTAAAGGCGTTCAGTTAAAAGCAAGCCACAAACTTTCCCAACTTTTATCCGAATTTAACTCTCTATATCCAAATTCTGAGTTAACTGAATTTTTCGAGAAGTATATTGTTTTGGATAAAAATCCAAGCATTTTGAAGGTTTTCTGCAGCGAGTCCGGTATTACTATGGACTATTTTTTTCAAAGTCTGAAGTACCCTAGTAGTACAACAGGAATATCGTTTAATCATACTGTGCTCAGATCTCATGGCGAGGATGGAGTCGCACTATTTCAAGATATTTCAAGTGAGCTCGCTAAGGTGACAGTTCAATTTAATAGGCTCATAGAGCGGGAGTGTATTGATAAGCCAGCATAATAAGGCGATGCAGCCGAAGGCTTGCTCTGTGCAGAGGCGCAGCCCGATTATTTCAGAAAACAAAGCACACAAAGTGTGCCCCATCTGATTGCAGCGTTATATCCGAAACTCGCTCTTTGTTATTGACCATTAGAAAAATCAATTCCAACTACTGGCACCAAATCCCCATTGGGGCGCGAGCCGGACAAAATTGGGTGGCCAAGGTTTTAAGGCTGGGAGTGTTTGAGTGAGGAGCCGGTAGCGACGAGCGAGTTACCCAGCCGCCTTGGACGCACGATTTTGGGCCGGGCTTTCGCTGCGACCTGGGGTCGCCTTTTCTTTGGATACTTTCTTTTGGCGAAGCAAAAGAAAGTATCTCGCCAAAGGCGAAACCTTTAGCCCAAATGCTCAGGTGAATTTGAATTTATTGTTGTAAGGCGGCTGCGCGGTGAGCACAACCTACGCAGTCCCTATGCTTTCCCCAACTTCTCCTGCCTCTTCACCCTCTCCCACAACCCATCCATCTCCGCCAAATCACTCTGCGCCGGACTAGACCCTTGCTCCACCAGCGCCTGCTCCACCTGCCGGAAACGGCGTTCAAACTTTTGATTGGCCTGACGCAATACTTTTTCCGGATCAAAACCTTGTTTACGCACTACATTGACCAGCGCAAACATCAAATCTCCTAGTTCTTCTTCCAGTTCAGCCGCACCTGCTGGTAGTTCTGCCACTTCCTGAATTTCTTCCTGCACTTTATCCCAGGCGCCTGCTACATCAGGCCAGTCAAACCCCACCTGAGCACAACGTTTTTGCAGTTTGTAGGCGCGGCTTAATGCTGGCATAGCGAGCGGAATATTATCCAGCACAGAGGTTTTGCCAGAAGCAGTGCGTTCTGTAGTTTTGATGGCTTCCCAGTTTTGCAGTACGGCTTTGCTGCTATCCAGACTCATATCGGCAAACACATGAGGGTGGCGGCGAATGAGTTTGTCGTTAATAGCGGCAGCACAGTCGTCAAACTCAAAACGGCCTTCTTCTTTGGCGATCTGAGCGTAAAACACCACCTGAAATAACAAATCGCCCAGCTCGTCTTTTAGCTCGGCATAATCTTCGCGGGCTATGGCGTCTGCCACTTCATAAGCTTCTTCCAGCGTATAAGGCACTATGGTCTGGTAAGTTTGTTCTTTATCCCATGGGCAGCCGTTTTGTGGGTCGCGTAGTCTGGCCATAATGGCTAATAATTGCTGAAGAGGTTGTGACACAGTAAATCCTGCAGAGGCCGGAGCATAAAACTCCGGCGCTATTGAATTTAAAATTAATGGAACCGTTTCGCTTCAATCACATCATCAATCTGGCTGACCTTAGTCAGCAGTTTGTTCAGTGAATCCAGGTTATACAGCTCCATCGTCATAATGATAGTGGCGGTTTGCTGCGAAATATCCGAGTTACTGCTCATCCGCAGCACGTTGGCTTTTTCATTAGCCAGAATACTGGTGATATCACGTAACAGGCCATTGCGGTCATGCGCCACAATACGAATAGTCACTTCATAACCTGAAGCGTATTTATCGCCCCATGTCGCTTCCACCACCCGCTCACGATGCGCTTCCTGCAAGGTTTTAAACTGATCGCAGTCGTCGCGATGCACAGCTATACCGCGGCCTTGGGTGATATAACCGACAATGGCGTCACCTGGCAGCGGCTGACAGCAACCGGCCATATGAGTTAATAAGTTACCTACGCCCTGCACCACCACATGGCTTTTCGGCTGAGCCGACATAGGTTTGCTAATCAGGCGCGGGTCAATTTCAGGCTGCTGAATTTTGCCCGACTGACTCTGCACATAGTGCACCACTTGCGTGACTTTAATTTCACCGCCGCCAATACCAGCCAGTATCTCTTCCATGCTGTTGACGTTAAAACGCGCCAGCACTTTAGGAATATTGTCGATACTCAGGTTCAGGCGGTTTAATTCGGTATCCAGCAGATCTTTACCAGCCGCTATGTTTTTATCTCTGTCTTGCAGGCGGAACCAGTACTGCACTTTGGAGCGGGCGCGGCTGGATTTTAAATAGCCAGAGTTCGGGTTTAACCAGTCGCGGCTTGGATTGGGCTCGCGGCCTGTTAAAATTTCAATTTGATCGCCGGTTTTCAGCTGATAAGTAAAAGGCACTATACGGCCTGAAATCTTTGCGCCTATGCAGCGGTGGCCCACATTGGAATGCACATAATAAGCAAAATCCAGCGGCGTGGAACCTACTGGCAAATCGACAATATCGCCTTTAGGCGTAAAGACATACACCCTGTCTTCTGTGACCTGGTTTTTTAACTCTTCGGCTAAATCCGAGCCGTCGACCAGCTCTTCCTGCCAGGCCAGCAGTTTACGCAGCCAGCCAATTTTTTCGTCCAGCTGGCCTTCGCGTGCCGTTTGGCCTGTGCCTTCTTTGTAACGCCAGTGCGCTGCAACACCCAGCTCGGCATCGTCATGCATCTGATGAGTACGAATTTGAATTTCAACAGGGCGACCCGCAGGGCCAAGTACCACTGTATGAATAGACTGATAGCCGTTTTGTTTTGGTGTGGCTATGTAGTCGTCGAATTCTTTTGGCAAATGGCGCCAGGAGGTATGCACTATACCCAAAGCGGCGTAACAATCCTGCACCTTAGTAGTAACAATACGCACAGCGCGAATATCGTACAGCTGATCAAAAGCCAGCTGCTTTTTCTGCATCTTTTTCCAGATACTGAAAATATGTTTAGGCCGGCCGTACACTTCAACCGAAATAGCGGCGTCCTGCATTTTTTGCCGCACTGAAGCGACAAAATCCTGCATATACTGTTCACGGTCTAAGCGTTTTTCTTCCAGCAAACTGGCGATTTGTTTATAGGTTTGTGGGTGCAGGTAACGAAAGGCTAAGTCTTCCAGCTCCCATTTGATCTGGCCTATGCCTAAACGGTTGGCCAGCGGGCCAAAAATCGCATTGGTTTCTTTGGCAGCCAGTACGCGGGTTTCTTCATCAGCGTTTTTTACGCCACGCAGATAACAAATTTGCGACGCCAGCTTTAACACCACAGCACGCACATCTTCCACCATGGCCAATAACATCCGGCGCAGGTTGTCTGCTTGTTGTGGGTTACTGCTTTGATTGGGCCCAACAGGAATAGAACGAATAGCTTCCATCTGACGCACAGCGTTCAGCATGGTCAATACGGCTGAGCAGAACCGGCTTTCCACCTGCTCCAGTTCAATCAATTTGGCGTCAACTAAAGGAAATAACAGGGCTGCAGTTAAGGCATCTTTATCCATACGCAAATCAGCCAGAATTTCGACCATTTCCCAGCCCGTTTGTACTTCGGGCTCTTGATCGGTCAAATTCTGTTGATGTAACCAGAGTTCAGCATCCAGCAGCGCGCTGATTTTGGCTTCAGGTAAACCTAATGCACTTAACCAGCTCTGAGTGCCGCCTGGGTGGTATTCGGCGCTATGTGATTGCCTTACCGTCACCATTCGTTACTTTCTCCTGTGAAACAACGCCATCAACTCCAGATGGCTGGTTTGTGGAAACATGTCCATCACACTGATTTTATCCAGCTGATAACCACAATCCAGTAAAACTTTCGCATCCCTGGCAAAAGTGAGTGCATTACAGGACACGTACAATATCTGTGCCGGACTTAAGCTGGCGATTTGTTCTACAGCACCCACAGCACCAGCACGAGCCGGATCCAGCAGTACTTTTTGGTACTTTGGCTTATTCCAGTCGGCTTTGGGCCAGGGCAAATGCAAATCAGCCTGACTAAAACTCAGGTTGGTCAGGCCATTGAGCTCTGCGTTGGCCTGAGCTCGTTGCACCATAGTGGTGACACCTTCGAGCCCATGCACCCATTTAACGCGCTGCGCTAAAGCCAGGCTGAAATTCCCTATACCTGAATAGAGTTCCAGCACCTGATCCTCTGGCTGCAGACTGAGCCAATCCAGTGCCTGCTGCACCATCTGCAGATTAATCCCTTGATTAACCTGAATAAAATCAGCGGCAGAAAACTTAAGCTTTACACCTAAAGCTGGCAACTCATAACAAGGTTCTGCTGTTCCGACTTGCCATGGCTGATAAAGTTCAGGCTCTGCTTCACCTATCCACAAGGCTTCGGGCCAAGCCTGGATTAAAGCCTGTTGATCCGACACTGGTAGAGGCCGGATATGCCGCACTATTAAATACACCTTGCCGTCAGCATCCAGCGCTTCTACATGAGTAATAGCAGAGCCTTGTTGCAACTTTGGTAATTCTTGCTGCAACAGGCGAAAAACCGGAGCTAATGCCGGGCTTAGCACCAGACAATGCTCAACTGAAGTAATGACTTTATCGTTGGCTTTGCGAAAACCTACAGTAAATTGCTGAGTTTTTTTATCAAACCATACGCCAATCCTGGCTTTGCGCCTATAGCCCTGCCCTTCACTACGCAGCGGTGTCTGCCAGGGCAAGCTGGTTAAGCCGGTTTGATGGCGGATCAGTTGATCCACGCCTTGCTGCTTTAATTCAAGCTGGTGTTCTACGGACAGATACTGCAACTGACAACCACCGCAGTCAGCAAAATGCTTGCATGGAGCTGCCTGGCGCAAAGGTGAAGCCTGCAGCACTTTCACCACTTTGCCTTTGGCCGACTTGTCTTTTTGCTCGGTCAACTGCACTTTGACCCGCTCGCCTGGCAAAGCGCCACTGACGAAAACAATACGCTTTTGCTCAAAACCTATGCCCTGAGCCTCGTGATCCAGACGTTCAATCTGTACTTCGATTTGTTTTAACTGTTGAGGTTTATCTCTGCTGCCTTTGGCAGCCTGATAAATTTTGACCATCTGGATTTAGTACCTGTGGTGGGCTTTTTGTAAGCCTTGTGTCATTATCAATTCGCTCCGGACTATTCTATCAAGCAGCGCTACAGATGACGAAAATTGGTTTAAGAGATTGGGTCTTATTGACCACCCTAGTGCCGACCTTACTGGTCAGTTTATGCCTTGGGGGTTATTTTAGCTATGCCCGCTATCATGATTTGGCCCAGTATCTGGAGGAACAGGCCGAAAATATTGCAGTCCCTTTGGCTATCGCCAGCGAACATGCCTTATTACATAACAGCAGACAAGACGTCAAACGTTTGCTGGATGTCAGCCATAGAAAAAACTCCGCGCTGGTGAAAAGTATCGCCATTTTTAATGCCGACCACGAGCTTTTTGTCACCACCAACTATCACAAAGACTTTGCCATGCTGAAATATGCGCCTGGCAGTGCTATTCCACAGCAAAGCACTATTACAGACCTTGGCAACTGGCTGGTGATTCGCACGCCAATTTTGCCGGAGCAGGCTGATTTCAGTACAGATCCGGCCGATCAGCCTTTGGGTTATATCTCAGTGCAGGTGGCGAAAGATAAAGTCATGCTGGCCCAGCAAACGTCATTGCTCAGCAGTTTACTGATGATTTTATTAGGCCTTGGCGTTTGTGTGTACTTCAGTCTGCGGCTGATAAAAAAGGTCAGTCAGCCTCTGCAGCAAATGGGCGATGTGATAGGACAATTGCGTGAAGGCCATTACCACAGCCAGCTGCAGCAGCCGTTTTTGGGTGAACTGGAGCAATTACGCACAGGTATTAATGCACTGGCTACAGCGCTGAAAACCCATGATGAAGAAATGCAGCAAAGCATAGAACAGGCCACCAGCGATCTGCAGCAAAGCATGGAGCAGCTGGAGATGCAAAATATCGAGCTGGACTTGTCGCGCAGAAAGGCGATGGAAGACAACCGCAGTAAATCCGACTTCCTTGCCAAAATGTCCCACGAATTACGCACACCGCTCAACGCCGTTATTGGCTTTGCCCGGCAACTACTGAAAACGAATCTGACCCATAACCAGCAGGATTATCTGGCCACTATTCAGAAATCTGCCAATAGCTTATTGAGTTTAGTGAACGATGTCTTGGATTACGCCAAGCTGGAAGAAGGCCGGATGCCTATTAACCCTGAGCCTTTTTCGCTACGTGATTTGCTGAACGATTCAGTCGAACTCTTAGCCTCCAATGCCTTTGATAAACAGTTGGAACTGGCGCTGCTGATTGAAACCAGCTGTCCTGATGACTTAATTGCCGACCCTATGCGGATCAACCAAATACTGACCAACATCGCCGGCAACGCTATTAAATTTACTGAACAAGGCAGTGTAGTGATCCGCGTCAGTTGCCGTCCTATGCCGGACGAGCAATGGCAATTGCGTTTTTCAGTGCAGGATACCGGCATTGGTATTCAGGAAGATCAACAAAAAAGCCTGTTTGGCGGTTTTGCTCAGGCCGACAACAGCATAGGCCGTCGTTACGGTGGCACAGGTTTAGGTTTGGTGATTTCACAACGCCTAGTCACAGCCATGGGTGGCAAAATAGGCTTTGAAAGTAAGGCGGGTGAAGGCTCTACCTTCTGGTTTACCTTGCTGTGCAAACGCCATCATTTATCCATAGCTGAACCTTTACCACTGGAAGAGCTGAAACACAAAACAGTGTTGTATTTTGAACCTCAGCAGTATTCACGCGAGGCTATGCTGGGGCAATTAGACCAGTGGGGCATGAACATTATCAGTTGCAGCAATACTAACCAGTTAACCCAGACTTTAGCTTTGCAGCCAAAGATAGATATGGCGGTGATTGGTCGCTCTATCTCGCTGAATCAGGTCAATCAGGTGATTGAATTGTTACACCTATTGCAGCCCCATACAGAGCAACTTTATTTACTGGTGAATACCTTGTCGCCTAATTTAAGGGAAGTACTGCAAGCTTCTGGGGCCAAAGCTGTATTATCCAAACCAGCGCATTATCGCAAACTGGCGATGACGCTGGCGCAACCTTATTTAGATTTCCCTGAGCAGCACTTGCTGCAAGACAAACCCAAAGCTCGTTTGAGGGTATTGTCGGTAGACGACAACGAAGCCAACTTAAAACTGATCAATACGCTGCTGAGCGAAATGGTGGAACAAGTGGACTCAGCCCGCAATGGTGCTGAAGCCTGGCAAAAAGCCAACCAGCAACATTACGATCTGATTTTTATGGATATTAATATGCCGGTAATGGACGGTATTCAGGCCTGCCAGCGTATTCAGCAAAGTTCACTCAACGAAGCGACTCCAATTATTGCCGTGACGGCTCACGCCTTAGAAGGTGAAAGAGACCGGCTGCTCGCTTTAGGCTTTTGTGAATTCTTAACTAAACCTTTGGATGAAAAACTACTGCATTACACCTTGCGCGAATGCTGCCCTGATTTCCAACAAGCTTTGGCTGCGTCAGCCAGCGAAAACCATTTGCCACAAAGTAAACAACTGGATTGGACGCTAGCCTTGCAAAGAGCGGGCGGCAAACTGGACCTGGCTAAAGAAATGTTATGGATGCTGGTACAGTCGCTACCCGAAAGCCTGACACTGATCCAGCAAGCGATGCAAAAGAAGGATGCTGAGCAACTGCTGCAGCATATCCACAAACTGCATGGTGCCAGCTGCTATACCGGCCTGCCGGTCTTCAAACAACTGACTGAGCTGATAGAAACTGAACTGAAAAAAGGCAAGCAAACAGAGCAACTTGAACCAGAGCTGTTTGAGCTACAGGACAGGATCCAATCCTTATTACAGGACGCCAAAAGCTGGCCGCCATTGGTTATAGAGCCTGCCCCCATAAAAGTATCAGGCTAATCATTAGCGTAAGTGCGACGCTTCTGCAAAATGTCGTTGATTTGATCGACCTTCGTATCGTCATTGCAGGATATACCTGCAAATAACCATAGTGCATTTTTACCTGCTTCAGGAGGAGGAACTCTCCAACACACCCCATCCACATTAACCAACGAACTGCCGTCGTTAAAGCCTTTTACTGGTTTAAGCGTATCAGACGCACCGCCGGTATCGACCGGATTGATGGATCGGACCACAACCTCACGTTGTTGGTCCCACTCTGTCATTGGCTCTGAGGCTTTAGCGGTAACAGAAGCAAGCGCGCGATCGGCGAGTGACAGAGTGCTGCTTGCAGGCTGAGACAAAACACTGGTAGCAGGTGGCGATTTTTGCGCCGCACTCCGAAGTGTTAACGCCACGGCATTTACAGCCTTGCTGTCTGATGCTGACGGTTTTGCAATTTTAGCCGCAACTACTACAGCAGGCTTAGCAGGTGCGGCACTTTGTTGTGGTATTTTTTCTGCGACAATCGGCTTTGCAACAGGTAAAGGGACGGGCTTTGGCCGAACTTGAGTATAGCTATAGGTATTAATCACCACCGACTCTGCTATTTTTTGCTCAGGCACAAACCGTACCCACATCAGTGCAACTAACAATAGCAAATGAACAACAATAGAAAATATCCATACTTTCAAAGCAATACTCCAATGTCAGGTCAGGACCTCTGACATCGGAGCAAACAAAAGATTCTGCGCAAAAACTGAAAGAGCGAAAAATCAATACCTTGGGCCGGAGACGTATTCAGTAGCTGTAACACTAAGGGCTAGTCCCTGCTGTAACTGCGGCGCTTTTTCAAAATGGCGTCTATTTGCTCAACAGTGGTATCGGCTTTACAGGGAACACTGGTGGATAACCAGATGGAGTCTTTGCTGGAGCCTGCTGGTGGGACTTTTCAGCAGCCTGGATTGGTATCGATCAACATGCTGCCATCGGCAAAGTCTTTGACCTTGCGCCCAGTCTCTGGTTTTGGTTCGGCCTTCAGTGCTGTAATTTCCAGAGCGAGCTGTTTTTGTTTTTCTTTCCAACTGCCAGAACCCGTCGCGCCGGAAGCTTTGGCTGACTGCAGGGCTTTAGTTGCCATGCTTTTTTCATTTTGCAAAAGCTTTGACAGCTGATCAGCTGAGCCTTGTTTCTGAGTAGCTTGTGCTGGCGTGGATGGCAATGGAGCGCTTTGAACCTTAGTCTGCGCAACCTGTTGTTCTGCAGGCGGAGTTTCAACTTTAGCTTTCACTGCGTCCGGCACAGGCTTAGCTGCAGCAACTGCTACAGGTTTTGGCGCTGGCAACGGCTTAGCTGCAGCAACTGCTACAGGTTTTGGTACTGGCAACGGCTTAGCTGCGGCAACTGCTACAGGTTTTGGTGCTGGTAATGGCTTAGCTGCAGCAACAGCTACGGGTTTTGGCGCTGGTGACGGCTTGGCTGCAGCAACAGCTACGGGTTTTGGCGCTGGCACAGGCTTGGGTACTGCAACTGCTGGCGGAGTTTTTACCATAGCGGGTTTACGTACCGGCACAAAAGGTTTCTTTTGTGCTGGCGCGACCATGGCTTTTGTTGGTTTGGGCTTGGCTTTTGGAATAGCCTTTGGTTGCTGAGTTTTTTTCTGTGCTGCTTTAGTCGTTTTTTTCGCTGCAGGCTTCACGACTGGCTGTGGCGCTATCACAGGTTCCGGTAATGCCGCAGCTGCCTGTGGTTGCACAGCTGCAGCTTTAATAGGCCGGTAAGCGTAGGCTAAGATAGGAGGCTCTGGTTTTACTTTTGCAGCTTCAGTGGGGACAAAATGATGATAGGTCAGCAAGCCTAACAGCACTATGTGCACACAAGGACCACAAAAATGCTTTCAAGACACCTCCCTAGTTGTTAGCCGCCAGCCTTAGTCGTCACTTTTGGGGGTAGCTCAGGGCGAACAACAGCTTCAGCCCTGAAAAAACTGGACTTTATCCCGTCCCTGCTGTTTCGCTTGATACATGGCAGTGTCAGCGTCTTCTATCAGTTTGGTTAAATGATAACCAGAAAGTTCTGCCGATGTAACACCAAAGCTGGCAGTTAATTTAAACTCGTAGCCAGACGCTGCGGTATCAATATTTTTAATGGCGTCCCGACAAATATCGGCCAGTAAATGGGCCTTATCGCTCTGACAACCTGGTAATAAAATAGCGAATTCTTCACCACCAATACGGCCAAATACGTCGTTGTTACGCATAAAGTTACGACAGGTATCCACGGTCTGACGCAAGGCCCAATCGCCTGCTGCATGGCCATACTGATCATTAATTTGTTTAAAGTAGTCCAGATCAAACACTATCAGGGCTACAGGCAACTGACCTTTTTGGCACAAGTTTAAAGCGTCTTTGGCTGAAACTGAAAAATGGTACCTGTTGCTGATAGCCGTTAAGTCATCGTATTCAGCCAAAGCCTTAAAGCGCTGACGAGCGACCAGACTGCGATAGGCCATTAAAGCCAGACCCAATACCATCACAACCAAAGCGACTATCAGCAACTGATTTGAGGTAGCCTGATGCTTCAGTTTGTCTTGTTCTAACTGCAACAATTGATTGTCTTTATCCAGCAAAGCTATCTTTTGATTTTGTGCCAGAATTTCCGAATGGGCTGTATGGTACGCCATCTGCTGCGCTGACTTGTCGTCCATATAAGCGGTAAAAGCCGCCATATACTGCTCATGATACTCCAGCGCTTGCTGGTAGTTTTTTTCGAGTTTGGCTAGAGTAGAGAGTAATTGCAACGCCTTCAGTCGTGCAGTGCTGGATGGGCTGAAATCTGCTTGACTGGCAACAGATACAGCATGTTTTTTTGCTTCCATCGGATTACCTAAAGCAAGATAAGCTTGCGCTAACGCGGTATCAAACTCAGCAATAAGACCAGGGTATTTTGTTGATGTCACTTCGCTATAGTTGGCGTTCAGTAACCTAAGCGCATCTGCAGCTTTATTTTCAATCAACAATAATTGCGCTTGATATAACCTTGTAAAGTTAGCCCATAACTTATCGTTACTATATTCACATGCTTGGAGAGCATCTGCATAGGCTGCTTTAAATTCATCGTATTTTTTCACGCGGAGCAATGCATTTAACTTCAGGTATTTTGCTCCACAGATAGCCGTTGGGCGTGAAGCCTCTGATTCTAATAGTGCGGTGTATTGAAGAACATTATCAAACAGATCAACATACATATACATCATGGCGATTACTGATATACCTTGCTCCCTCGCAATAGGCTGTTTTATATCAGGTAGTTGTCCAATTAATTGTTCTACATAATTAAATGCATCCAGATAACGACGAGATACAAGTAAGCTATTGATTAATAGAGCCTTTGCACGAAAAGATATTGTCTCATCTACTGTCGGTGCCATCAGATCTGATAATAAAGAAATAGACTGTGGACTCTGTCCTGTATATGCCAGTTGATAAGCTTGCAATAATTGAAGATAAGATAACTCAAACTCTGACAGGTCTTTTTTATGCAACTCAATTTCTTTGATCTGTTTCTGAAAAGATACAAAATCACTTGTTTTTATTTGATCTGAAGATATCAATTTTTCAACAAAAACATCTGCGATAACGCTTTGACTAAATACAAAAAAACAAAAAACAAGCCAGTTCATAGAACTAAGCTTGTTTGTATTTTGGAAAAAATGATGGCGCACGATAGACCTAGATTAACTAGCTTTCAGCTGACTAATTTTCTCTTTGTTATCGTCATCATCTGCAGGCTGCTCATCTTGTGGTTCGTCTGCTGGAAAGATACCGCAAACAACATTTGACCGCACATTTAAAAGAGCTTCAATAACCTGCTGATCACCTGCAGTAACAGCGGCAACTAACTTAGGATCTGTGTCCGCCATCAGCTGCGCTAATTGTCCAGCATCGGCATAACGTAATTCCGAATTTTGTCCCATTTTTTCTAATAACTGAATAACAACAGACATAGGTAATCCCCTGAATTTATGCAAAATATCTGCCTGAAAACGCAGATAGGCTCAACAACCAAACCCACTGTAAAACGATAAAATCAAAAGCACAAGAAAAGCTAATGATGCCGGTTGAAAAAGCCGAATCTGCAAAATGAGCTTAGTCAGATTTAAACCAAAATCTATTGGCTTGAAGCGGGTCTGGGCTGTAACCAGCAACAATGTTCGAGCGTACTGCAGCTTTGTTGTTTGGGTCTGTTAATGTATAGATCTGCACAGCAGTAAATAGCTGCTGCAGTCGCTTGCTAAACTCCAGCTTGGCTTCACTGCCGTACCCTTGCCCCTGGCCGCGGGGTAATAACATCAAGCCTACTTCTGCTGTTGCCTGCGCTGCGCTCCACTGATTAATTGCACACAAACCTACAGGCTGGTTTTGAAAACAGATAGCGAGGAATAGCCGCTTAAAGGGTACTTTGGCGTTTAACCTCAAGGCAATTTGAAAGCTATGCCTGGCTTTTTCTATATCAAGTGTTGGGCCAATAAAGGCCATGACTTGTGGCGAAGTATATAAATCCAGATACAGCTGCTCGTCTCCCTGCGCTAAAGGCCGGATCGTTAAGCGTGGAGTCTGGATCACAAAGTTATCTGCAACAGCAGCTTCAGCCCAGTCAGCTTTCATATCTAACCTTCTTGCGCTACTACAGCTTTTAATTTGTCCAGCACCAGCTGATTCGCTTTGGCTACAGTGGCAGGCGGTATCACCAAAGTGGTTTTCAAATCCATCTGCGCTTTGGGTAAATCAGATAAAGTGATGCGTTCGATACGGGGTTGCTGAATAGGCAAAGTAACAGCTTCGTATAAAATCACCTGATGATCCAAGGGATACCATTGGCTTAGCAACTCCACTAAAACCTGGCGATAAGCGCCGCCTGTGGTGAATTTCGCCAGTGATTTATCTCCTGCGACTCCTATCTGCCATAAAATTAAATAAGCAGCTGTGTCTATGGTGCGCTGGTAAAACATCAGGTTGCTGGCTTCATAATGCTGACAGCCATAAGTTCCAGGGTCCAAGCCCAAATCTGCATATAAACAGTCTTCGGCTGAAATACCCGGCTCCATATGGGCCTGATAACCTTCTGCTATCGCCTCTTTTATCGCCTGATGTGGCACCCAGGCGAATACACCAGGATGGCCGTAAAAAGCACCACAGACTTTTTTACCAAGGCGCACTTCAGCCAACATGGCGGCCACCATTTGTTTATAGGTGATCATCCTGGACTGGCCTTCACAGTAATAAGGCTGCAGGCTACGCACATCGGCATTCATGCCCTGGATCCACAGCTCAGTGGTACCGTCTGCGACCAGTACAAATACCACATCAGCTTGTTCTATATAACTACGGCATAAAGGACTGATATGAGAACCCAAGGTCATACCTGTGCCTACACAAACTAAACTGCCTTTTTGCATGAACTTCACCAACGGCTAAATAGAAACTCTTTATACCTCAAGATGCTGTGACATGGGTAGGGGCGCGGGTTTATCCCCGCCCGCAAAGCTGCAGTTTCAAGTACGAAGGATTTAGCCAAAATAATTGGAGTTGCAGCGAGGCGACAATCTGATGAGTTCCCAGGAGCATAGGCTACCTATGTGACTGGGGCTCAGGAGCGCAGTCAACAAAGCTGCAGCTTCAAGTACGAAGGATTTAGCCAAAATAATTGGAGTTGCAGCGAGGCGACAAGGCTGATGAGTTCCCAGGAGCATAGGTAGCCTATGTGACTGGGGCTCAAGAGCGCAGTCAACAAAGCTGTAGCTTCAAGTACGAAGGCTAAAAATTAGGACTCGAGAATAACGGTAGCACAGGCGTAGGCTTGTTCGTCACTGATGGAAAGCCAGACTGAACGTACGTGCATCGAATCCGCTAATGCTTTCGCCGGGCCTGTGAGCTCAAGTTGCGGCCGACCTGAAGGGTCGTTACTGACACTAAAATGTTGAAAGGAAATACCGCGGCCTATGCCGGTGCCAAGGGCTTTGGCAGCTGCTTCTTTGGCGGCAAAACGTTTAGCGAAATAACGGGCTGGCTGACCATGAGCAGCTAAGATTTGCTGCTCGGTTTCAGTCAATACCCGCTGTACTAAACGGGGGGAGCGCGCCAGGCTCTGCTCTATGCGCGCTATTTCGATAATGTCGGTGCCTAAACCAACAATGGCCATTAACGGCGCGCCTCCACCATCAGGCGTTTCATTTCAGCTACTGCCGGCCCTAAACCAGAGAAGATGGCTCGGGCAATGATGGCGTGACCAATATTCAGCTCGTACATCTCTGGAATAGCGGCTATAGGCTGCACATTATGGTAATGCAAGCCGTGGCCCGCATTGACTGTTAAGCCCAAAGAAGCGGCATAAGCAGCAGCTTCGGCAATACGCTTCAGTTCTGCCTTTTGCTTTTTCGGATCAGTCGCTTCAGCATACTGGCCAGTATGAATTTCAATATAAGGTGCACCGGCTTTGGCCGCCGCAGCTATTTGTTTTTCATCGGCGTCGATAAACAAGGAGACTAAAATATTGTCCTGCTGCAAGCGATGCACAGCATCCTGAATTTTATCGAACTGGCCTGCTACTTCTAAACCACCTTCTGTGGTCAGTTCCTGGCGTTTTTCCGGCACTAAACAACAGAATTCAGGTTTGAGCTGAGCTGCAATGCCCAACATTTCTTCCGTCACAGCCATCTCAAAATTTAATCGGGTAGCTATGGTTTGACGCAAAACAAATAAGTCGCGGTCCTGAATATGACGGCGGTCTTCACGTAAATGCACGGTAATCCCATCCGCACCAAATTGCTCAGCCAATAAGGCGGCATGCACAGGTTCAGGATAATAAGTGCCACGGGCCTGACGTAAAGTAGCGACGTGATCGATATTGATACCTAAATAAATGGCGCTCATAACTAGTTCCTGATCGATTGAAATAATGCTCTGCTGGTCAAAGGTTTGCTGCCAAGCAAAGGCGCTAACCATAAGCGGCTGAGTTGTTTGGCGGCCTTTAATACATCCTGCTGCTGCCATTGCTGTTGGCCTATGGCTTTGAGTACTTCGCCTTTCCAGCCTTTGCCTGCAATTTGCCAGCCTTGCTCCGGCCACCATTGGTACAAAGCGCCGTCTTGCAAAGACTCACCTTCACTATCGTAACCCCAATCCACCGGCTGGCCTAACTCAGTCAGCAGGGAGAATTCGAACTGGCGTAAACAAGGTTCAAGCTCTGCGGTCAGCAACTGCTGCAGGCTTTGTTGGTATAAATCGAATAGCGCATCAGAACCGACGTTTTCAGGCCAGAGCCTGCAGATCAGCTCATTTAAATAGATAGCGCCAAACAGCTTTTCACCTTGCAGCAAAAAGGCTGGCCCTGTTTCTTCCGCTCTACTTACGGTTTTTAAATCAGAACGGCCCACCAGTTCCAGCTGTAATAGCTGAAAAGGCTGCAATGACAAACGTTGTTGTTTTTTACTGCTGGATTTGCGGATCACAGCGCTGACCCGGCCCAGTTCAGGCAGCAGCAGTTGCACTAACAACTGCTGTTCCTTAAAAGCGCGGCTGTGCAGAATAAAAGCTGGCCAGCTGCGATTGTCCATTTTAGTCTTCGCCGTAACCTAAGCTGCGCAGGGCGCGCTCGTCATCAGCCCAACCTGATTTCACTTTCACCCACACTTGTAAAAACACTGGCTGTTCAAACAAGGTTTCCATATCTTTGCGGGCTTCTGTGGCAATAGTTTTAATACGTTCGCCTTTTTTACCTATCACCATTTGCTTTTGAGTGTCGCGTTCAACCAGCACTAAAGCGGCGATATGGTAATGTTTTTCTTCCCATTTAAAACGTTCAATTTCAACTGTCACAGCGTAAGGCAATTCGTCGCCCAGGAAACGCATCAGCTTTTCCCGCACTATTTCTGACGCCATAAAACGGCTGCTGCGGTCCGTGACATATTCTTCAGGGAAGAAGAATTCACAAGGAGGTAATTGTTTTTGCACCAACTCACGTAACGACTGCACGTTCGTGCCTTTTTCCGCCGACAAAGGGATAATCTGCTGGAAATCCAGCTGGCTGCTCAGCCACTGTAAATGCGGTAACAACTCTTCTTTGTCTTTGTATAAATCGACTTTATTCACTACCAGCAACACTGGTTTTTTTGCTGCGATCAAACGGTTTAATACCATTTGGTCGTCGTCTGTCCAGCGCGTACCTTCTACCACAAAAATAATCAGTTCTACGTCCAGAATGGTACTGGCTGCAGCTTTGTTCATCAGGCGATTGATGGCGCGCTTTTCTTCGATGTGCAAACCTGGTGTATCGACATACACAGTCTGGTAATTGTCCTGAGTGTCTATACCTACGATACGATGACGCGTCGTCTGTGGTTTACGCGAAGTAATACTCACCTTCTGACCAATCAGCTGGTTTAATAAAGTGGATTTACCCACATTTGGGCGGCCAACTATGGCAACCAGTCCGGCAAAAGTCTCAGAGGTCATTTTTAACTTGTTCCAACAAAATCCGTGCTGAATCCTGTTCAGCTTTACGTCTGGAATTGCCAGACGCTATTACAGGGGCTCTGCCCTGCACAGTACAACGCACAGTAAAGACCTGATCGTGGTCATCGCCTTGCGTATCTATCACTTCATACAAAGGCAAAGGTAAACGCCTGCCTTGCAGGTACTCCTGCAATTGGGTTTTACTATCTTTTTGTACGCCAGGCTGAATGCTGGTTAAACGACTGCCATACCAGCTTAAAATCCGCTCTTTGCAGGCTTCTATACCAGCATCTAAGAAGATAGCACCTAAAATGGCTTCTACTGCGTCAGCCTGAATAGATTCGCGGCGTAAGCCACCGCTTTTCATCTCGCCCGGACCAAGCCGTAAATACTCGGCCAGCTCCAGTTCTTTGGCTATTTCAGCTAGTGTTACGCCCTTGACTAAGGACGAACGCATACGGGTTAAATCACCTTCCCGGGCTTTAGGAAAGTGCAGATAGAGGGCTTCAGCGATCACCATGCTCAGCAGAGCGTCGCCTAAAAATTCCAGCCGCTCATTGTGTTCACCTTTGCAACTGCGGTGAGTCAGGGCTTGTTCGAGTAGTGCGGTCTTTTGAAACTGGTAACCCAGCTTTTTCATCAGACCGCTAACAGGTTTTTGCATTAATTAATTTTGCCTAAACGTTCAAAACGCACACCTACAGGCACCCAGGAAGGTAACCAGTTGTCAGGGTCGTCACTAAATTCAAAACTCATCCAGATAAATACAGCTTTACCTACCAGATTTTCTTCAGGTACAAAACCCCAGAAACGGCTGTCGCGGCTGTTATCGCGGTTATCGCCCAACGCAAAATAATGTCCCTCAGGCACAATAAACTCTTCGATCGCAGTGCCAGGTTGCTTGTAGTAGCTCATCAGCTGCTCTGACTTAAACGGATGCTGCAGTATGTCGTGTTTACGATCACCAAATTGCTCTGAATAGCGTTTGGTTGGTAATTCACCATCCATAAACTCGCCTTCAGCCTGCAACGTCAGAGGGACAGCTTCTAAACCAGGACAAGTGCTTTTATCTGCTGCAGTACAGGCAGGCTGAATAAACAACTGCTTGTTTTTATAGATGATACGGTCACCAGGCAAACCCACAGTACGTTTAATGAAATCAACCGTAGGTTGCTCCGGGTATTTAAATACGATCACATCGCCACGCTCTGGCCGGCCAGTAGTGATCAGTGGTTTGCGCCATACCGGATCTTTTACGTCGTATGAATATTTCTCTACCAGGATAAAGTCACCGACTAATAGGGTCGGCATCATAGAACCTGAAGGGATCTGGAACGGCTCGTATAAAAAAGAACGGATAATAGTAATAGCCAGGATCAAAGGGAAAATTTCTTTAGCTGTTTCAGCCAGATAAGAAGGTTTTTCCAATTGTTCAATAGCAGCCAATGGCAGGCCGCCCCCGGCAGCAGCCTGAGCGGTCGCAACTTTAACTTTGCGCTTTGGCGCAAATACCAGTATGTCGATCAGCCAGATTAAACCACTGGCCAGAGTCAAGACTACGAGAAGAATTGCAAAATAACCTGCCATAACTACCCTTGTTGTTATTTACCGACTTTAAGAATGGCAAGGAAGGCTTCCTGTGGAACTTCCACATTACCTACCTGCTTCATACGTTTTTTACCGTCTTTCTGCTTCTGTAACAGCTTTTTCTTCCGGCTGATATCGCCGCCATAACATTTGGCTAATACGTTTTTACGTAGTTGCTTCACTGTAGTACGGGCTATGACATGAGCACCAATAGCAGCCTGAATCGCAATATCAAACATCTGACGTGGGATCAGGTCTTTTAACTTCTCGGCCAGCTCACGGCCACGGCTTTGAGCAAAGTCTTTATGGCTAATAATAGCCAAAGCATCGACACGTTCACCGTTGATCAGAATATCAACTCTGGACATATCTGAGGTCTGGAAACGTTTAAAGGCATAGTCCAGCGAGGCGTAACCACGGCTGGTTGACTTTAAGCGGTCAAAGAAATCCATCACCACTTCAGCCATTGGCAACTCATAAACCACTGCAACCTGACGGCCGTGGTAAGTCATGTTCATCTGCACACCACGTTTTTCAATACAAAGGTTAATCACGTTACCTAAGTATTCCTGTGGAACCAGAATATGAGCTTCCACTATAGGCTCACGAATTTCATCAATATTACCCACTGGCGGTAACGCACTTGGGTTATCGACCATTACTGTTTCACCGTTTTTAGTGATAACTTCGTACACTACGGTCGGTGCTGTGGTGATTAAATCCAGATCGTATTCACGCTCTAAACGTTCCTGAATAATTTCCATGTGCAGCATGCCGAGGAAACCTATACGGAAACCAAAACCTAAAGCACCGGAGCTTTCTGGCTCATAAAACAATGAAGAGTCGTTTAAGCTGAGCTTTTCTAACGCATCACGGAAATCTTCGTAATCGTCTGAAGACACAGGGAATACACCGGCATAAACCTGAGGCTTGATACGTTTAAAGCCAGGTAATGGCTCAGTCGCAGGATTTTTCGCTAAAGTTAAAGTATCGCCAACCGGAGCGCCTTTAATTTCTTTAATACCGCAGATGACAAAACCTACTTCACCAGTGCTTAAAACACCGGTGTTGTTGGCTTTAGGTGTAAATACACCTACTTTGTCGACTTCGTACACCATACCGGTCGACATGACTTTAATTTTGTCTTTTTGCTGGATTTTGCCATGTTTGACACGAACCAGGGACACAACGCCCTGGTAAGGGTCAAACCAGGAATCGATAATCAGCGCCTGAGTTGGACCATCCACATCACCTTCAGGGCAAGGGATATTGGCCACTATAGTCTCAAGCACATCTTCAATACCTAAACCTGTTTTGGCAGAACATTGCACTGCACCTACAGCTTCGATACCTATAATGTCTTCGATTTCTTCGGCAACACGATCCGGATCAGCTTGTGGTAAGTCGATCTTGTTCAGAATTGGCAAAACTTCGAGGTTCATTTCCAGCGCTGTGTAGCAGTTAGCTACAGTCTGAGCTTCAACGCCCTGACCAGCATCCACCACCAATAAAGCACCTTCACAGGCCGCTAAAGAGCGGCTGACTTCGTAGGTAAAGTCAACGTGGCCCGGTGTATCGATAAAGTTCAGCTGATAAGTCTCGCCATCTTTGGCTTTGTAATGCAAGGTCACGCTTTGCGCTTTAATGGTGATACCACGCTCACGTTCCAGATCCATCGAATCTAAAACCTGCGCCTGCATCTCACGATCGGTTAAACCACCACAGTGTTGGATCAGACGATCGGACAGCGTAGATTTGCCGTGGTCTATGTGGGCTATGACTGAAAAGTTACGAATATGAGTAATTTTTGGCATTTTTTCCGCTAAAGCTGCTATCAGGTGAGCCTACTTTGCCCCTTATGGGCAAGACAGGACGAACACCAAAGTTGATTCAGATAAATTTGCCGCGAATTGTACTCGATCTCTGCATTGGTTGCTATGTGTTCAGATGTTACGGCGGATTTCAACAAAGGATTAATCTGTGATACGAATATGTTGCACAGCCAGTTCTGGCAATACGGCGAGGATTTCTATTTGCTCTTGTTGAGTCGATGGACCAGTGAATAATCGTGCTACGCCAAAGCCAGCTACTAATGCAGCCAGAGAGCCACAGACTATGGTCGTTTCGGCCAGTTGCAGGCGGCTCAGCAAAGCAGAGACGGCGATCAGACAAAACAACGGCAGTAAATACATCAAAGCCGCAGCAGACAACAGATGCTGTTCGCTGACGGCGATTTTCACTTTTTGCCCTTCCAACAGCTGCAACTGGCTTTTCACAAAAAACAGATTATCGCGCGGCGTTAACGCCTTAGCCACCACACCAGTGCCACAGTCGTTATTGGCCTGACAGGCATTGCAGCTACTGACACTTTGAGTTTTTAGCCAGACACCGTCGCTCTGGCTTTTCATCACAGTGGCAATTTCTTCCAGCATTTAACGCACCGACTCAGCAATTTGCCGCGCACTTTCAATAGACACAGGGCCTATGACTGTGACATCAAACTGATTCTTAGGCATAACAAAAATAGTGGTAGCGCCATCACGGAATGCCTGAGCAGGCAAGCTGGCTCCAGGCTGGACAAATACAGAAACCTGATGCAAGCCATCAGACAGCAGCCATTGTTCTAACACTTGTTGTGGCACCATAGCTGCGGCAACAGGTACTTGTTGATAACCAACAGGCAACCAGGACAACTCTAACGGGCTTTCAGGCAGACTCACTGTAGGTAATGTTTCAGCAGCCTGAGGTAAATCAGCACTAGCTGCAACATTCAAGGCTTCTGGCAAAGTGGAATGAGGCAAGATATGAGTCACCACCCAGCGTTCCAGCACTTCATTTTGGACAGTTAAGGTGTCAATTTTCAGTGGAAAACCTGTTTGACTGTCTAACCACATCCAATAGCCTGGTCTGTCATTTTGCAAAGGAGTTAGCCGCAATAACTGAGCCGATCGACCAGATAACTGGGCCGAACCACCAGGCACAGCGTCATATAAAGTTTTGATAGCAGCAAGATCACGATACAACAGAGCGGGTAGCTCTTTGATAGTGCTACTGTTGGTCGCTAATGGTGTTTTTTCCGGTGCTATGTAATACACCATCTGATCCCGACGCAGAATTTCGACGCCACTTTGTTCCAGTGGCATCAGCTGTTCTATTTCGGTATTGTTTTGCACGCCGTGTACCCAACGATAGCTATCTACCTGATTGGGTTTAATCACGACAAAAGAAGCTTCAAAGTTGTATTGGCGAATTGAGCTCTGACTACGCTCAAACCACTCCCAACCCGAGATTTCGGCGAAACTCAGGTTGGAGTAAAACAAGATGATCAAGGCACTACTTAAGCCTTTCCAACTCATATTTATTGCTCTTGTATTGGTTTCTCAGCTGGAGTTTCAGGTGCTTTCTGCTGTGCAGTGTCCATCACTCTGATCTGCTGACGGTGTGCTTGCAATAGTTGTTGCAAACGTTTTTGTTGTTCAAGCATGGCCTGACGTTGTTCCTGTTCAAAACGGGAATCCACTGAGGTCTGGCTCAAACTTACCGGCGTCGCAAAACCAGCTACTGGCTGAGTTTGTAACACAGGAAGAGGTGAGTTCAGATCTGCGTCCTGGCCTGAGCCCTGAAACTGCTGAACGCCTAACACAGCAATTAATGCTACGCTGGCCGCCACTGTGCCCTGAAAACCTGTTTTGAACCAGCCGGTATTGGCTGCTTCACCCAGTTTTTTCCAGAAGGAGACTGGCGTATCTTGTTTCTGTACCGAAGTACTAGTGTCTAGCTGATAAGCAGGTTCCTGATCCAACAGGCTGGCAAAGTTATCTGCAAACTGCATGTCCAACTGAGCTGGCAATTCGTTACGAATAGCGGCGCCTATCAGATGATAACGCGCAAAGCTCTGCTGTAATTCAGCGTCTTGCAGTAAACTGTCTAATTGTTCCGGGCTTATAGCTTGGTTATCACTAGCAGCCGAGAGCCAATCTGATTTTTCTGACAACATACCGATTCCTGTTTAGTAGAGGTTCAACCTATGAGCGGTTTTAACTGCGCATCAATAGCTTCACGTGCACGGAAAATCCGGCTTCTGACTGTCCCTATAGGACACCCCATCACTTCCGCAATCTCTTCGTAACTTAAACCATCCAATTCACGCAAAGTTATAGCTGTGCGCAATTCGTCTGGCAACTTTTCAATGGTATCAAACACTACTTGCCGGATTTCTTCGGATAACAACAGTTTTTCCGGAGAGTCCTGCTCTTTTAACGCATCGCTGCCTTCATAAAACTCGGCATCGTCCACATCTACGTCGGTAGATGGCGGTTTGCGTCCTGTAGCTACCAGGTAATTTTTAGCGCTGTTCACAGCTATACGGTACAACCAGGTGTAAAATGCACTCTCGCCACGAAAGCCAGGAATAGCACGGTAAGCTTTAATAAAGGCTTCCTGAGCTACATCTGCCACATCGCCATGGTTAGAGACATAACGTGAGATTAAGTTCGCAATCCTGTGCTGGTATTTTTTTACCAACACATTAAAGGCTGCTTTATCCCCTTGTTGTACCCGCTGGACAATCTGCCAATCCAATTCTTGCTCGCTCATCCGAGCCTTTCCCCTAATGCTAAATACTACTTTCTTTTTGCAACTGGCGCTCGTCAAGCGTACCCTTATGACTGGAAGCTATATGAATAGTTCTGCGAATAAGTAAAAAAAGTTACAATTTGCCGCAAATCGAACGGCCAGTTGCCGAAAAGTAGCGTATAAAGACCCAAATTACAGACATTTATGTGTTTTTGACTGAATAAGTGTATCCCATGCAACAACAAAAAAAACATCTTTGTGACGTATTAATTATCGGCAGTGGCGCTGCGGGTTTATCGCTGGCTTTGCATCTGGCCGACAGTGCCAAAGTGATAGTGCTGAGTAAGGGCCCGTTGCGTGAAGGCTCAACCTTGTATGCTCAGGGCGGCATAGCAGCTGTGTTTGATGAAAATGACAGTATTGCTTCTCATGTTGATGACACCCTGATAGCAGGCGCTGGTTTGTGTGAGGCAGCTGCGGTGCAATTTACTGCTGAGCATGCCAAAGACGCAATGGAATGGTTAATAGCTCAGGGCGTGCCTTTTGATCAGTACAAAGACGAAGACGGCGTACTGAAATACCACCTGACCCGTGAAGGCGGCCATAGTCATAGACGTATTTTGCACGCCGCTGATGCCACAGGTCGCGCTGTGCAAATCACCCTGGTTGAGCAAGTCAAAGGTCATCCGAATATTCAGTTGTTGGAAAATTACAACGCTATAGATTTAATCACCTCCAGCAAGTTAGGTTTAGCAGAACAAAAGTGCCATGGCGCTTATGTCTGGAACCGCGATGAAGAACATGTAGAAGTGATAGGGGCTAAATGTGTAGCACTGGCGACAGGCGGTGCCAGCAAAGTCTATCTGTACACCAGTAATCCTGATGTGGCCAGCGGTGATGGCATAGCTATGGCCTGGCGTGCAGGATGTAGCGTAGCCAATATGGAATTTAATCAGTTCCATCCGACCAGTTTGTACCATCCTGAAGCGCAAAATTATCTGATCACTGAAGCTATGCGTGGTGAAGGCGCTTATCTGAAGCGACCTGATGGCAGCCGTTTTATGCCGGATTTTGATGAAAGAGCTGAATTAGCGCCACGCGATATCGTGGCCCGCGCCATCGACTATGAAATGAAAAAGTTAGGGGCTCATTGTGTCTATCTGGACATTAGCCATAAGCCAAAAGACTTCATTATTGAGCATTTCCCGACTATTTACGCTAAGTGCTTAAGTGTCGGCATAGACATCACTAAGCAGCCTATTCCTGTAGTGCCGGCAGCGCATTACACTTGTGGTGGTGTGATGACGAATCTGAATGGTCAAACCGATATTGATAATCTGTATGCCGTAGGTGAAGTCGCCTACACAGGCCTGCACGGCGCAAACCGCATGGCCAGTAATTCTTTACTGGAATGTATAGTTTTTGCTCAGGCTGCAGCCCGACATATCAAACAACAATTGGGATCCACCCGCTTAGTCACCGAATTACCATGCTGGGACGAAAGCCGCGTCATTGACTCGGATGAAGAGGTAGTGATTACTCACAACTGGCATGAGTTACGGCTATTTATGTGGGATTATGTTGGCATAGTCCGCACTGAAAAACGCCTGGAGCGTGCTTTACACAGAGTAGAGTTACTGCAGCGCGAAATTCAGGAGTATTACCGTAATTTCCGTGTCAGCAACAACCTGCTGGAATTGCGCAATTTGACTATGGTGGCAGAGCTGATTATCCGCAGCGCTATGGCCCGCAAAGAGAGTCGTGGTTTGCATTACAATCTGGATTATCCGGAGCAGTTAGCTCAGCCAACTCCAACTATTCTAACGCCGGTTCGCTGAGCCGGCTTGTTGCTGCCATTTTACGGTCTGGCACACTCGTGCCAGACTACGGAAGTTTTCTTCAGATAAGTTGTCTCTGTACAGCCATAGCTGCTGCGGCCGCTGCTCCAGATCGTGCCAGCGCAACCAAATACCCAACTGAGATACCAAAGATTCTGCCGACAGTTGCCCTGCTGGCAGTTCATCTTGCCACCACTTCATGTCACCCTTTTCGCTTAAAAACAATAATCTGGCTTTGACCGGCTCTTGCCATTGCCGCAGCAATTGATAGAAGCAAAAAAACAACCAGGGCCACAGTAGTAGCCACCACAGGGCATAAAAAGGTTGGAGCAGAAAAATCAGCAGAATAAACAAACTTTGCGCCAGATAGACAATCCGGCGCATGCGGGATGGCACAAAGCTAAGGTTATACCCGTACTCTGTTAACAATGATGTTCACCATAGCCTGCAGCTCTGGATCTGCGGATTTGCCATGGCCCATAAACCAGGCGAATAAGTCTGGGTCATCACAGGCTAATAAGGCTTCAAAGGTATATTTTTGTGCCTCTGTTAACGCGTCGTAACCTTCCTCAACAAAAGGAGCCAACAACACGTCCAACTCCAGCATGCCGCGACGACAAGCCCAACGCAGGCGGGGTTTACCCATTAATTCTTTCATTACAGCTTTCCTTTTGTTGGCAATAGCCCGATTCTAACAAAAAAACCATTCAGGGGTTGAGCTTTTGGCCAAATCCCCCAATGATCGACTTAGTATTCTAAGAGACTTACCCTTATGCAAGCATCCTGGATCAGTGCAGATCAACTCGCTTCTTTATCTACTTCAGTACAAGGCGCCTTTATCAGTCCTTTACCTGGCTTCGAAAGCCTGATTATTGCAGGGCCGGATAACCGTAAATACCTGCAGGGTCAGGTCACTGCAGACCTGAATACGCTAACAGCGGACAACTTTCTGCGTGGTGCGCACTGCGATGCCAAAGGTAAAATGTGGGGCCAGTTTCATCTTTGTGCCGAAGGTGACGCCTTGTGGTACCTGGGTTTTCGCGATGAACTGCAGGCCTCAGCCACTCAATTGAAAAAGTTTGGTGTATTTTCCAAAGTCAGTTTTGAATCAGGTCATGACACACTAGCTATTTTAGGTATTAGTGGCACAGGTACAGCAGCTTTACTGGAGAAATTGGGTTACAGCCAGCCTGCAGCCGCCGGCCAGTTAAGCTCTGTAGCGGGTGGTAAGTTACTGCGGTTAGCAGACGAGCATTATTTGTTAGTACTGGATTTTGCCCATGCAAAGCAATTATTGACGGAACAAAGCAGCCATCTTGCGGCTCCAACTTTGTGGTTAGCCCAGCATATCCAGCAAGGATTTTCCTATCTTGAGCAGGCTGTGATTGGCGAATATGTACCACAAATGCTTAATTTACAAAGTATCAATGCCATTAGTTTTACCAAAGGTTGTTACATAGGGCAGGAAACTGTAGCCCGAATGAAATATCTGGGTAAAAATAAAAGAGCAGCTTATATCCTCAAAGGACACACTGAGGAAACTCCGGCCAGTGGCACAGATATTGAAGTACAATGGTCGGAAAACTGGCGTCGGGTTGGCCAGGTCATTAATGCGGTGAATATTCAGGGGCAACTTTGGGTGTTAGCGGTATTACCGAACGATATTAACCCAGCTGATCCACTGCGATTAGCAACTTCGGATGCATCGGTTTTAGTGATATCACCTTTGCCCTATTCACTCGCGTAACTGAGGTTTGCATGAGCATACAAGCAGAAAAAGTAGTCGCCATTCATTACACTGTGGCAGACAAAGCAGGCAACGAATTAGATAGTTCAGCTGGCGGAGAACCGCTGGTGTTTATTTTTGGCACAGGCGCTTTAATTCACGGTTTAGAACAGGCTTTATTAGGTAAAACTGTAGGCGATAAATTCAAAGCCGAAGTACCAGCCGCAGAAGCTTATGGCGAGCGCCATGATGAGTTAACTCAAGCTGTGCCACGTAACTTATTTGAAGGCATGGACGTTCAGGTTGGCATGCGCTTCCGCGCAGCTGGCCCTGATGGCCGTGAACAATCGGTGATTGTATTAGACGTCACAGAAGATGAAGTGGTGGTAGACGGTAATCACCCACTGTCAGGCATTGACCTGACTTTTGATGTGGAAGTGGTTTTAGTCCGCGATGCTACAGATGAAGAACTGGCCCATGGCCATGTGCATGGTTTAGACGGCCACGCTGGTCACTAAGCAACATAAACGGAGTCGCAAGACTCCGTTTTTCATTACGGGTATAACACAAGCAAAAGGATGACTGAACAATGAAAAAATGGCTTTTGGTTTTTACCGTTCTTGGTCTTGCGGCTTGCTCTGACAAAGAAGTGGCGGATGTCAGCTTAGGTTTGTTCACCACCAAAGACATTAAAATTCAGACCTTTAACGACCCGAAAATTCCTGGTGTCACTTGCCATATCAGTCATGTGGAAGCCGACCTGGATTTTGCAGACCCATCCGATATGTCGATAGCCTGCCGTCAAACCGGTGAGATCACTGCGGCCATGCTGCAGGCCATAGATAAATCTAAAAACGGCGAAGTAATATTCAGTACCTCAAAAAGTATCCTATTTAAGCACTTAAAAATTCGCCGTATTCTGGACAGCAGCAGTCAGACTCTGTTGTATTTGTCCTACTCCACCAAAGAAAGCACAGGCAGCTATAAACATTCGCTGACCAGCGTGCCACTTTGGGGCACAGCTGCATGGCAAGATCAAGCGACAACCAAAGCGCCTTAAGTTTTAATCGGAAACTCTTTGTCGGTGAGCACCTTCACTTTATCGCCCTGAGTTAAGGTGTCACCGCCCCGGATCACTATCTGTTCGCCTGCAGACAACTGCGCATCCACAGCAATCAATTTGCCTATACCTTGCCCTAACACCACAGATTTTTGCTGAGCTTTTTGCTCTTTATCCACGACAAACACAAACTGGCCTTCACTTTTGACGACTACGGCATCCCGCGGCACCAGCAATTGCTGGCGGGCTAACGCAGTAGGTACAGCGACTGAGACTAACTGTCCCACCTGAAAATGTGCCAGCAGCTGCTCCGGCACTTTGATCCTGGCTTCAAAGGTCTGTGAACGCAAATCTGACACAGGGATCAGATTACGCACAGGCAACTGACTTTCGCCGCCGCTATGAAACACCTGCAGCAGCTGATTTTGCTGTAAAAAGGCGGCATATTTGAGCGATGCAAATACCACAACTTCCAAATCATTCAAATTGACCAGCCTTACTAAAGCGTCCGTTCTGCTGATATCTTCCCCATATTGATGGAAACGCTGCGCTACCACTCCGGCAAAAGGCGCTTTGACTGAACTGCGGTCAATCTGATCCTGCAACTGCGCCAGCTGAGCTCTGAGTAACTTTAATTCGGCCTCAGCACTGTCACGATCGGCGCTGATTTGATCCAGTTGAGTTAAGGCGACACTGTTGTTTTTACTCAGTTCAAGCAAACGAGCTGCATCTTTTTGTAAACGTCGCCACTGAATATCAGCCCTGCTGATACGCGCATGCATTTCATCAACCTTTAACTGCAGAGGTGTGGTATCCAAACTCGCTATCACTTCATTTTGTTTAATTTGAGTGCCTGGTTCAACCAGCCATAACAAACGCCCCTCCACACCAGCTGTGACATCGGCCTGATAGCGGCTTTGCACCTGAGCTGTAACCATAGTATGAGGCAACATCACCTGCTGCTGCACAGACGCCACGCTGACCACTTTGTCAGGCGGCGTTTGCGCTATAAGGTAAGGGGAACAAAATAAAGCCGTAGTCAGGGCCCATTTATAAAGTTGCATCAGAGATCTCCAAAGGAAGATGAGCCCGAGCCTGTTGCTGGGCCACAGAAGTCAAACGTAATAAAGCCGGAATCAGTATCAGACTAAACAGCATGCTAAAGGTCATACCTCCTACTATTACTGCTGCTAAACCGCGGTAGATTGCGGAGCCCACTCCAGGCACCAGCACCAGCGGCAACATGCCGAAGATACTGGTTAATGTGCTCATAAAAATCGGTCTGGAGCGCGTCAAAATGGCCTGATACAGAGCGTGATCCAGAGTCAGGCCCTCGCGCTGGCTTTGGCGGCACTGATCCACTAGTAAAATAGCGTTGTTGACCACCAGCCCCAGCAAAATGACAAAACCTATCATGGTCAGTAAATCCAGTGACTGAAAAGTCACCAGATTCAGTAATCGCAGCGCTACCACGCCACCCAAAATGGCCATTGGCATGCTTAACACCACCAGCAAGCTATCTTTGGCCGATCTGAACAAGGCAGCCATCAGCAGAAATAAAATAAACACAGCCACAGCAAAGTTCTTCCCCATCTCTGTCATGGCGTGCGACAACCTGTCAGCATTACCGCGGAACTGCACTGAAATTTGCTCTGGCATTTCATCACGTAACGGGGTCATCAGCTCCCGTTGCAAAATTTGCATAGCTTCATCCAGTGGCATAGTGGCAGCTGGGGTCACTTGCAGACTGATAGTCCGCAGACCATTCACCCTTTGTAAGGAGGTAGGTCCCGTAGTGTAATTGAGCTGACTTAATTGACCCAAGGTTTGGCTGCCAGAGCCTGGTGTATACAAAGGGATCGCTGAAAGTTGCTCCGGGCTTTGCCAACCCGAGCCCTTGAGAATAATGTCCATCCGCTCATTACCATCAAAGTATTCACCAATATATATACCGTCTGTCACGGCACGCACCATAGTTGCCACAGTAAAACGGTCGACACCACTTTGCGCTATACGGTTTTCATCCGGAATTAACCGCAGCTCAGGCTGGGCTAATGCTAAATCAGGCACAGGCCTGACCGTAGCTCCAGGTAATAGTTGTGCTATTTTTGGCATAGCGGCCGCAGCCTGCTGCATCAGTTGCGGTACATCAGGGCCCTGAAAATCTAAATTTAACTCGCGGCCACTGCCAAAACCAAAGTTAAACAACGAGCCTTGCACGCTGAAGGTGTTAGTGTCTGGTAATCCCACCAGAATTTCTTCCTGCAGCAGTTTGATCATATCTCCAACACTGTCTGGGTCTTCAACATAGACAAACAGAGTATTAAAACTTCGGTTCACTGACAGGTTATAGCCTTTAATGGCTGGGTATTTTTTATCCTGGTAATAAGGCTTTAGCCGGGTGACCAGCAGATCACCTATTTCTTGCTCCAGCACCTGCAGATTGGAGCCCGGCGGCAAGGAGAAGCCAGAGAAGACGGTATCTATTGATGCTTGAGGTAAAAAGTCAGCCTTGGGTAACAGCAAGGCAATCAGCAGTAAAGAACCAGGCACCCATAACAAAACCCAACCCCATGCCTTTGTCCGACTTTGGGTAAGCAAACCTATGCCTTGCGCCAGCCTTTGCCAGAACAGCATGACGGATTCCCGCCCTGAATCTGGTTTGAGCCAATACAAAGAGGCGACAGGCAAGACTGTTAAAGCAACCAGTAACGACGCTGTCACGGCCACAGCCAAAGTCAGCGCCAAATCATAAAATAGCTGCCCTTCTACTCCCTGCATAAATAGCACAGGCACAAAGATAGCCACAGTAGTGGCTGTAGAAGCCCAAAGCGCACTGCTGACCGCTCTTGTGCCTTTTTTCACAGCTTGCTCCAGCGCTAATCCCCGCTGTAATAAGCGCACTATATTTTCCTGCACTATGATGGCGGCATCCAACACCATACCTACAGCAAAAGCCAGACCAGCCAAAGACACCACGTTGAGCGAACGGCCAAATAAGTCCAGCGCCATAATAGACATCATTAATGAAACCGGAATCGTCAGACCTATAAGTAAGGTGGCCTGCCAGCCACGTAAAAACAGATACAATATGCCAAGAGCCAAAGCTATACCCAGCACCAGATTGCCTTTCACCAACTCTACCGCTCTTTTGATATGCACAGAGGCATCAAAACTCAGCACTATTTCTATGCCTTTGTTTTTCAATTCGTTTTGATTTAAGTCGGTAATTTCCCGATTCAGGGCTTCAAGAATTTCAACTGTGTTAGAGCCAGCGCCACGCTGCATACTGATGTAAAACGCCGGAAAGCCATTGCGTTTGGTAAAGCCGGTCTGTTCGGCATAATCAATATCCACTTGAGCAACTTCATGCAGATACACTGGCCTGTCGTTCTGATAGGCCACCACCATTTGCTCGTATTGAGCTGGGTTGTATTGGCCGACAAAACGCACTGTGTATTCCCGCCGCCCCACTTCGGCAAAACCTCCAGAGACATTGCTGGCTCGACCAATACGTGAGCTGAGTTGGTCGACAGAAAGCCCTAACGCTGCCAGCCGATATGGATCAAAGACTATATGCAGTTCTTTAGCACGGCGGCTGGATAAATCGACCGCAGAAACGCCAGCTATAGCTTTTAACCTTGGGTATACCACATCATCTATCACAGGCTGCAAGGCAGTAAAATCAGAATCTGCACTCTCATCCAGTTTACGGATCAATAAACTGGCTACTGTGCCGCCACTGCTATTGAGCGAAACTACAGGTTCAGCAGCTTCTCTTGGACGGGGAGGTGCCTGATTTATTGCATTAATCACATTCAGCATGGCTTGCTGCATATCCTGACCTACGTCAAACGTCAGGGTAATGAAGCCAAAACCTGCACCAATAAAGCTGCTGCTTTCTGTCACTCCTGGCACAGTGCGTAGTGCTGCCTCTTGAGGCTCAATGATAGTGGATTCCATTTCTTCCGGCGCTGCGGCCCGCCAAGCGTTCTCAATGAAAATTTGTGGCTGTTCAATAGAAGGTAAAAGCTGTATCGGCAACTTAGCCACCGCAAGCAGACCAAACAACACCATGATCAGGCTAACCACTACGACAGCGGCCGGATTTTTTATACTGCTTCGGGTTAAGTTCATCACTCTGTTGTACTCTTCAGGGACAAAATAGCTGATGCTTGGCAGTCTAACCTCCAGCACCCTTGGCTCCAGTTCACTGTGACCAGCGGTTGTGAATACAGGTTGGAGTTTTTGTTTTTACTGCCAATTCAGTTTTGGTAAAGCCCACAGCCGTTAAACTACTGTGAAATGAAATACCCAGAATTATCGAAATATGGAGATTATTTATGCATAAACCACTGCTCCTGAGTCTGACCGCCTGGTTGGTTTTAGCCGCCTGTGGGCCTGCGCCAACAGAGCCTTCCGCTCTGGAAAAGCCTTCAACTCCGACACAGCATGCAGCGCCAGCTGATGCAAAGCTTGCAGCTGTAGCCGATGGCCACAATAGCGCCAATTCCTTAGATTGGGCCGGTGTTTACAAGGGTGTTTTGCCTTGTGCCGACTGTGAAGGTATAGAGACCTCGTTAACGCTGAAGATGGATAATAGCTATCAGCTCACCACAACTTATCTTGGCAAAGACGCCTCGCCTTTTAAGCAACAAGGCAGCTTTGAGTGGGATGCAAAAGGTTCAGTGATTCGCCTGCTTAATCAGAAAGACGGGCCCGCATTGTACAAAGTAGCAGAGAATCAGTTGATCCAACTGGATATGGAGGGTCAGCTGATCAACGGTGATTTAGCGGACAACTACAAGCTGAATAAACAGGCCGCTGTCGCAGAGCTTAAACTGACAGGAGTGCGTTGGCGGCTGACTGAATTAATGGGCCAGGCGGTTCCGGCCACAGAGCCTGATATGACGCCTTACTTGCAGTTTGGTGAAGATGGCCGAGTCAGCGGTTTTGCTGGTTGCAACCAGTTTACCGGAGCTTATGAGACAGAAGGCCTGCGTCTGACCTTTAAGCCTATGGTGACTACAGAAAAAGCCTGCCTGAATGCTTCTTTAGAGCAGCAATTCCTGAGCACCATTCAGGGGATAGACAATTACAGCCTGAATGACTCGGGTCTTGCTTTCTATAAAGCCCGCACTGCGGCTTTGCTGCGCTTCACTGCTTTACAACCTTAGTATTTGTTGTAACGCACGAATACGCCGCCCTATCAAAAGACCATTGTGCTGCCCATAGGGGTTTGCGATGATGGCCTTTTATTTTCAATGGATCTGTCCCTGATGCCTTACCAGCGTTTAAGCTCTAAAGAAGCCGCATTATTTGCCGACAAGCACAGTGATTTATTTGGCGACCACAGCCAATTAACGGCGGAACAGTTGGATACCAATGGCCTGAATCAGGTGTTCAGAGTTAAAAACAACAGAGGCACCAGCCTGATTGTTAAACAAGCTTTGCCTGAACATTCAGGTTTAACCCACTACTGGAACGTCAGTTTACACAGAGCACAAATTGAAGCTGATGTGCTCAAACATCAAGCCAAAATCTGCCCCGAGGCATTAGTTGAGGTGCTTTATTACGACGCAGAACTGGCCGCTTTGTTACTGGAAGACTTAGCTGACTGTGCTGTTTTGCGTAATGCCCTGCATAGCGGACAACAGCCTGCACATCTTGGTATTCAGTTGGCTCGTTATCTGGCAAAGACCTGCTTTTACAGCAGTGATTTTGCGCTTACAGGCCCGGTGAAAAAAGCCCGACAATTACAATTTAACAATCCTGAACTCTGCCTGGTGACAGAGGATTTGGTGTTTACAGACCCTTACTGTAACCATGAACGAAACAGACTCAGTTTTACACAGCTACCAGAAATCCGCAGCCTGTGGGTCGACGAAACACTTCAAGCCGAAGTAGCTCAGCTCAAAGCCGACTTTCTGACTAAACCTCAGGCCTTGCTGCATGGTGATTTGCACTGTGGCAATTTGTTGGTCAGCCATGAAGAAATTAAAGTCATAGGCGCAGAATTTGGCTGTTACGGCCCTATAGGTTTTGATAGCGGCACTTTGATCGCCAGTCTGATAGTCAACCTGTTCACTTTGGATCTAAGCAAAACGCCATCTGGTTATAGCTACCTATCCGGGCAAATCCAGTTATTCTGGCGTGAGTTCTCGGCTGTATTCAGCACTTTGATGGAAAAAGAGACCAAAGATCAGAGTTTTCAAAATTCGCTCTACCAACAGAGATTTTTACAGCAACTGTGGCAGGATACCTTAGGTTATGCCGGCTGCGAGCTGATACGCCGCACCGTGGGCTGGGCTGTGGCCGAAGAATTAATAGCTCTGACTGATACTCAAGTTAAACTACAGGCGCAGCGCCAACTGCTGACACTGGGGCAGGATTTAATTAAGCAACGTCATCAGTTAAGTCCACAAGATCTGGCAGAGAAGCTGGCGAGCTTCAGTGCTCCAATAGGCAAATAAGTCCTTGAAGCAGATGAGGACAAAAGTAGCCAAAGCCTAACGGGGTTCAAGCTGCCCCAGAGGCTGAGGCGAATTATGCAACTGACGGAATTGGTGGGTAATATCGTTCAGTTGACCTTGTCGCAATAATAAAATTCTGTCTGCCGTTAAAATAGTGTCAGTCCTGTGTGCCACCATAATACGCGCTATCTGTAACTGGCGAATGGCCTGATTGACTCTGGCTTCCAGTAATAAGTCCAGGTGACTGGTCGCTTCATCAAGCAGCAGCACTTTAGGTTTATGATACAAAGCCCTGGCAATCAACAAGCGCTGTTTTTGCCCACCGGATAAGGCTGACCCCATATCACCAATCAGGGTGTTGTACCCCATTGGCATAGCCACTATATCCTGATGCACTGCAGCAAGCTCAGCGCAATACATCAGGTACTGTAAATCAGGTTTAGGGCTAAAAAAGCAGATGTTGTCCATCACAGAACCGGACAAAAGTTGATCATTTTGCATCACTGCTGCAATTTGGCTGCGGTAATGCTGCAAACCAAAACTGCTCAGCTCCATACCGTCCACCAGCACTTTTCCCTGTTGCGCCTTGGCCATGCCAACAATGATTTTTAATAAACTGGTTTTTCCTATACCTGAAGGGCCAACTATGGCGACACTTTCCCCCGGATCAAGACGAAAATTTAGCTGATGAAACAGCCAGGGTTCCTGCTCTGCCTGACGAAAACACAGGTCACGTAATTCAATATGCCCTTGCAACTGTAAATAAGGTTGGCTTGCTCCGGACTGCTCAGTATCGGTCAGAGCTATGTCTGCCAGGCGCTGTAAGTGCAAATCCAGCATGCGAAATTCGACCCAATGATCAATAAAAGCTGATGCCCTTTGAGTAAACTGAGTTTTGTAGCTGGCAAACGCAAACAACATACCTACGCTAAAGCTGTTGTCTATCACAGCCAAAGCCGCCAGATAAATCACTACTATATGTTCAACACCAAACAAGAGCTGGTTTGCAGCTTGCAGTGACAACTCCCAGCGACCTAACCTGAATTGCTGATCCACGGCCTCTGAGTACTGGTTTTGCCACAGACTTAACCTTTGACTTTGTTTTGAAAACAACTGCAGACACTGAATAGCACGGACGCTTTCCATAAATCCGGATTGCTCTTTAGCCTGAGCAACAATGCCTTGTTCAGTGCATTGCTTCAGCTGGGTATAAAACATCAACCTCAACAGTGCATAAAGTAATACAGCCACAAGCACCACTGCAGCCAGGATTGGATGATAAACAAAAAGTAACACCAGCACTGTGCACGCCATCAAGCCATCGATCAGCGCTTCAATCAAACTATTCGTGAGTAATTCCCGTAATTGCTGCAATGAGCCAAAGCGCGAGACTATGTCTCCCATATGGCGTTTTTCAAAGAAACTCAGCGGCAGATGCAGTAAATGCCGAAACAGATTGGTAGCCAGCTGCAGATTTAATACGGAACTTAAATGCAGAACCAGCCAGCTTCGCAATACAGTCGTCAGGATTTGCAACACCAGCAATAAAGTGAAGCCCAAAGCCAGAACATGCAGTAAATCCAGATCTCTGCTCACCAGTACTTCATCTACGACCAGCTGCATATAATATGGAGCGACCAGCATAAAAAACTGCAGCACCAGCGACATCAACAGGATCCGGAATAAGGCAGACCATAAGCCAGAAGCTGAAGACCAAAACTGCCGGATACTAAGCTTTTGTCTCTGATCTTGTTTTTTAAAGGCGCTTGTAGGACTCAACTCAAGCGCGATACCAGTGAAACACTGATCAAGCTCAGAGCTGCTCAAGTCTCTCTGACCAAAGGCAGGATCAAGAATCCGGATGTTCTGACCTTTTACTTTCACCAACACAACAAAATGGCTCATTTGCCAGTGCAAAATACAAGGAAGCTTAAGTTGAGAAAATTCGTGGGGATCGAGTCGCAAAGCCCGCGCAGCCAAACCAAGCTGATCGGCCAATTGCATAAGATGCTGTAATGTGGCCCCTTTCAGCGACAAGGGATAACGCTGGCGCAAACTCGCCATATCGGTTTTGTAACCATAAGCATCGGCCACCATAGCCAGACAAGCTAACCCACATTCCGCAGCTTCTGATTGGAAGATAGTTTGCATGGCTAAAAATCCCTATCAAACGAAAAATACGCCAATAAGGCAGCTCAGAAGGCGAGGACTCAAATCATATCCGTTAAAAAAAGAGCTCCCCTGCAAGACCAATAAAGATGCAGATAAAGGCAGCTATTAATACTGCTCCAGATAAAGCGTCTGTTGAAAAACTAATGCTATTTAAGTCACTCCATTTACGTATTGGAGACTTGTAAAAATTAGGATCTTTTGGCCCAAAAGCCGAGGCTAAAGATAACCCTAACCACGATAGAAAACTCCATATGTCACTTTGTGATATTGCTTGCATTGCAAGGATAAACATTATTATTGCAAGTCCATAGAAGATCGCAGCAACTTCATTTGGAGTCATACCTGAGTTCGCCTTCTTCATAAGCACCTCACAAGATGAAGGGAGATAAACAACCATCTCCCTAATCAATACTAACCAGCCATTGAATCTATTAAGCTGGCAATTTTTTTCTGTATCGGTGTGTTTTCGTTTAGATATTTACCTGCTTTAAATCCTGCACTAAACGCGATCCCGACCAAACTCAAGCCTCTAAACGTGGTCAACGCCAATCTCGCTGACATACCAGGCCATACATCTGTTGGTGGTTTAAAGCCGCCGCTTACTTCGTTTACTTGTTCACATGTTAACTCTTTCATTTTTGACCTCCTTTCATGGATTAAACTCTGACTGCGCCAGAGCCATCATTCTGTGCTCCACTGCATCACACAGCCTGATTTAAATCTGAAAACGCCCTTTTAAGCTGGTTAATGGCTCAAGCAGCCAGCTCAGAACGGAGCGCTGTTCCAAAACTATGTCCGCACTTAGCAACATGCCCGCCTGCAGTGGTAACTTTTCGCCATAAGCTTCAATAAACTGTTGATCTAACCTAACCTGAACCTGATAAACCGGTTCCTGCATTTGCACAGGGCTATCAGGGTCCTGGGCCATAAGCACAGCTTTGGATAGCTGGCTGACTTTGCCCTGATACAAACCAAAGCGTTGGTAAGGAAAAGCATCAAACCTTAACCAGGTGGTTTGGCCAGCTTGGACGAAACCAAAAGCCCGGGTTGGCACCAATAGATGCGCATACAAAAAACCAGTTTCCGGTAGCAGCTGCATCAGAACTTGCGAGCCTTGCAGATGCTGGCCCATGCTGACGACTAAATTAGTCACCCTGCCAGCAACAGGAGCTGTCACCAGCACTTCGCCACGAGCTAATAACTCAGTTTTTTGTTGCTCCAACTCTAGTCGTTCAGCTTGTAATTGCTGAAGCTGACGTTGCTGCTCGACAGGCAACCTTTGTAGTTGATTCTCCAACTGAATTTGCTGTTGACGAATAGACTGAGCCAGGGCTTGTACCTCAGCCAGCTGTTGTTGCAGCATTAAATGCTGATCTTGAAGCTGCTCGAGCTGCAGTTTTGACAGATGGCCTTTCAGTACAAGTTGTTGTTGAGACGTCAGACGTCGGGTTTGTAGGCTGATACGCTCAGACACCAGTGTCTGTTGACGCTGATTGTCGGCAAATTGCTGTTTTATATTGTCTATCTGGGTAGATAGTTGCTGACGCTGCTGCGCTACGCTTTGGATAACATAGTGCCGCTTTTGGGTATTAAGCAGCAATTGAAGTGACACACTAGTTTGCAGATATTCGGTCAGACTTTGGCCGGCAGCCAGATACTCGTCACTGCTTAGCAAAGCCAGTTTCTGACCCTCTGTTACTTTAGCGCCGTCCTGAACATAAAGCTGCTTAATCACAGCAGAACGTTGGCTATGGATCCTTACCACACCGCTGGATGGTTTCAGATAGCCAACCACTGTCTCTTTGCGTGAAAACTGCGCCTGTTGTAACACTAGTATTAAACTGCAAAGAATGAAGACTAAACAAAAGCACAATACTGAGCTGCTGACAGGCTGCACAATACTCACCTGCCCTTCAAGCCTCTGCTGTTGGGCTTGCAAAGCTTTAGGCCGGAACAAACTCTGCGCTGTCGTCATAGTGAAACTCCGTGCAGTTTTATACACTGCAATAAGACTTTCCACTTTGTGTCGACAGGCATACACCCGACACTGTTAAAAAATTATTAATGAACTAGTTTAGAGCTTAGCCCAACCTCAAAAATTAAACAATTAATTAACAATAAAAATACGGAGGCTTTATTTAAATGAAAACTAACACAGCAGGGGACGTATCAAAGCTCAAACTTCAACTCCTCTGGGTACAACGAGTCTGGAAAGCCGGACGGCATAATGCCTTCACCGATTTATGTTACTTCAGACAGCGCTATTATCTGGTATTCCGCCAGGCCTCCAGTCATCACTCCAAAGATGGTTTTTTGCGTGTTATGAGTTCGGTTCAAGGCAAGAAATGGCGCACTGTGGCAGTGCTACATCACCCTGCTGCAGATTTGCGGGACGGCAAACTAGTGGTCACACCAGAAGGCACATTGCAGTTACTGGCCGCGGCGGCCTTCCACGATAAGACCAGCCGGGCTTATCAGTCTTATCTTTGGTCTTCCACAGATGGCAAAGACTGGTCTGAACCCCAAGAAGTGGGTGAGGCTGATTATTGGTTATGGCGTCTAAGCTGGTTAGGAGATCAGGCGTATGCGGTTGCTTATAAGTGTGGTGCGGATCGACATATTCGCTTGTATCAACAAAATTCCGCAGGGCAGTTTGATGTGCTAGCTCCTCGTATCTATGATCAGGGTTATGCCAATGAAGCCGCGTTATTGTTTGATAAAGACAACAAAGCCTGGTGTTTATTGCGTAAAGACCCGGATCATGGTCAATTGGGGTATGCCGTTGCGCCCTATCAGCACTGGAACTGGCTCGACATAGGCTGTCGTATCGGCGGCCCTCAGGCCATTTTTACCCCTTCAGGCCACATCCTGGCAGTGGTTCGTCTGTATGACCAACAGGTCAGAACCAGTCTGGTGACTCTGGATCAGCAAAAAGGTGAACTGACTGAGCTGATGGCCTTGCCTTCAGGCGGAGATACCAGCTACGCAGGTATGGTACTGAGGGGAACTGAATTGTTAATCAGCTACTACTCTTCTCATCAGGGCCGCAGCGCTATTTATACAGCACTTGTCGCAATCGAACCTTAAGTTGCATCAAGTTAGCATCAGGTAAACCAGACTTTACTGAAATAGCTCTTGTACAAATAACCCTCAACAAGCTGATGATTATTAGCCAATTTATCTACAAGATCGGCAAAAGTAACCGCAAAATGCTATAGTAGCAGGCATGTTGTCGAGGCAAACGCTGTGGTCACTCCAGAGTTTGTAGGGTTCGCTTTGATAACTATCCGCAGGACGCACCAGAAAATACATAACAGCCTAAAACTAAGGTAAAACATTGATGAAAACATGCAAAAAGTCTGTTCTGGCATTGAGTATTCAGGCCAGTCTGCTCGCTGCAGCCATGGGTCTTTCTCCTGCTTTATTAGCGCAGGAAAGTGACAAAGATCAGGCTGCTGAAGAGACAAAATTGGAACGCATTATGGTGACGGCACAGAAACGTGTGCAAAGCACCCAGGAAGTTCCTATCTCTATTGCAACACTAAGCGGCGAAAAATTTGACGCTTTGTTTGCAGGTGGCGAGGATATCCAGGCTTTATCTGGCAAGATTCCAGGTTTATACGCTGAATCATCAAACGGCCGTGCGGCACCACGTTTTTATATCCGTGGTTTGGGAAACACAGATTTTGACCTGGCCGCTTCTCAGCCAGTTTCTGTGATTATGGATGACGTAGTGATGGAAAACGTCATCCTCAAAAGCTTCCCTTTATTTGATATTGAGCAAGCTGAAGTGATCCGTGGCCCACAAGGTACTTTGTTTGGTCGCAACACCACAGCTGGTATTGTGAAATTCAGCTCAGTCAAACCTAGCCAGGATTTTGAAGCTTATACCAAAGCGACCATAGGCAGCTTCGGCACTATTAACCTTGAAGGTGCTGCAGGCGGCGGTTTAACCGACGAATTATCAGCCCGTATCTCGTTGATGAACCAAAATCGTGACGACTATGTGGATAACGGTTTTACCGGTGAAAAAGATTTCACGGGTGGTCATGATGAAAAAGCGGGTCGTCTGCAGTTTTTATACGACACAGACGCTTTCTCTGCATTATTAAACGTACACGGTCGCAAACTGGATGGTACTTCATCTCTGTTCCGTCGTAACATTCTGACTCCTGGCGGCAATGAGCTGAATGACAATTATGACCGTGACACAGTGTATTACGATGATGGTGACGGTAACTTCCAGAAATACGATAACTCTGGTGCTTCGTTAACGCTGGAATTTGATATCAGTGGCATGACCTTTACCTCTGTAACAGCACAAGAAAACGCAGACGGTAGTGGTAAAGGCGACATTGATGGCGGTAATGCCGCAGGTCCAGGTCCTTCGAATCCTTCTGGCGCTGTTACTGAAGATCAGTTAAATGATTTGGAACAATTTACTCAGGAATTCCGTTTAGCCAGCGATACCAACGAAGCTTTAGAGTGGCAGGTCGGTGCCTTCTACTTTGATTCTTCTTTTGGCGTCACCAGTATTGATGGTTTCTTTGGCGAAACTACGGTTTACCATGGCAACGAAAGCTGGGCTGTTTTTGGTCAGTCAACCTACAACCTGACGGACCGCTGGGATATCACTGGTGGTATTCGTTACACTTATGATGAAAAAACCTTCTCAGTAGGCCAGCAAAACATCGACAGCTTCGCCTTGACTATAGGCGCTGCCAGTATTCAGGACTATGACCCACTTAAAGTAGATGACGGCCAGGTCAGCTGGGAATTAAGCAGTAACTACCGCTTAACAGACAAAACCAGCATCTATGGTCGTCTGGCCAGTGGTTTCCGCGCTCAGTCCATTCAGGGTCGTGATGTTGCCTTCGAAAAAGCTCCTTCGGTAGCAGATTCAGAAACTATTACATCCGTAGAAGTAGGTGCAAAATCTGACCTGCTGGATGATTCATTACGTCTGAACGGTGCATTGTTTTATTACAACATCGATGATATTCAATTATCTGCTATAGGTGGAGCCACTCAGGGTAACCAATTAATCAATGCCGACAAAGGCACAGGTTATGGTTTCGAAGTGGATGCTGAATGGCGTGCCGCACAAAACCTGGTGTTGGGTGGTGGTTTTAGCTACAACAACACTGAGCTAAAGGACAAAAACCTGCTGGTTGCGCCTTGCGGTTCAAATCTTTGTACTCCAACCGATACCTCTAATGGTTCAGGTTTAGTCTTTATTGACGGCAATCCTTTCCCACAAGCACCAGAAACCATCTTAACGGTAAACGCCCGTTACGATATTCCAGTGACCTCGGGCGAGATTTATGTATACGGTGACGTAGCACGCCAGGGTAAAACTAACCTGTTCCTTTATGAATCAATGGAATACAACACCAACGGTAATTTTGAAGCTGGCCTTCGTGTAGGTTATCTGAACTTTGATAATAACTACGAAGTAGCTTTATTTGGCCGCAATATCACAGAGGAAGACAACCTGAAAGGCGCAATAGATTTTGCTAACCTGACCGGCTTTGTCAACGAACCTCGTATTATCGGTGTTGAATTTAAAAAGAACTTTTTCTAAGTTTTTTTAGATGACGAAAAAGGGCATACAGTGTATGCCCTTTTTTATGTACAGGATGTACGGTATATCGCAACTGTCAGGAACGTTGTTGCGACGATGACAGGATGTACGGTATGTCGCAACTGTCAGAAACCTTGTTGCGACATATATTGTGCCCGCATATTAACCCGAGTTACGCATGCCCGCCGCTATACCGGCAATAGTCACCATCAAAGCCCTTTTAATGCTGTCATTTACCGTTTCAGGCGCGTGCCTTACTCTGTTTAATAGCTCCACTTGTAAAATATGCAGCGGATCAACGTAGGTGTTACGCAGCATAATAGATTCACGGATCCAGGCTTCGTTCGCCATCAGGGTATCGCTTTGGATCAGCTGTAACAGCAAGGCTGTATCTGCAGCCAGTTGCTGACGCAGTTGTTGACCTAAAGGCAGCAAAGGCGCCGGCACCAGTTTTTCATCGTAATAAGCTGCTATTTCCGCATCTGCTTTTAAGTACACCATTTCCAGCATAGACAAGCGGGTTGCGAAAAACGGCCACTGCGCGCGCATTTGTGCCAGAAGTTCGGTTTTCCCCTGCTCGACCACTACAGCCAGCGCGCTACCAGCACCCAACCAAGCTGGTAACATCAGGCGGTTTTGCGACCAGGCAAAAATCCATGGAATAGCACGCAAGCTCTCTACACCACCATTAGGATTCCGCTTAGGCGGGCGACTTCCGAGCGGTAACTGCCCCAACTCCAGCTCTGGCGTAGCAGCACGGAAATAAGGCACAAAGTCCGGGTGATGCCGCACTACAGCACGATAAGCGTCACAAGACACTGTGGCCAGTTGCTGCATCAGCTCACGCCAGCTCTGCTCCGGCACCGGCGGAGGTAATAACACCCCTTCCAGCACGGCACTGGCATACAAGGCCAAACTACGCTGCGCTAAACCGTTTAAACCAAACTTAAAGCGGATCATCTCGCCTTGTTCAGTCACCCTCAAACCACCAGCCAGTGATCCTGGCGGCTGAGATAAAATCGCAGCATGAGCAGGACCACCGCCACGACCTATAGTACCGCCACGGCCGTGGAATAAGGTCAGCTGCACTTTCGCCTGCTGACAGATAGCCACTAAAGCTTCCTGTGCACTGTACTGAGCCCAGGCAGCGGCAAAAGCACCGGCATCTTTGGCCGAATCAGAGTAACCAATCATCACTTCCTGACGACCGTTGATATAGCCTCTGTACCAATCGATGGCCAACAACTTACTGATACACTCCGGCGCATTGGTTAAATCGGCCAGGGTTTCAAACAGAGGCGCTACCCGCATAGGGAAAGTAATACCAGCGTCTTTGAGCAATAACTGCACAGCCAGTACATCTGAAGGTTTACCGGCCATAGAAATGACATAAGTCGATAAAGCTTCTGGTCCATGCCGGGCTACTATGTCACAGGTATCCAACACTTCTTTGACTTCAGGGCTGGGTGACCAGTGACGCGGAAATAAAGGCCTTTTGCTATTGAGTTCATTTAATAAAAATGCCTGACGCGCAGCCTCATCCCACTCGGCATAGTCGCCAATCCCCAAATAACGGGTAAACTCGCTGAATACTGCAGTATGACGACCGGATTCCTGACGTACGTCCAGTTTCAGCAGAGTTAAGCCAAAAGCGTAAGCACGGCGGATGGTGTCTTTTAATAAACCTTCAGCCACCACTTCCATTTTGCAATCAAGCAACGACTGGTAACAAAGCAGCAAAGGCTCTAGCAATTGCTGGTTATGCCAAATCAAATCTTCAGGACGCTGCAATCTGTCGTGTTTTAACGCTTCAGTCAGCCAGTCTCTGGTGTACAGCAGCTTGTGACGGAAGTCTTTTAGCAGCTTACGGTAGGGTTCTGATACATCACCTACCACAGCACGTAAAGCGTCGTTGACCTGATTCATCGACAGCTCGTTAGCCAGAACATCTAAATCCCGGCTAAACAAATCCGCAGCCTTCCAGCGGCTTAACAACAGCACCTGACGGGTGACTTTAGCAGTCACAAAAGGATTTCCGTCTCTGTCGCCACCCATCCAGGATGAAAAACGTATAGGTGCTGCATCTAAAGCCAGGCCATGACCCAAAACAGGCAACAAAGCCGTATCTAATTCGCGGATAAACTCAGGAATTGCTTCCCATAATGAAGTTTCAATCACAGCAAAGCCAGACTTGGCCTCATCGACAGGTGTAGGCCGCTGTTCGCGGATTTCATTAGTATGCCAGGCTTGTGTGATCAGCTGATACAAGCGATTTTCTACTTTTTTCTGCTGGACCGGAGCTAAATCCTGCTCCAGTTCCGCTAAGCAGGCCGCAATTTCGGTCAGCTTATGAATCAGAGTACGACGGGTCACTTCTGTCGGATGCGCCGTCAACACCAGCTCTATGGATAAATCGGCAACAGCCTGTTCTATCCTACTTTTACTGATGTTTTTATCCTGCAACAGTTGTAGCAGTTCAGCCACAGGTTCAGGTTTTTCTATAGAAGTACGACCCGCCTTACTGATGGTATGGTGTTGCTCTGCTAAATTAGCCAGATTCAGAAACTGGGCAAAAGCACGGGCTACAGGCAGAATTTCCTGATCCGTTAAGCTGGCAAGCACTTGTTTCAGTTGCTGATCCTGCAGCTCTGTCCCCTGCCTGGCTTCTTTAGCTAAAGCACGGATTTGCTCAATGCGCTCTAAAACTGCATCACCTAATTGATTGCGTATGGTGTCACCCAACTGGGTACCTAACAATCCGACATTTGCCCTCAAGGCAGCATATTGCGACATGTCCCACTCTCCTCGTTGCACTGCCTGCAGTTTTTTACTGCGGTTTCTATCGTTATTTATAGTTTTCTTACCCACCCTAGCGGGTATTTGTTTAGTGCTCAAGCCTGATAGATTACAAAACGACCAACAAAATGGAAAGCCAGAAGTATAGAAGTCTGAAATATTTCTAAAAAAATTTGTCACAGTGCGGCACGCTGCAGGTACTTAGTCAAAGTGATGTGCAAAAGTTCAGCATCACTACGCCACCTTACCTCAGTTCAGGAGTAACTATGATGCTTAAAAAAAGTACCTTTATTCTGCTGTGCTTTACAGTTTTTATGTCGTTAAATCAGAGCATTAAGGCCGAACAGCCTGCGACAACCCACTTTCAGGTGCGGGTTGAGGGCCAAGGCAAAGCTATTATTCTGATCCCCGGCCTGATGTCTGATCAGCGGGTATGGCAGCAACTGGCCAAGGCACTCAAACCCCATTATCAACTGCACTTCATCAGCCTGGCTGGTTTCGCCGGGACTCCGGCTTTGGCAAAGCCAATACAGCTGACACAAGTGAACATTGAGCTGGCGTCTTACATCCAGCACCAGCAGTTAAAACAGCCGATCATAATAGGCCATAGCATGGGGGCCTTTCTGGCATTTCAACTCGCCAGTACTTATCCAAAACTCACAGGCAAAATAGTAGCTGTGGATGGCTTACCCTTTCTGGCCCCGGTCTTTAGCCGCGATAGCACCACAACAGCACTACAAATGGCAGCGCAGGCAAAAATGATGCAGCAGTATTATCAGCGCATGTCCCCAGCCCAACTGGCCGAAAGTACAGAACAAGGTATGGCAATTCAGGTCAGTCAACCTGAGCATGCAGCTGTTATCAGTCAAATGGCTGGGGCATCGGATCCAGCTACAGTTGGCGCTGTCATCGCTGAACTTTTAACTACAGATTTGCGCAGTCAGGTTCATAAAATTCAGCAACCCGTGTTGTTATTAGGCGCTGGTGGTGCTTTGCCTTCAGACAGCATGCGCCCTTCAGTGCAGGCTTTGTATCAGCAACAAATCAGTACCATCCCCAAAGCCAGGCTGGACTTTAACTGGCAAGCACGGCACTTTATGATGTGGGATCAGCCAGAATGGTTGTTAGCGCAAATCACTGATTTTATAAAGGAATAACAATAATGTTAACTGGTATAGAACAGAGACTTCTGCCCGATGTGTTAGCAGCTACAGCTGGCGACCGTAGCGCCTTTGAACGCCTTATAGCCAGCTGTCGCCATACAGTCACAGGCATAGCTTTGGCGATAGTCAAAGATCTGGACGCCAGCGAAGAAGTAGCACAAGAGGTGTTTATTTATATCTGGCAACAGTTAAGCACATTACGCGAACCCGCTAGTTTTTTACCCTGGGTCCGGCAAATGACCCGGCATCGCAGTTACAACTATCTGCGGGATAACAAAGTAAAACAAAAAGTGCTGGGAGACGAGGCAGAAAACTTGCTGGAAAGTTTCGCGGACCCGGCCGCTTCAATGCAGGACTTGCTGGAACGGGAACAGCAACAAATTATTATGCAGGATTTTATTAGTCAGTTGCCTGAAGACAGCCGGGAAATAGTTTTACTCTATTACCGTGAAGAGCAATCCAGTCAGCAAGTGGCGGATTTATTAGGCTTAAGTGATGCGAATGTACGAAAAAAACTATCGAGAGTAAGAGAGCAGTTAAAAGATAGTTTATTAGCCCGTTATGGTCAGTTGGTGCTTAGCACAGCACCGGGGTTAGGCTTTAGCGCTATGGTCACAGCAGCATTAAGCAGTATTGCGCCCCCGGCTGCAGCTGCGATCTCAGTTTCTGTTGCCACACAACAAAGTGGCTGGCTGGCGAAAATTGCTGTGCTGCTGGGTGGCGCTATGATTGGCGCCCTGACTGCAGTGGCTGCCGTATTCTTCAGCATGAAGGCCGTGTTGAACAAAGCGGACAATGAAGATGAAAAAACAGCGTTAAGAGCCTTACGCAACAAAACTATCCTTTGGGTCTTGGTATCAGGGCTTGTATTAACAGCAGCCTATGAACTGACGAGTGGGGCCTGGGCGCCAGTAGCAGCTTTTGTGCTGTTGATAGCAGGATTGATCTATAGCCAGCTGCGGCTACAGCAGATCATCAGCCCACGCCTGCAACGGCAATACCCCAATGCAGCGGAGCTTTCCAGAGTGAAGCGAAAAAATACACTTTGGTGCTTGCTGGGTATGACCTTAGGTTACGGTGCAGGCATCTTTGGTCTGATTTATGGTTTGATCCAAAACGGCCGCTGGCACTGGTGATCACCAGCGCCAGAATTTAAACCTTTTAGGTTCAGACTGTTCCAGTTGTTGTGCATCTGCAGGTTCAGGCGCATGTAAGGTGGACAGATCCACAGCTACAGTGCCTTGTGCCTGCCAGGGCTGCCGCGGACAGGCAGCTGATGCCTGGGTTTCTGTCTCTCCTGCCAACCTAAACGCATAGGAGGCGATAGGCGGTCCTATAGTTTCGAACACTGTTACGGCACCCAGCACTATGGCACTGATCACAGCAGCATGTTCAGGCACTAGCTGACTGGAACTTTGCACCAGCCCTATAGCAAGGCCTGCCATAGGAATAAGTAGCAAACCTGAAGAAGCTCCGGTTCGCACTGTTTGTCCCAGCAAGACTGAGCTGATACTCACACCAAAACATTTGGCGAGAGAACGCACCGCCACCAAGGCCATAATCACAGGGGCAAAAGCCACAAGTTCTGCAAAATGTAAGTTGGCGCCAGCAAATACAAATAACACGATAAAAAACAGCTCAAAAGCACTGCCAAATTCTAGTGCAGACACTACTTCGTCGCGTTCCATACTGCGCACTACTATACCAACCACCAAAGGGGCGAAGAGTGCTGATAGCTTTAATTGCTGTGCCAAACCTAAACACAACATCAAAGCCCCCACCACGAGAGCCAGCTTGTATTGCACAGCAGTTTGGGTTCTGCTGGTTAAAAAATGCAGGCCATAGGCAATCACACCACCCAATAATGCCGATCCAAGCAATAAATACATAGGCTGCAACACAACTTGCTGCCAGCCCGCATCCTGTTCCGCCAGTAAGACAGGCACAACAAAGGCAAAAGCCAGGAAAGACAGCAGGTTATTCAAAGCGACTAAGGACTTGGCCGTTTCGGTGACCGGACCTTTGGCTCCCACTTCATGAGCTACGTGCAATAACACTGCTGGGGATGACGACACCAAAATAGCAGCTATTAAAGCGGCCAAGGCCAATGGAATTTGGAATAGCCACAACAGAGTAAACACCGCGCTAAAGGTTAAAATACTTTCTACAAGCGCTATGACCAGTAAACGCGGTGACTGACGTAAAAAGCGTAAATCCAGTGAAGAACCTAGCCGGTATAAAATCAGTGCCAGTGTAATATCGATCAGTATTCTGGAGTCTTTTAGTACGGATTCAGTCAGCAAACCTAAACCACTAGGCCCGACCAAAAAGCCAACCAGCATAAAACCTGTGATACTGGGTAACCAGGAAATACGATGCGCCAGATAACCACCTAAACTGCCTATCAGCAACAAAAGGCCGAAGGATGACAAGGGCGTTATGGTTAAAGGCCAGGCCGGTAAAAACTCCATCCAGAACTCTCCGAGGTAAAAATAAAAACCAAATCAGCCGATTAGCTTATCACAGCATTGTGGCTGCATTGGGTGCTGATTTGGCCAAAAGAGCCAAACTGTAACTTTAGTTCAGTAGCGGCTGGAACCTGCAATACCCCTGCATAGGAGCCGGTAATGACCCATTGTCCCTGCTTTAAACCAATACCTTGCTGACTTAAATGATTCACCAGCCAGTACAAAGGCAATAGCGGGTCCACATTAGGATGTTGGGCGGCCAACTGCTGGTGCTGCCCCGCATAGTCCAGCACCAGCTCAAATTGGTGTGGAATACTGTCGGATGTAATCTCAGGACCAATATATAAACCCTGATTAAATAATCCTGCAGCTAATTGATCTAAAAATTCAGCACCAGCATCAGCGTTATAAGGCCTGATAATCAGCTCCAATGCCAAATGGGTCGCAGCTATTGCCGCTTTGATCTCCGCTTCGCTGTATGGTTGATTGCGAGCAGGTAAATCTGTCGCCAGCAAAAATGCCAGTTCAGGCTCAATGCTGTATTGTTCAGACTTTTGTTCAAACAGGCACAACTCGCCTTGTTGCAAACGACCTATAGGAGCCAGTACCCATTTATCCGGCCCTGGTAAACCAGCTTTCCAACCCAGTACTGGCAGGTCTAATTCAATAAAAAGCCATTGCTGGATCGCAAAAGCTTCAGCCAATGAAGTTGGACGCAGCTCAGAGGGTAATAAAGGCGCGGCTTCACCACGACGACGATAATCTGCCAGCCAGGTCGCTGCCTGTTCAATTTGTTCAGGTGTCACGCTAATAATCCTTCAAGTATGGATTGACTTGTCTCTATAGAGCTTTGTACTTTAAGCCGCAGGCGGGTGTAGTTCAATGGCAGAATGAAAGCTTCCCGCGGGTTCGATTCCCGTCACCCGCTCCAGCTCCGATCTCCTTGAAATAAAAAAAGCACCTTAAGGTGCTTTTTCTGTCAAACAATAGCTTTAGATTTGTGACTGAATATAGTTCGGTAAACCAATGAGTTTGATCAGGCGCAGCTGTTGTTCCAGCCAATGGGCGTGGTCGTTCTCCGTATCATCCAGCAAAGTCATCAGCAAATCGCGAGTGACATAGTCCTGCACAGACTCACACAGCGCTATAGTCTTTTTCAGTAAAGCACCTACTGAATACTCCACATTTAAATCGTTTTGCAGCATAGAAGGTACGTCAGTACCGACCTGTAACGGATCACGTTTAGATAAATCCGGAGTGCCTTCTAAAAACAAAATACGTTCAATCAGAGCTGCAGCATGAGCTTTTTCGTCTGTTACTTCGTGATCAATGCGCTCAAAGAGTTTGCTTAAACCCCAGTCGTGATACATGCGGGCATGGATAAAATACTGATCCATAGCACTGAGCTCATTCGACAGTAACTCGTTTAAAGCTGCGATAACTTGTGTATTACCTTTCATTGTTAGTCTCCTGAACCCATTTGGCTTTGCAGGTAATTTTCCAGACCTATCAAAGTAATTTGCTGCTGCTGAGTGTCAATCCAGTCGACATGCTCTTCTTCGTGCTCCAGAATTTCCTGCAGCAACTCGCGGCTGACATAATCCTGATGCTGTTCACATAGTTTGATAGCGTCACGTAACAAAGGCAGCTGATCATGCTGGAAATCTAAATCACACTGCAGCATTTCTTCTGTGTCTTCACCTATACGTAACTTGCCTAAAGCTTGCAGGTTTGGCAGGCCTTCAAGGAATAAAATACGCTCAATCAGCTCGTCTGCTTGCTTCATATCTTTGATCGATTTTTTATAACAAACCGAATTGAGCTGAGCTAAACCCCAGTTCTTATAGATACGGGCATGTAAAAAATACTGGTTAATCGAGGTTAACTCAGAGGTCAGCACCTCGTTCAGTTTAGCGAGCACTAAGGGTTGGCCTTTCATAGCTGATACCTGCAAATTCAAAAACTGTGCTTATTCTAGCCAAAAAGCCAGTTAAATCAAGAAAAAACCAATAAAATCAATGAGATGCCATTGAGAATGCTTCGCTTTAGTGCCAGAGTTCTTGCTAAGTTTTTACAATGACCCGTAAATCAGTCACTTAATAACAACCTAACCAAAAAAGACTACACCACTTCTTTATCGAACCCAGACGACCATCTGGCGTGATACTGCGTAACAATGCACAAATCAGATATACTCGGCGCTACAACAAGGCACCACCAGAGTAAAACAGGCAGCAAGGCTGGAGTTTATGAGTCAGACAGAACAAAAAAAAACATCAGGTTTTTTAGTCAACCTACTATTTAATATCGTTATTCCCACGCTGATTTTAAGTAAATTAAGTGAAGAGCATCAGCTGGGTCCGGTGTGGGCTTTAGTGGCTGCTTTAGCTTTCCCTTTAGGTTTTGGCGTTTGGGAGTTACAGCAAAGTAAGAAGGTGAATTTTTTATCTGTACTGGGTGTGATCAGTGTGTTGTTGACCGGGGGGATCAGCTTATTACAACTAGACCCAGCCTATATCGCCATTAAAGAAGCCGCTGTGCCAGGTATTATTGCGCTTGCTGTCTTAGTCAGCCAACGCAGCAAATATCCGCTAGTGAAAAAGATTTTATTAAATGATGAGCTGATGGATTTAGCCAAGCTGGAAGCCAGCTTAAAAGCGAACAATGCTGAACAACTCTTTGCCGCCAAACTGCAAAACTGTGCTTATCTGGTGGCCGGCTCTTTTGTTATCTCGTCTGTACTGAATTATGGTCTGGCGAAATACTTATTGGTGAGCGCTCCTGGAACAGCTGCATTTAACGAAGAGCTGGCGCAAATGACAGCCCTAAGTTATCCGGTGATTGCCTTACCCTGCACTATTATGTTGATGGTCGCCATTTGGTATCTGTTTAGCCAAATAGGCAAAGTGACAGGCGAAAACATCGAATCTTTTTTACGGCAATAATGGATATCCCCTGGTAACATCAGGTGCTGTAGTTACAGCGCCTGATGAAAACGTTCAAAGGCCGCAGCTAAATCTGCTATTAAATCTTCAGTATCTTCCAAGCCTATATGCAAGCGGATCAAAGGACCCTGATAGGGCCAACTGCTGGCTGTTCTGAGCTTCTGTACGCTTAAGTTTGGAATAATCAGGCTTTCATAACCGCCCCAGGAAAAGCCCATTTTGAAATGTTGCATACCTTCAATAAAAGCCGCCACAGCTTTCGCATCTCCTTGTTTTAACACAAAAGAAAATAAGCCGTTGCTACCACTGAAATCGCGCAGAAAAATATCATGACCAGGATTTTCAGGCAGAGCAGGATGACGAACAGTTTCCACCTCTGGTCGTTGCTGCAGCCATTTCGCCACTTTTACTGCATTGGCTTCATGCTGAGCTAAGCGCACCTTTAAGGTTCTCAAACCGCGGCTGGCTAAATAGGCATCGTCCGCCGAAGCACAATAGCCCATCAGGTAGCTGTGTTCGCGTAGTTGCGGCCAATACTGTTCATTGGCAGTAGCTATACCCAGCATGGCATCGGAGTGACCTACTATGTACTTGGTCGCTGACTGGATACAGATATCCACGCCCAAAGCATAAGCGTCCAGCAGCACAGGTGTGCCCCAGGTGTTATCCAGCATCAGCACTATGTTATGCGCCTTCGCTACTGCGCTAATAGCCGGAATGTCCTGCACTTCCATCGTCAGCGAACCTGGGGATTCCAGAAAAATCACTTTGGTATTGGCTTTAATTAACGCACTGATGTCAGCACCAATCAAAGGGTCATAATAAGTAGTCTCTATTCCTAAGCCAGCCAGTAACTTATCGCAAATAGCACGGGTTGGTTCATAGGCAGTATCCACCATTAACAGGTGGTCACCTTGTTTTAAGAAGCTTAATAAAGCAGCGTTAATAGCTGCAGCACCGCAAGGGTATAAAGCGCAGCCGGCTGAACCCTCCAGCTCACAAATGGCATCCTGCAACGCAAAATGGGTCGCTGTGCCACGACGGCCATAATAAGGCACTCTATCGCCGCGATGCGCCGTAGCGTGTTTCATCTCGGCCATAGTATCGAACACAATGGTAGAAGCCCGCACTACTGGAGGGTTTACCGCAGAGCCTGTCCATTCTTTACCGCGGCCAGCATGGATCAGTTGAGTCGCTTTTTTCATAAAAACACCTTAGACATCCAGATGTCCAATAATCTACAGTTATTTTCAACTTAGCGCCAGCCGTTGATCTCTGCGTGACCTAATAACTTTTCTAATTGTGGTTTGGCAAAATAATAGCCCTGGAACCAGCTGATGCCTGTGGATACCAAATAGTCCAGCTCAGCTTTGCTTTCCACGCCCTCAGCCAATACTTTAGTGCCCAGCTCAGAACAAACCGTTAAAATACCTTTTAGCACTGCTTGTTTAACTGTGTCCTGGTCGATATCGCGGATCAAGCCCATATCCAGTTTCAACACCGCAGGTTTGAGTGATGTCAGCCAGCCTAATCCAGCATAACCAGAACCAAAATCATCAATGGCGGTAATAAAACCTCGTTTGGCATAACTTTCGAAAATTCGTTTAAGCTTGGCCTGATCGGTAATTTGCTCACCTTCTGTCACTTCAAACATAATTTGAGTAATGTCAAAACCGAACAGATCGCCAGCTTCAATGGTCGCGCGAATACAAGTTTCAGGGTTATAAACAGCATTAGGTAAAAAGTTGATACTTAGCAACTTTTTTAACCCAAGCTTAGCCGCAGTTTCGATAGCTTTAACCCGACAAGCCTGATCAAAATAGTATTTATTGTTGTCGTTGATTTGCTCAAAAACCCATCCTGCTCCCTGGCCTTCAGGACCCCGCACCAGCGCTTCATAGCCGATAATGTCTTGCAAAGACCAGTCAATAATAGGTTGGAACGCCATACGAATTTCAAAGCCAAGCGACTGACCACTTAAGCAGTCCATACAGCTTTGTTGTTTAATTTGTTCAGGAAAATCCATAAAACTAATTCCATCAGGAGCTTTATGTACCACATTAGATGACGAAGCAAGCAAAAGGCAAGTCAGCTGCGGTCAGATCAAGCAGATACGTGACGATACAAGATTGGTCTTATCTGGCAACTTGACCGTATTGGACTGTGCGCTCAATCAGCGCAGGCTGGCTTGCCTATGCCAGCCATGTATAATAGCCCCATATCAAGCAGAGCCAGAGCCTTATGAAATACAAAGACCTGCGAGACTTTATCAGTCAGCTGGAGCAACGTGGATTGCTCAAACGAATTTCGATGGAAATCGACCCTTATCTGGAAATGACCGAAATCGCTGACCGCACTTTACGTGCAGGCGGCCCTGCTTTGTTGTTTGAAAACCCTAAGGGTTTTCATGTTCCGGTGTTAGCAAACTTATTTGGTACACCAGAGCGTGTTGCTCTGGGCATGGGGCAGACTGACGTGGCCGCGCTGCGCGAAGTAGGTAAGTTGCTGGCCTTTTTGAAAGAGCCTGAACCACCAAAAGGTTTAAAAGACGCCTTCAGCAAGTTTTCTATCTTCAAACAAGTGCTGAATATGCCTGCCAAGGAAGTCAAACGAGCCCCTTGTCAACAAGTGGTACTGTCGGGTGAGCAAGTCGATTTAACGAAAATCCCGGTGATGACCTGTTGGCCTGGGGATGCAGCGCCTTTGATCACTTGGGGTTTAACGGTAACACGGGGTCCACACAAAGAGCGACAGAATCTGGGGATTTACCGCCAGCAAGTGCTGGGGAAAAACAAAGTCATTATGCGCTGGTTGTCACATCGCGGTGGTGCTTTAGACTTTTTAGAATGGCAAAAAGCCAATCCAGGTCAGCGCTTTCCAGTGTCTGTCGCTTTAGGTGCCGACCCAGCCACTATTTTAGGTGCTGTGACTCCAGTACCAGATACCTTATCTGAGTATGCTTTTGCCGGTTTATTGCGGGGTGATAATACTGAAGTCACCCGTTGTATCAGTAACGACTTACAAGTACCAGCCTCTGCTGAATACGTACTGGAAGGTTATATCGAACCCGGTGAAATGGCGCCTGAAGGTCCTTATGGTGACCACACTGGCTATTACAACGAAGTCGACTCCTTTCCTGTATTTACAGTGACTCATATCACCCACAGAGAAAATCCGATTTACCATAGTACCTACACTGGCCGTCCACCGGATGAACCAGCCATTTTAGGTGTGGCGCTGAACGAAGTTTTTGTGCCTATTTTACAAAAACAGTTTCCGGAAATTGTAGATTTTTATCTGCCTCCAGAAGGCTGCTCCTACCGTATGGCGGTGGTCACGATGAAGAAGCAGTACCCTGGTCATGCCAAGCGAGTGATGATGGGGGTTTGGTCTTTCTTACGTCAGTTTATGTACACCAAATTTGTCATTGTCTGTGACGACGATATCAATGCACGGGATTGGCAGGATGTGATTTGGGCTATCACCACTCGTATGGATCCAGCTCGTGATACGACCTTGATAGAAAACACTCCTATCGATTATCTGGACTTTGCTTCGCCTGTATCGGGGCTTGGCTCCAAAATGGGCTTAGATGCTACGAATAAATGGCCAGGCGAAACGACTCGCGAATGGGGCGAACCCATAGTGATGGATCCGGCAGTCAAAGCTAAAGTAGATACTATCTGGGCCGAACTGGGTATATTACCGGCAGACAAAACGGTTCCCACATTAAAAGTACCGGGCCAAAGATGAGTCATCAGGTAACAGTATTACCCAGTGGCCTGAGTTTTCAGGTAGAGACGAATGAAACAATACTCGATGCGGCGCTGCGCCATGGCATCGACTTTCCGTTTCGTTGCAAACAGGGCGTGTGCACCTCCTGTGTTTGTCGTCTGCGCTCTGGTACTGTGTCCTATCTGCCACCAGAACCTTTGTCTGATCTGGATAAAGCGCAAAACTTTACTTATTGTTGTCTGGCTTATGCCGAGTCAGATTTGACCTTACACCACCCTTTTATTCGTGGCTAAGCCGCAGGATTATTCATGACCAAAGTGATTTGTACCGTCGATAAAATTCAGCCGTTAACCTCAGGAGTGCATCAGGTATTGCTTACGCCACAACAAAAAGTGGAGTTTAAAGCTGGTCAGTATCTGCAGCTATTATTAACTGAACAGGATAAACGCCCTTTTTCAGTGGCCTCTATTCCTGGACAGACACAGCTGGAGCTGCAAATTGGCGGTGCAGTAGCAGACCAGTATTCAGGTCAGGCGCTGGCACACCTGCAAAGCAATGATCAGGTGACTGTCGAAGTTGGTTTAGGCCAGGCCTTCTGGCGCGAAGACAGTCATAATCCTATTTTGTTACTGGCCGGTGGCACTGGATTCTCTTATGTCTATAGCATTGCGCAGGCAATAGCAGCAGCAGGCGTGAAAAGACCGGTATTTTTATACTGGGGTGTGCGTCACGAAGAAGCCTTATACCATATGCCTGAACTGCAACAATGGGCCTCAGCCCATCATGACTTTAAGCTGGTGCCAGTAGTACAAAGTCCTTCCGATAACTGGCAAGGCCGTTCAGGCTTAGTGCATCAAGCTGTACTGGAAGATTTTGTCTCCCTTGAAGCTTATGATATATACATTGCAGGTCCTTTTCCTATGGTAGGTGTTGTAAGAGACGCGTTCCTGCAGCAAGGTGCAAAACGCGAGCAGATGTTTGCCGACGCTTTTGCCTATATCTGAGTAACCAACTGATTAATTGCCAAAAGGGCCGCTTTATTTAAGGCGGCCCTTTTTATTTATGACAACAAGACTCTATTTTTTGTATTTATTAAACCAGTAGGTGATATAGGCAGGCTTAGCCATCATATTGCTTGGTCTGATATGGATACCATGTGAAGCGCCAGGGATCCGCACCATAGCGGTTTCAATGCCCCGCAATTGTAGCGCCTGGTAAAACTGCTCAGTCTCAGAAATTGGCGTTCTGTGGTCTGATTCTCCAGTCATTAACATAGTCGGAGTTTTGACATTGCCGACGTAACTGATAGGCGAATGCTTCAGATAATGCTCTGGTTTTTCCCATGGCATGCCAGGGAACCAGTACTGACTGAAGTAATTGTACATATCAGCGTTCAAGACAAAACTAAACCAGTTAATCACCGGATTCACAGCCACAGCTGCTCTGAATCTGTCGGTATGCCCTACAATCCAGCTGGTTAATAGACCACCACCACTGCCACCAGTGACAAATAGCTGCTCTGCATCTATGAAACCTTTAGCAACAGTGGCATCCACTACATCCATCAGATCGTTATAGTCTTCACTTGGAAACTTATGGTGAATTAAATTGGCAAATTCCATACCGTAACTAGTGCTGCCTCGAGGGTTGGTATACAACACCACATAACCCTGAGCCGCCATCAACTGTAATTCCATCGCAAATACAGGGCCATAGGCGGTGTGAGGGCCACCGTGAATTTCCAGTATCAACGGATATTTTTTGGTTTTATCGAAGTTTGGCGGCAAAATCAGCCAGCTTTGTAACTTGCGCTGATCAACAGAAGATGTGACCCAAAACTCTTCAACCTCGCCTATATCACGAGCAAGCTGCAAGTCTTTATTCAGTTCTGTAAGCTGCTTTTTGTTACCGCCCCGCCACAAAGCTAATTCAGCCGGTGCCTGAGTCGACATCAGGGTATAGGCTATATCACCATCCTCTGACACTGTAAAACTGCCCCCTGTATAAGGACGGCTGTACGAACTACCGCCGACCTGATCGACCAGCACTTTGCGTTTACCGTTCAGAGGTTGTAAGGCAATTTTACCCTGAGCCTGATCGTCGTACTGAATATAAAGAGCGTCGCTGTCACCGTCCCAACTAAAGCTATCGATAGCCCGATCTAAATCTGCAGTAAGGGCTTTAACTTCACCCGACTGCAGATTTTTCACGTAAAGCTGGTCGGCTTGATGTGCTAGTTTTTTGTCATCATAACCAAGATAAGCTAGCCATTTACCGTCAGCAGACAACGCTGGCGCATGGTCTGGACCAAAACGGTCGGTCACCTGAGCCAGACTTTTATCAGCAATAGTCAGCTTATAGACTTCACTATTCTGGGCCTGAGCTCTTTTATCTGATTGGCGATTGGCTGAGAAGTAAAAGGCTTTGCTGTCTTTTTGCCAGCTGATTTCACCACCATGGTCAAAATCACCACTGGTGAGTTGGATAGGGGTGCCACCTTCTGCGGACATCAAATAGATATGTCGATAACCCGCCGGTAAATAACCTCTGCCATCAGCGCGGTACTGCATAGTGTCGATATAGACCGGAGTTTTAGCCCAGTCATTTTGTTCTGGCTTGCCAGGTAAAGTGACTGGATTAGCGACTTTTTTCGGCGTAAACATGGAAAAAGCCAGCCATCTTCCGTCAGGTGACCAGCTTAAACCGGAAGGAGCAGAAGGCAGATGACTCACCTGACCACTTTGGCCACTGTCCATCCAGCGAATATGGATTTGTTGCTTACCAGAAGCTGATGAAATAAAAGCCAGCTTTTTACCATCGGCGGACCAAAGAGGCGAGCTGATATCAGCTTGTTCTGATACTAAGGGTCGTAATTGACCAGTTTTAGTGTCACTCAGCCATAAAGAGCCAATACGTTTATCCAGCGCCTGATCAAAACGGTTACGGACAAACACCACCTGATCGCCATCACTGCTGATCTGCGGTTCGGATACAAACTCCAATTGAAAAACATCTTCGTATTGAAGTGGTTGTTGTGTTGCTATTGCGCTCAGGCTAATACCTGAAATCGCTGCAAAAACAGCAGTTTTAATAAATAAATGCACCTGGACCTCGTTATTCTGATTATGGGTTGAGCAGATACTAGGTTGGGTTTGATTGTTATTGCCAGTCTGATGCGGCTAATGGGGGTGTTTTGGGGTTGGGTATTAGAGAAACCGCCTGTAGGGGCGTCCCGTTTGGAATTTTAAGAGCAGTGAGGTGTTGAATTCGGATGCGGTGAACTACTTTGCTCACCCCATCCTGGGGTTCGTCCCTGCGGGACCCGCCTTTGGCGGTCCAAAAACGTTCCCGACGTTTTTGTCGCATGGGGATACCCTGCTCGAATGGCTCACCACTAAAT
>Ga0247725_1000160_pt1 | contig 74721 bp, 61 predicted proteins | sample OKSTACKMCFT3sol_FD_183021 | JGI IMG/M metagenome (GOLD analysis project Ga0247725, IMG submission 183021) | Subsurface sediment microbial communities from gas well in Oklahoma, United States - OK STACK MC-FT3-sol | ecosystem: Environmental > Terrestrial > Deep subsurface > Rock core/Sediment...
TAAGGGAGGTGCTCTCCCGGCTGAGCTAAGCGACCCGGGGTAAATTAGTAATGAAGAATATGGTGGTCGCTACTGGGATCGAACCAGTGACCCCCTCCTTGTAAGGGAGGTGCTCTCCCGGCTGAGCTAAGCGACCGGAATTCTTTCAATACAAATTTTTATGTCATTCACAAATATGGTGGTCGCTACTGGGATCGAACCAGTGACCCCCTCCTTGTAAGGGAGGTGCTCTCCCAGCTGAGCTAAGCGACCTGGGAATGACTACACAGTGAGGTTATATGGTGGTCGCTACTGGGATCGAACCAGTGACCCCCTCCTTGTAAGGGAGGTGCTCTCCCAGCTGAGCTAAGCGACCTCTGCTGTGTGGAGCCGTATTATAGGGAGGTTCGATCGGGTGTCAACGCTTTTTAATGAAAAAAGCATTGGTCGCGCTATTTTTGTTCGCATTGACTTAATGTTAATCATGCGCTCATTTAAAGTGTTACTTTATTGGGCAATTTAAGATTGAGTGATTTAAGTAAGCTTTGTATGTCAGCCCATAGTGAATGTTACCGCGCAAATAACCACTAAACTTTATCAGGTTTTCTTTATCGACGAGACGATGGATTTTTAGGTCGGTTATAGGGCATGAGTTTAACGGTGCTGTTATATCTTTATGATCCTGAGTCGAGGTGAGTGAGCGCGTTTAGTTTCTATTATGATTGGTCAGCTAGCGATATCTATATCGAATTAATACATCGACTTTTGTGTTATCTGTATTATCAGCGGTTATGTTCCATTTGCAGCGCAGACTTAGGCTGCTAGAATAAGCCCACTTTTTATCGTGATTGTCTTTATCTAGACGACTTTATATAGGTTAGTGTCCCACTATGACAACTAAGACGCGTTTTGCCCCTAGCCCAACAGGCTTTTTGCACGTGGGCGGTGCCCGTACTGCACTTTATTCTTGGTTACAAGCCCGTGCCAATAACGGTGAGTTTGTTTTACGTATCGAAGATACGGATATTGAGCGTTCTACTCAGGCCGCTTGTGATGCCATTTTAGAGGGCATGAACTGGTTAGGTCTAACGTGGGATGAGGGCCCGTACTATCAAACTAAGCGTTTTGATCGTTATAACGAAATCATCGCGCAAATGTTAGAGCAGGGCACAGCCTATAAATGTTATTGCTCGCGTGAACGTATCGATGCGTTAAGAGAAGCACAAGCGGCAAATGGTGAAGCACAAAAATACGATGGTTGCTGCCGTGACTTGCCGGCGCGTGATACTGATGAGCCTTTTGTTGTACGTTTTAAAAACCCTATCGGTGGTTCAGTCGTATTTGATGACCATGTTCGTGGCCGTATCGAATTCTCAAACGACGCGTTAGATGATCTGATCATTGCTCGTACCGATGGTGTACCTACTTATAACTTCTGTGTAGTGGTAGACGATTGGGATATGGGGATTACCTGTGTAGTGCGTGGTGAAGATCATATCAACAACACGCCACGCCAAATCAACATCCTTAAAGCATTGGGTGCACCTATTCCTGAATACGCCCACGTATCGATGATCTTAGGGGATGATGGTGCCAAGCTGTCTAAGCGCCATGGTGCGGTAAGCGTGATGCAATATCGTGATGATGGTTATCTGCCTGAAGCACTGCTTAACTATTTAGTACGTTTAGGTTGGTCACATGGCGACCAAGAAGTGTTCTCTTTAGAGGAAATGAAGCAGTACTTTAAGTTAGATGATATTAACAAAGCCCCTTCAGCCTTTAATACCGAAAAACTGGTTTGGTTAAACCAACACTATATTAAGACGCTTGATCCTGAATATGTGGCTTCCCACTTACAGTGGCATATGGACGATCAAAAGATTGATACCTCAAATGGTCCAGCTTTATCAGCTGTAGTGACAGCATTAGCTGAACGTGCCAAAACGTTAAAAGAGTTAGCTGCATCTAGCCGTTACTTCTATGAAGATTTTGCTGAGTTCGATGCCGAGCAGGCGAAAAAGCATTTACGTGGTGTGGCACTTGAGCCATTACAATTAGTGCAACAAAAGCTAGCGGCATTACCGGAGTGGACCGTTGAAGGTATCCACCAAGCGATTGAAGCCACCGCTGCTGAATTAGAAGTAGGTATGGGTAAAGTGGGGATGCCATTACGTGTCGCTGTGACCGGAGCAGGGCAGTCTCCAGGCTTAGATATCACCTTATTCTTAATAGGAAAGGCACGCTCTGAACAAAGAATATCCAAAGCGATTGAATTTGTAGCAGATAGAATAAATTCCTAAAAAACGAGTTGACACATTTAGGTGCGCTGCATAGAATGCGCCTCGCAGTTGAGACACAGACGAGCAAATGCTTGTAGTGCACTTAAATGTGGTTTAATAAGTTTGGGGCTATAGCTCAGCTGGGAGAGCGCTTGCATGGCATGCAAGAGGTCGACGGTTCGATCCCGTCTAGCTCCACCAAACTTACCGCCGATATTAAGCGAGAGTTTTTAACGAAATTCAAATTAATATGTCCTTGTGTCCCCTTCGTCTAGAGGCCTAGGACACCGCCCTTTCACGGCGGTAACAGGGGTTCGAATCCCCTAGGGGATACCACTATGTTTTACGACATAGTGCTCCTACCAAATAGCTAACGAGTTGTCTGGTAAGAACAAATCTAAATTTCTGCGATATACTGAGTTTCAGTTTTGTCGAAAGAGTTTGGGGCTATAGCTCAGCTGGGAGAGCGCTTGCATGGCATGCAAGAGGTCGACGGTTCGATCCCGTCTAGCTCCACCAATTTCGCCATATTAAGCGAGAGCACTGTTAGTCATAATAGTTGTCAAATTAATATGTCCTTGTGTCCCCTTCGTCTAGAGGCCTAGGACACCGCCCTTTCACGGCGGTAACAGGGGTTCGAATCCCCTAGGGGATACCACTCTATCCCTAATAAGATAGAGTGCATCGCAAATGACTAACGAGTTGTTTGAGATAAATCGCAAGACCTCAGTTATGAGGAAAAACATAAGTCCTTGTGTCCCCTTCGTCTAGAGGCCTAGGACACCGCCCTTTCACGGCGGTAACAGGGGTTCGAATCCCCTAGGGGATACCACCTCAACTAAGGTTAATCGCTAACGTTAGTTGAAGACAATAAACCATCGAAAGATGGTTTTTTTGTATCTATTATTTTATCGTGCCACAAGCCACAAGCCACAAGCCACAAGCCACAAGCCACAAGCCACAAGCCACAAGCCAAAAGCCACAAGCCAAAAGCCACAACGTTTATTGGTTTCCTCTGTTTCTATTGGGTTTAGACTTGCTTGCTGCATATAGGGATAAAGTCTTGGAACGATGTCTCGCTGTTAGTATGCAACAACGCTATTTAGGACGGGGCAGAACAAAATAAAAAGGCGACTTAATGTCGCCTTTAAAATCAGTTCATTAAGTTACAACTCGGCACTATTCAACCCCTAAAAATCCGCCAGTTTGGTGAGCCCATAACTGGGCATAGATACCGCCAGCAGCAATCAACTCTTGATGGGTTCCTTGTTCAACAATCCGACCTTGATCGAGCACGATTAATCTATCCATGGCGGCAATAGTCGATAATCGATGGGCGATTGCAATTACGGTTTTGCCCTGCATCAATTCGTACAAGCTTTCTTGAATCGCAGCTTCAACTTCAGAGTCCAAGGCAGAAGTGGCCTCATCGAGCAGTAAAATAGGGGCATTTTTTAATAGCACCCTAGCAATCGCGATACGTTGTCTTTGTCCGCCAGAGAGTTTCACGCCGCGTTCACCGACTTGTGCATCTAAACCATGATTGCCATTAGGGTCGGTTAGTTCATTAATAAAATCATGGGCCTGAGCTTGTTTAATCGCATGTTCGAGTTGGATTTCGCTCGCCCCTGGATTGCCGTACAGAATATTTTCACGAATCGTGCGGTGCAGTAGGGAAGTGTCTTGGGTGACCATACCAATCTGTGAACGTAGCGAATCCTGTTTGACGGACTTAATGTCTTGTCCATCGATACAAATTTGGCCTTTCTCAACATCGTAAAAGCGCATTAACAGATTGACTAAGGTAGACTTACCCGCGCCCGAGCGGCCAACTAGACCGACTTTTTCGCCCGCTTTGATCGTGAGGTTGAGTTCGTCGATTACGCCAGTATTTTCACCATAATGAAAGCTCACCTGATTAAAATCGATCCGACCTTGTTCCACTACTAAGGTGTTTGCATCTGGCGAGTCTTGAATGAGTGTTGTCTTGGAAAGGGTGTTCATCCCATCGGTGACTGTACCAATATTTTCAAATAATGAACTGATTTCCCACATGATCCATTGCGACATCCCATTGAGGCGCAGCGCTAAACTCACGGCAATTGCAATTGCACCCACCGAGATGGCATTGTCACTCCAGAGCGCGATTGATACGGCGGCAATGCTGAACGCGAGTAAGTAGTTAATGATTTGTACACTGACGCTGATCCCTGTGACGAGGCGCATCTGGCGATAAACCGTGTCGAGGAAACTGCGCATACTCGCTTTCGCGTAATCAGCTTCTTTATCCGTATGGGCAAACAGTTTTACCGTGGTGATATTGGTGTAACTATCAACAATGCGTCCTGTCATCGTCGAGCGGGCATCGGCCTGTTCGGTTGAGACCGTTTTAAGCCGCGGCACAAAGTACCATTGCAGACCAATATAGAGCGCTAGCCAGATCAGCATGGGGATCACCAGACGCACATCGGCACTGGCCACCATCACCAGCATGGAGGTGAAGTACACTAAAATGTATACCAGTACATCGAGCAACTTCATTACGGTTTCACGCACCGCAAGGGAGGTTTGCATCACCTTAGTGGCAATACGGCCAGCAAAGTCATTCTGATAGAAGGAGACGCTTTGTTTGAGCAGATAGCGGTGCGCAAGCCAGCGGATCGACATGGGATAATTACCCAGCAAGGTTTGATGCATGATTAGTGCATGAAATAGCACTAATAATGGCATCACCAGTAGGACCATTACACCCATTAATATCAGCGTTGAACCTTCATCCTGATAGAGCGTCTCTGGGCTTTTTTTCACTAACCAATCGACTAATTGTCCCATAAAGCCAAAGAGTGAAACTTCGAGCATGGCGATGAAGGCTGTCAACACTGACATTAATATCAGCGGTAATTCATAACCCTTAGTGTAGTGGCGGCAAAACGCATACACCCCCGTGGGAGGCTTGGTTGGTTCGCCATCCGGTAGGGCTTCCACCCAAGATTCAAATCGTTTAAACATGAATTGACTCTATTTTATTGAGAAAAGTAAATGGGGAAAACGTCGAGGTGTCTAGCATATAGGATCTTGCACTTTAAAAGCACGCGATGATCCAGTTCCGTTTTCCGCGAGTGTGCTAGCATAGGGTGACGTACAGTAACCGACAAGTACAAAATTGTGAATAAGATTGTCGGATAGCCAAATGAAGCTGATAGCAGTGAGTCCAAAACCAACCACTAAACCACTAGTCGTGCCGGTAGTAAACGATTTGCAAGAGTGCTACTTATCCGCGACGATTTGCCGCGAGGCTCGCATCAGCCGTGATCCACGTTTTGACGGTAAGTTCTTTGTGGGCGTGTTAAGTACGGGCATTTACTGCCGAACGGTGTGCCCTGCCGTTGCACCTAAAGAAGAAAACGTACGTTATTTCGACTCGGCCATTAAAGCCGCACAGGCGGGGCTGAGGCCTTGCCTACGTTGCCGCCCCGACAGTGCACCAGGCTCTAATCCGTGGAAAGGGACAGGCACAACCCTAGACAGAGCTATAGGTTTGATTGAAGCTGGCGCCTTATCGGGTGAGCATGGATTAACGGTCGAGGCCTTGGCGGACAAACTGGGGATCAGCAGCCGTTATCTAAATAAGTTATTTACCTCTGGATTTGGCACTTCGCCTAAGCAATTTGCACTCTATCGTCAGTTAATGTTCGCAAAACAGTTGTTGCATCAGACGCAGCTGCCCATCACTCAGGTTGCGCTTGCCGCAGGCTTTAACAGTATTCGCCGTTTCAACGAGGCATTTCAACAGACTCTGCAATTAACGCCCACACAGTTAAGAAAATCCAGTCTGAAGTCGACTGCCAAGTTAGAGGAAGAGGAGAGAACTAATAAGGCTAGTCCGCAGGAGATGCCAGCGCACAGTTTGAGTCTATATCAGTATTACCGACCGCCGCTCGATTGGCCGGCGCAGTTAGCCTTTTATCGCCTGCGCGCCGTGGCGGGAATGGAGTGGTTTAGTGAGGGGGCAAATCATGACTCCAACGACATGATGTCCCAAGATACACTTGAGTATGGTCGCACCTTGCAACTTGAGGATATCTGCGCAGTGGTGCGTATCGCCCATGAGGCACATTTGCATCGCTTTAAAATCACACTGACATTAACACCCGACTCGCCCTTGGCCGGCCTACAAAAACTCATCACCCAAGTGCGGCGCATTTTAGATCTCGATGCAGATATGCAGCTGATTGAGCACAACCTACAGCGTTTGACCGATCTTAAGTTAATCCCTAAATCAGGTCTTAGGATCCCGGGAGCAGGATCTTTATTTGAGGCGGGTTGCCGAGCCGTTTTAGGTCAGCAGGTGAGCGTAGTGCAGGCCACTAAGTTACTCAATTTATTGGTCGAAGCCTATGGCGAACGTTTTAGCTTAAACGGGCAAGAGTATCGCTTGTTCCCTACACCGCAGCTGATCCGTCATGCATGCCTCGATGAGCTTAAAATGCCTGGCGCGCGCAAACTGGCGCTCAATGCGCTTGCTGCGTTTATCTGTGAACACCCAGAAGCCACAGCCGATGAGTGGATTAGGGTAAAAGGCATTGGCCCCTGGACCATTGCCTATGCCAAATTACGTGGGCTTGGCGATCCAAATATCTTCCTGCACACGGATTTAATTGTGAAAAAGCAATTACTGGCGACGATGGGTGAGCAGACAGGGTTAGATACTGAAGCGCAAAAACAACTGGATTATTCAGCGATTGTTGAGCGGATAAGTGCAGATATCGCCCCTTGGGGGAGTTATTTGACCTTCCTGCTGTGGTCCAATGCATAGGACATTTCAGGCCATGTTTATTGATTCAGTACCGAGGCTCTATATGAGAGCCACTATTTGAAACACAGTACGAAAACACTGTACTAAAGCCGCTGACGAGAACCACTATGAGCCCGAATTTATCGCAACTGATTAGCGCCCCAACGGCCAAAGATTATCAGCCCTGCGCTGTCGATATTTTAAGTACCCCTGTGGGAGTACTACAACTTAATGCCAATGCCTACGGATTGAGCCATTTAACGGTCGTCGGGTCGAGTCGTACCGAGATCCCCCTAAAGGTCGCAAGTGATGACGAACTGGTGCGGGCTAAAAGTCATATTGATCAGGCAAAGGCGCAGCTTCTGGATTATTTTCGCGGTGAGCTAACCCAGTTCCACTTAAGCTTAGCGCCCAAAGGAACCGAATTTCAGCAGCAGGTGTGGCAGGCCTTGGTGCAGGTCGGTTATGGCCAGAGTTGCAGTTATGGCGAGATCGCCCAGCGTATCGCAAAACCCAAAGCCGTTCGGGCAGTTGGCGCGGCTAATGGTGCCAACCCCATCGCGATTATTGTGCCCTGTCACCGTATCATTGGTAAAAATGGTCAATTAACGGGTTATGCCTATGGACTTACGATGAAACAGCAACTGTTAATGCTGGAATCGACAAGCAAGGGCGCGCATTTTACGTTAGAATAGCGGTCATATTTGTTATTGATGAGCCATGTAATTTTTTATGACCCAAGCTTCTTCCTCCGTTGCCAGCTTTGCCGAACTTGGCATTATTGCCCCCTTATGTAATCGACTCTCTGAGCTGGGTTATGTTTTTCCCACTCCGATACAGGCGGCTACCATTCCTGCCGTACTCAGTGGACAGGACGTGTTAGCAGGGGCGAATACAGGTTCTGGAAAAACCGCTGCTTTTGCAGTGCCGTTATTGCAGCGATTAAGTGAAGCGAAAAGTGATGATAAGTCGGCAGGCCAAGTGCGGTGTTTGGTGCTCGTACCTACCCGCGAATTGGCGCAGCAAGTGGCCGACAGCTTTTTATCCTATGCATCCCACTTCAATGGCCAACTTAAGATAGTCGCGGCCTTTGGTGGTGTGTCTGTCAATCTGCAAATGCAAAGCTTACGCGCTGGCGCCGATGTGTTGGTCGCAACTCCTGGGCGTTTACTGGATTTATTAGCCAGCAATGCGCTTAAGTTAAATCGCGTCTCGGCCTTAGTGCTGGATGAAGCGGACCGCATGTTAAGCCTTGGGTTTACTGATGAATTAAATCAAGTGCTTGAGGCGCTCCCTGCCAAAAAACAAACCTTACTGTTTTCGGCGACATTCCCCGAAGAAGTGCGCGCGCTAACGACCCAATTACTCCATCAACCGCTTGAGTTTCATCTGCAAAGTGAGCAAGAAAGCACCATTGTGCAGCGTGTGATAACCGTTAACCGCGAGCAAAAAACAGCGTTATTGGCCCATTTGATTAAACAGCATCAATGGTCACAGGCGTTAATTTTTGTCAGTGCTAAAAATACCTGTAACCACCTCGCGCAAAAGTTGTCAAAACGGGGAATTAGCGCCGAAGTCTTCCATGGCGATAAAGCTCAAGGTGCGCGGACTCGCGTCCTTGATGGGTTTAAAAATGGTGACATTAGTGTGCTAATTGCGACTGATATCGCAGCCCGTGGTATTGATATTGATAAACTCCCCGTCGTGATTAACTTTGATTTACCAAGAAGTCCAGCCGATTATATGCACCGTATTGGTCGTAGCGGTCGTGCGGGCGAGGTGGGCCTCGCGGTGACTTTAATTTCCCATGAGGAATATCACCACTTTGGTGTGATTGAAAAGAAAAACAAAATCAAACTGGTGCGTGAACAAATCCCCGGATTTGAAGCCAATGCTGAAATACCGCTGGATGTGTTAGCGCAGGAAAAACCTCAGGCCAAGCCCGAAGGCTCTGGCAAGAAAAAGCGTAAACAGTTACCCGTGGCGAATGTTGAGTTTTGGGGTAAAAAGTCTTAATTCCTCAGGTGTGAGTTATGCTTAGCATATCTTCAGGTTGTTTCGAATTGGTTTGGTAGAGGCAGTATGCAGCATTTATTTTGGTTAGTTGAAGGTAAAATCGCGGGCCGCAGTGGCCCTAATAAGGACCCTTGGGATTTAGCAGAGCTTAAAGCATCGGGGATCCGCGCCGTGTTATCCGTTAATGGCGGAGAAGGCTGCGAGCCCGGTAGTTTTCAGCACCATGGTTTGCGTTATGAATGTATCCCGTTTTCCAGAAACGTGCCGCCACAGGAAGGGGATATCGCCATTTGTGTCGCCCAATTACCCAGAGCGCTAGCCTTTATTCAACAATGTGAAGCCGATGATTTATCCGTGTTAATCCATTGCCGTTCGGGAAAAGATCGTACCGGGCTCATTATGGCTTATTACCTCATGGTTAATGGTGCTGCGCCGTTGCATGCCGTTAGCCAAGTGCGCAGCATTCGCGACATTGCTTTTAGCGCTGAGGGGTGGGATCAGTTTGCCTTCGATGTGCTCTATGCTTTGCAGGATTAGTCCTTGAGAAGGGAAGATTGTTCCAAAGATAAAGTAATTGGCTGATTTGATCACATTTGACCTTAGTCATCACTTTTAAGGCATGTTAAGGTTAATATACTGGCAGTTTAATTTGAGTGAGCGCTTAGTTTTATCATGAAAAGTAAGGCAAATCAGTCACAAGGGCTACTCCTTTTTCGGTTATCTCAACATCAGGTATTTGCCTTAGGCACGCTCAAAATTCGTGAATTAGTGCCTTACACGCCGCTGAGTAAGATCCCTAAATCTCATCCGACAATCATGGGTGCCGCGACCATTCGTGGTCATACTATCCCGGTGGTGGATATGGCGGCTGCCATTGGTTATCGGCCAATCAGTGATGAAGAACGTAAACATTGCTATATCATCATTACTGATTGCCAGCGCATGATTATCGGCTTTTTAGTGCGCGCCATTGATAAGATTATTGAGTGCAATTGGCGTGACATTGAAGCGCCATCGGCAAATTTAGGGAGAAATGCCTTTTTAACTGGAGTGACGCGCTACGATAACCAGTTAGTGCAGTTACTTGACGTGGAGCTGTTACTGTCTAAGGTGTTCCCCGATGCACCTGAGGCCAATCGAGCAATCCTAACGGATGTGCAGCGGGAGAAGTTAAAACCCATGCGGATTCTGTTGGTCGATGATTCTAAGGTGGCCCGTAAGCAACTTTCCGATGCGCTCGATTGTATTAATATTCCCTATTTCGTGACCCCTGATGGAAGAGAAGCGCTCTCTATTATGGAGCAGGCGGCTGCCGAGCGTCACCCGATTGATATTTTAGTTAGTGACATCGAAATGCCGGGGCTCGATGGCTATGAGCTGGCATTTGAAGTCCGAGATAATCCACTGTTGGCTAATGCTTATATTATTCTCCATACCTCGTTGTCGAGCGAAATCAGCGTCAGCCAAGCCCATCAAGTGGGGGCAAATGAGGCGCTGACTAAGTTTGATGCCCATGAGCTTGTGGAAGCCATGCTACGGGGGGCTGATTTAGCGGCTAAGCGGTCAAATTAGAGCGTGTTGGATTTTTGTAAGGGTTTTGCAGGGACTGGGTAATTTAATTCGCTTATTTCCCTGCAAAGCTAGACAAGTTCCATCACATCCTATAAAACCTTATTGGCCTCAATTTTGAAGGTGTGGGATGGGGAAACTCAGCCGAAATATAATAACGATAGGTTAAGTAATGAAACAAGAATCATCTTTTTTAGCCAAGTTGGCTAATAGCAGTTTGGTGCTGCAAATTCTCGTCGGGATTATCGCTGGTGTCGCTTTAGCCAGTTTTTCACATGAATGGGCCAAACAAGTCGCTTTTTTAGGTAGTTTATTTGTTGGTGCATTAAAAGCGATAGCGCCTATTCTAGTCTTTATTCTCGTGGCATCCTCCATTGCGAATCAAAAGAAAAATACTCAAACGAATATGCGCCCAATCGTGGTGTTGTACTTATTGGGTACCTTTGCTGCGGCATTAACCGCAGTGATTTTAAGTATGATGTTCCCGACTAATCTGGTGTTAGTTGCGGGTGTTGAAGGCACCAGTCCGCCACAGGGAATTGGTGAGGTGATTAACACCCTGTTGTTTAAACTGGTTGATAACCCCGTGAATGCCCTGATGACGGGGAACTATATTGGTATTTTGGCTTGGGGTGTGGGTCTTGGCTTAGCCTTACATCATTCGAGTGATTCAACCAAACAAGTGTTTGCGGATGTGAGCCATGGTATTTCGCAAATGGTGCATTTTATCATTCGGTTAGCGCCTATTGGTATTTTCGGTCTAGTTGCTGCCACATTTGCTGAAACCGGTTTTGCGGCAATTGCGGGCTACGCTCAGTTATTAGCCGTATTGCTCGGTGCGATGGCTATTATCGCCTTAATTATTAACCCGCTGATTGTTTACGTTAAAATCAAACGTAATCCCTATCCACTTGTGATCCGCTGTCTGCGTGAGAGTGGTGTGACGGCATTTTTCACCCGCTCAAGTGCGGCCAATATTCCAGTGAATATGGCATTGTGTGAAAAGTTAAATCTGCACGAAGATACTTATTCAGTCTCTATCCCGTTAGGGGCAACCATCAATATGGGCGGCGCTGCGATTACGATTACCGTACTGACTTTAGCAGCGGCACATACTTTGGGGATTCAAGTTGATCTGCTGACTGCCTTGCTGCTTAGCGTGGTAGCTGCGATTTCTGCCTGTGGTGCATCTGGTGTGGCGGGTGGTTCGTTATTGCTTATTCCGCTTGCTTGTAGCTTGTTTGGCATTTCTAACGATGTGGCGATGCAAGTGGTTGCTGTTGGTTTTATTATCGGCGTGATCCAAGATGCAGCCGAAACGGCACTGAATAGCTCTACGGACGTGATTTTTACCGCTGCTGCTTGTGAAGCCGCTGAAAACAAAGCTAAACTTGGATAAAGTGTGCTGTTGTTAGTGTAGAAGAAAGTATCATAGGAGCAGTCACTTCGGTGGCTGCTTTTTTTATGGGAGTAGTTATGATCCTTTTCGATTTTAAAGAGTTAAATGCGGCAAAGTCTTGGTATGGCGTTAATGATACTGTGATGGGCGGTTTGTCACGCAGTAAGCTCACCATCTCTCCGTTAGGCTATGGGATGTTTAGCGGCCATGTGTCACTCGCCAATGGTGGCGGGTTTGCCTCGGTGCGCTGTGAGTTTGAACCCAAAAATGTGAGTGAATTCACTGGGATTTATCTCGAACTCGACCGTGATAGAAGCAAGCACTACAAAGTGAATCTCAAAGATGCCGACACGCCGCAGAGTACGGTTTATCAAGCACCGATGCCCGATGCTAAGCATCAGTCTTTTGGCGTTAATGGTGGCAGTATTATTCACTGGCAACGTATTGAAATCCCCTTTACGGCGTTTCATCCCCAGTGCCGTGGCAAGCCGATTGAGCGTGCTGAGATTGATTTGAGCCGTCTCACAAGTATTGGGCTAGTGATTGGTGCGCAGCAAAGTGGTGATTTTGCATTAAAAATTAAATCAATAGGCTGTTATTGAGTCATAAGGGGATAAGCTAATGCTTGTCCCCTTAATCTACAGCTAAACGCTCAACTAAGCGCGATTTAGGCTCCCACAATCCCTAGGGGCTTAGCATGTTCCCATGCGCCGCGGGTAAAGTCGGGGAAGTTTACTGAGTTACTGCGGTTATTGAGTGATTGTTCACTTAAAATATTGACTACAGACCAAGCCGCACCATCATAGACATCCTGATCGAGTGCCTCGCCGTTACGTAGGCAATAGATCATTCGCCAAAGCATCACAAAATCCATGCCGCCGTGACCGCCGTTGATTTCGGCTTCTTTACCAATACGTTGCCACAGTGGGTGATCGTATTTGTCATACCACTTTTGCATGTCCATATCCCACTCGTGGTAACTCTGACCAAACCCCCCATTTTCGATTGCGATACGATTAGGGAAGCCAGCAAACACACCGTTAGTGCCTTGGATTAGATTATGGCGACTGTAGGGTCTTGGGGTGGTGGTATCATGTTGAACCATAATGGTTCTGCCTTTCACGGTTTTAATCAGGCTAGTGCTCATATCGCCATTAATGTATTTGAGCTGATTACGTTCATGATCGGCGGGAAATTCTCGCTTAGCATATAAAGCACGACCTAAAGCTGGCGAACTCATGGAGGTCAGGTAATCGAATCTGTCACCACGGTTGATATTCATATACTGGGAAATAGGCCCTAAACCGTGAGTGGGATATAAATTACCATTGCGTTTAGTATGCCAATAAGTGCGCCATGAGCCGGTTTTATGATCAATTTCTTTCATTTGCCAGCGCAGTTCATGGATATAAGCGGCTTCGCCGTGGAGTAATTCGCCAAATAAGCCTTGGCGCACCATGTTAAGCACCATCAGTTCTTCACGGCCGTAATTGACGTTTTCCATCATCATGCAGTTTTTCTGGGTACGCTCGGCGGTATCGATGATTTGCCAGCACTCTTCGACTGTGAGGGCGAGTGGTACTTCAACAAAGGCGTGTTTACCACTTTCCATAGTGTCGATAGCCATTGGAGCATGCCATTCCCACGGAGTGGAAATAATCACAATATCAATGTCATCACGGTTTAATAGCTCGCGATAGCTCAGATCATTGCCGGTATAGATCGCAGGTCTTGGCCGTTTTTGTTTAACGATATGCTCAACGGCTCTATCAATAACCGCTTGGTGCGTATCGCAAATGGCTTTTAGCTCCACGCCGTCTAAGTGACAAAACTGTTCGACATGGCTAAATCCACGCTCTCCCACACCGATAAAACCAACTCTAACCACCTCCATTTTAGGGGCAATGAGTCCAATAACTGATTTCCCACGACTGGGTTTCGGGGCAACGTTACTGGCGGTAGCGTCGAGGGCAATATTGGCCGTAACAAGGCCGGCAGTGACGGCGCCTGCGGCTTTCAGAAAATGGCGGCGATGAATATTGTGCATAGGCTTCCTGCTTTATTGTTGTTTATTTGTAGGGCGATTTTAATCCATCTTGTTATATCAGAATCTCACTGTAAGTGGACATTAAAAGATGTAACAAGCTCATTCATACGTAATTAAATAAACCGTATTGCAACAGGTTATTTATCTTTACTTTAGCGATAGGTAAATAGTGATAAAGATCGCGTTTTTATTTTCTAATTAAGCTACACTGCCCATTAATTAATCAAGCTAAATTATCTTTTAGTTTTTAAATGTTTAGCAAATTAAATTTAACCAAAAAATTACATTTTTTGATGAGTTTGACGTAATTTGCGACTCGGGGGAGTAAAGCGGTAAATGGGTTCTATGCTTAATGTACTACCACAACTGACGTTCACTTTAGGTGAGTGGGTATTGCATAAGGATATCAGGATGTCTGGGATTGAAAAACGCCGTCGCCTACATTGGCGGGAGACAGATATGCAAAATCGTGAAATTATTGGTCGTTGGTTAGATGAGCGTCCACTGCTAGGTGACAAAATTACCCTCTATAAAGAAGCGGATAAATATTATTTAGAAACTTGGTTCAGTGATGGCTGCCATAGCTTAGATGAAGTCAATTTAACTGATACGCCACAGGGCAAAAAAGTAGAAGATGTGGGCGGTAATTTCTTCGGTGAGTATTTTATGGTAACGCCTAATATGCAACTGCAATTTTGCAACGAACAGGGCAGTTATTTTCAAGTAGATAAATTAGTTGCGGATATTGATTTTAATCAGCGTGTTGCTTAAAACGGTTGTGATTTTTTAATGGCAACTGAGTTGGGCGAATAATATTCCCTCTCAAGCTTATCCCTGTGTAGCGGGATGGTCAGGTTTGGTTAAAACAGAGGTCGCTTAACGTGACCTCTTGTATTTTTGCCGATTATTCATTGAAAGGATGCTGACTGAAAAAATGCATCCTTTTACCCGAATACGGATGGGTAAAGCTCAAGCTTTGGGCATGGAGACACAGCCTCGGTCTGGCCTTGATCACCTCAGCATTACCATAAAATTCATCCCCTAAAATGGGATGCCCAAGGGCGAGCATATGTACCCTAAGCTGGTGGGTTCGGCCCGTTTCTGGGGTTAATTCCACTAAGGTGCTGTTTTCGCGTCTTTCAAGCACTCGGTAATGGGTAAGAGCACTTTTCGCGCCAGCCGTCCCCGCCGCTTGGGTCTTTTGATAGGGTGGATGCTCGGGGTCGGGGGCGATAGCTAAATCAATTATACCTGCATCCAGCTCGACCAGTCCCATGACCTCAGCAATATACACTTTCTCACTTTGTCGATCTTGAAACTGGGTTTTTAAGTGGGATTCGGCTTTTTTATTGCGCGCAAAAACCATAATTCCTGAGGTGGCGCAGTCGAGTCTGTGCACCAGAATCGTTTCAGGATAAAGACGTTGCAGCCGAGTGAGGGCACAATCGAAGGTATGTGCGGCTCTGCCGGGATTAGACAATAAGCCCGAAGGTTTATTAATAACGATCACATCTCTATCTTGATAGCGAAGATCTAACCAAGGGACTGAAGGGGGCTGGTAATCAAATATCTGCATCGTATCCTCATCTTTTGCGTGGCCATACTAGCAAAATATCAGTTACTAAGCAGTATATTCTCAACAATGTCATGGGGCATTAAAACTGCGCTAACCATAATCTAAACTTCATCCCCCAGGTAGACGTTACTCCTGAGGTAACGTAACGAATATTTCCTTGCGTATCGATAACATAAATGGCTGGAAATGCCATCGCGCCCCAGAGAGCACTCTGCGTTCCACTATCATCATTAAGTACCGGAAAGTGATATTGATGTTCATCCATAAAGGTTTGAATCTCACTATCACTACCTGAAGCAACGGCGACTGAAATCACCCGATGATTTTGGCTGATGGTCTCAACCATCGGCGATGTTACGCGGCATACTGGGCACCAGGTTCCCCAGAAATAGACTAATGTTGGCTCAGTTTGGGCTGTATTAAGTGCAAACTTGCCGCCATCAATGGTAATACCGCTTAATACTGGCGCTTGGCCTGTGACCATATCCCGTTGTAAATAGAGGCTTACCCCATAGAGCAGTAGCGCCATAATGGTTAAATCCCTAAGCTGCTTTAGCCAAAATCGAGGGCTTTGCAGTTTTTGTTTCCATCCCTTTGGATGAGGTGATTGCTCCCTTGAGCTTGCTCTTATCACTGAGATGGTCTCCTCGGGATTATTCGGGTAAATAGTCACTCGGAGTTTTACGGCTCCAAATACGGGTATAGGCCATCAACTGGGGGTAGAAGGTACGAAAGGCGGTTTCTGTCTCAATCTGCATTTGGGCTAAAATTTTATCCGCACCGTTAAATAAGGCACTGTGCGGATGACCTTTGGCCCTTTGGGTTAATGCCTGTTGAATGCCCTTAGGTGTGGCGTAGCCGTTTAACCAATCTTGACGGCGCATATCGGCGATAATGTCTAGGCATAGCTGAGGGTGATACACATCGCTTTGCGCGGCAAATTCTGCCAGTTCACTATAGGCTTTTTGGCTAAAATCAGGCAGTGACAGATGATGATATTCTTCCCAGTAGAAGGCTAAATAATAATCGAAACTGATGAACATCAAATCTGCTGCTATACTTGTTAACTGTTTAGGAAACAATGCGATGAGTTCTTGAGTCAACTCATGGGTCGCACAGAGCTGATTGATTTCATGGTTTAACCACAGTCCTTGGCGTAGTGCTTGTGGGGCATTGTCTATCGACGCGGTAATAAAATTGCCTGCTAGATTGGCACCAAGGTGGGTTTTACTGATATCAGCCAGATGTAAGTGTGTAAGAATGTTCATTTTTTGTGCTTGGTTAATCGCGTTGGTTCACGTTATCATGGGCAGGCGCGCTGAGGAAAGTGCAAATAGGCAAAAATCGTGTGCTTTTGTAAGGTAGTGCTAGATTCAGCATTTCTAACAGGAGTGTAAATGCTGATGCTAAAGACAGAAAATGCGCTAATCAACTAACCTGTTAAGGATCATGGACGATGTGGAACTGGTTCATCAAAATGCTTGGTAAAGACGAGCGTCCCAAACGTAAAAAAATGCTGGTTGATATTCCCTATGAGCAACATAGTTTCAGCATCGATCATTTTGCTCGCACTCGGGCTAAATATGATGTGGATGACGCATTGAGCTCAAATACGCTCAATGAGCAGGATGCAGTGACCGATATGGATATCGTGAACAAGTAATCTTGATCTTATTGGCCTCTAACCATAGACTAGCCGCCGTTCTAAGCTATCTAGAGGCCTTTGCATGCGCGTAACAGACTTTTCTTTCGATCTTCCCGACGAACTTATCGCTCGTTATCCCATGGCGCAACGTACGGCGTCACGTCTGTTAACCTTAGATGGCAATACTGGCACGCTCGCCGATAAACAGTTTACCGATTTGCTGGAGATGATTAATCCCGGCGATTTAATGGTATTTAACAATACCCGGGTGATCCCAGCACGTTTATTTGGCCAAAAGGCCAGTGGTGGCAAACTCGAGATTTTAGTTGAGCGTATGCTCGATGATAAACGTATCCTCGCCCATGTGCGCAGCTCTAAATCCCCGAAAGTAGATAGCATTATTCATCTCGACGGCGGTTATGAGATGAAGATGGCTGCTCGCCATGACGCCTTATTTGAACTCGAACTCTTATCCGATCTCACAATTTTAGAAGTGCTCGAAGCAGTAGGGCATATGCCATTGCCACCTTATATCGACCGTCCCGATGAGGATGCCGATAAAGAGCGCTATCAAACCGTGTATAACCAGAACCCCGGTGCGGTTGCCGCGCCTACGGCGGGTCTACACTTTGATGATGTCATGCTTGAGGCATTAAAAGCCAAGGGCGTAAATATCGCGTTTGTGACCTTGCACGTCGGCGCAGGCACCTTCCAACCCGTGCGCGTCGATAATGTGCTCGAGCACAAAATGCATTCTGAGTGGGCCAATGTGCCGCAGGATGTGGTGGATTTAATTGCCCAAACGAAAGCGGCAGGCAAACGTGTGGTTGCTGTGGGCACGACGTCTGTACGTTCACTGGAGAGTGCGGCCCGTGCAAGTGAAGGCGAACTTAAAGCCTTTAGCGGTGATACCGATATCTTTATCTACCCTGGGTATCAGTTCCAAATCGTCGATGCCATGATCACTAACTTTCACCTGCCGGAATCGACGCTCATCATGTTGGTTAGTGCCTTTGCCGGTTTTGATCATGTTATGGCGGCGTATCAACACGCAATCACGCAAAAATATCGCTTCTTTAGCTATGGCGATGCCATGTTTGTGACGAAAAAAGCTCACTAGACCAAGATTTTGTTTTAAAATAGCCGCCCACATTGAGTTTGGGCGGGTATTTTTTTCAGCCAAAGGTTGAACCTTTTTGAACTGTCCCTATCTCTATTGTTAATCAAAATGGCGCTTGCCATTAAAAATGTAGTCAGACTGTTTATCTGGCGAGGTGAATGATGAAATTTGAACTTGACACTACCGACGGCCGTGCGCGCCGTGGTCGCTTGATTTTTGAACGTGGTACAGTGGAAACCCCAGCATTTATGCCTGTAGGGACTTACGGTACGGTAAAAGGGATGACGCCAGAAGAAGTGCGTGCTACTGGCGCCGATATTCTGCTCGGTAACACTTTCCACCTGTGGTTACGCCCTGGCGAAGAAATCATGCGTAAGCATGGTGACCTTCACGATTTTATGAATTGGCAGCGTCCTATTCTGACCGATTCGGGCGGTTTCCAAGTGTTCAGTTTGGGTGACATTCGTAAGATTACTGAAGAAGGTGTGCATTTCCGCTCGCCAATTAACGGCGAGAAAATCTTCTTAGATCCTGAAAAGTCAATGCAAATTCAACATGCATTGGGCAGTGATGTGGTAATGATTTTTGACGAATGTACCCCGTATCCAGCAACCGAAGATGAAGCGCGCAAGTCAATGCAGATGTCACTGCGTTGGGCTAAGCGTTCACGCGACGAGTTTGACCGCCTGGAAAACCCCAATTCATTATTTGGGATTATCCAAGGCAGTGTTTATGAAGATTTACGCGACGAGAGCTTAAAAGGCTTAGTCGAAATTGGTTTCGACGGTTATGCCGTCGGTGGTTTGGCCGTAGGTGAGCCTAAGGAAGACATGCACCGCATTCTTGAGCATGTCTGTCCACAAATTCCTGCTGACAAGCCGCGCTATCTGATGGGGGTCGGTAAGCCAGAGGATTTAGTTGAAGGTGTGCGTCGTGGTATCGACATGTTTGACTGTGTGATGCCAACCCGTAACGCCCGCAACGGCCATCTGTTTACCAGTGAAGGTGTCATCAAGATCCGCAACGCGCGTCATCGTGATGACACTTCACCGCTCGATCCTAAGTGTGATTGTTATACCTGTAAAAATTATTCACGGGCGTACCTTTACCACTTAGATCGTTGTAATGAGATTCTGGGTGCGCGTTTAAACACCATTCACAACTTGAGATACTATCAAATGTTAATGGAAGGTTTGCGCGGTGCGATTGAGACGGGTACATTAGACGCCTTTGTGAAGGACTTCTATACCAGTCAAGGTCGCGAAGTACCAGAGTTAGTCGATTGATTTTTTGCTAATAAGAAGAGAAAACTATGTTCATTTCAAATGCATATGCAAATGCTGCTGGCACTCCACAGAGTGGTGGCACTATGGAATTGATTTTCATGCTGGTGATTTTCGGCCTGATTTTCTATTTCATGATTTTCCGTCCGCAATCGAAGCGTGTTAAAGAGCACAAAAACCTGATGTCATCACTTGGAAAAGGTGATGAAGTGCTGACCAGCGGCGGCATTTTAGGCAAGATTGCAAAGATCAGCGATGACAATGACTACGTGTTACTGAGCTTGAACGACACGACTCAAATTACAATTAAAAAAGATTACATTGCAGCTGTATTGCCTAAGGGCTCTATCCAGTCGTTGTAAGCCAAGAGGGCTCAGGCGTGTTAAATAAATACCCAATGTGGAAGAACATTATGGTGATGTTTATCATCGCCATAGGTTGTTTCTATGCCGTACCTAACCTGTTCGGTGAAGATCATGCGGTGCAAGTAGTGGCGACTCGAGGTGCTGAAGTCACGGCATCTACCCAAGCCAGAGTGAACGAGCTGTTAGCCAGTAAGGGCATTGCGGTAAAGCGTTCTGAGCTTGAAAAAGGCCAATTGTTGGTTCGCGTACAAAACGCGGATCAACAATTGTTGGCCAAGGAAACTATCGCCGAAGACTTAGGTGATAAGTTTACCGTAGCACTTAACCTTGCCCCTGCAACACCTAAATGGCTCGAGTCTATGGGTGGTAGCCCAATGAAACTCGGTTTGGATCTTCGTGGTGGTGTGCACTTCCTGATGGAAGTGGACATGGGCGAAGCCATTCGTAAGATGGAAGAAGCCAAAGTGGCTGATTTCCGTTCACAATTACGTGAAGAAAAAATCCGTTACGCGGGCATTCGCAACAATGCTCAAGGTATCGAGATTAAATTCCGTGATGCTGAAAGTTTAGCCAGTGCAGAACGTTTCTTAAAATCTCGCAGCAACGATATGGTGTTCACCGATGTGAGCAAGGGTGAAGATTTTGCCCTGCAAGCCGTGATGAGCGAAACCTATCTCAAGCAGATTAAAGAAGAAGCGTTGCAGCAAAACATTACCACTATCCGTAACCGTGTGAACGAGTTAGGGGTAGCTGAGCCTGTGGTACAACGCCAAGGTGCTGAGCGTATTATCGTTGAGTTACCTGGTGTACAAGATACCGCTCGCGCCAAGGAAATTTTAGGTGCAACCGCATCGATTGAATTCCATATGGTGGACGATAAGGCTGACCCTAATGCGGCGCAATCTGGCCGTATACCCGCGGGTTCTGAGGTGTATCAACGCCGTGAAGGCGGTCAAGTGGTGCTGAAGAAGGAAGTGATGCTAACGGGTGATCATATCACTGGCGCACAACCCAGCTTTGACCAATATAGCCGTCCACAGGTAAGCATTAACCTCGACGCTAAAGGCGGTACCATTTTTTCTAATGTGACTAAGGACAATATCGGTAAACCGATGGCGACCTTATTCATTGAATATAAAGACAGTGGTGAACGTAACGCCGATGGCAGCGTCAAAATGCTGAAAATCCAAGAAGTGATTTCAGTAGCGACAATTCAAGCACGTTTAGGCCGCAACTTTGTGATCACTGGGTTAAGCCACGGTGAAGCACAAAACCTCGCGTTATTGCTACGTGCGGGTGCTTTGATCGCGCCAGTATCGATTGTGGAAGAGCGTACCATTGGTCCAAGCCTAGGTGCGGAAAACATCGAAAGCGGTGTGCAAGCCATGATCTGGGGTATGGCAGTCGTGCTTATCTTCATGTTGGTTTACTACCGCAGTTTTGGCTTTATCGCCAACTTGGCCCTAACGGCCAACTTAGTGATGGTGGTTGGGGTGATGTCTATGATCCCTGGCGCCGTGTTAACCCTGCCAGGTATTGCGGGTATGGTGTTAACTGTGGGTATGGCGGTTGATGGTAACGTACTGATTTACGAGCGTATCCGTGAAGAGTTACGTGCTGGTCGCAGCGTGCAGCAGGCCATTCACGAAGGTTACGGCAACGCATTCTCTACTATCGCCGACGCTAACATTACTACCTTCTTAACAGCATTGATCCTGTTCGCCGTAGGTACGGGCGCGATCAAAGGCTTCGCAGTGACCCTGATGATCGGTATTGCGACATCAATGTTTACCGCTATCGTGGGAACCCGCGCAATCGTTAACGCGATTTGGGGCGGTAAGCGCGTGAAGACGCTGTCTATCTAAGGGGAAGCGATAATGTTAGAAATTTTATCTTTAAAACGTACGGTTAACTTCCTCCGTCATGCGCTGCCTATCAGTATTATGTCGGCCATTTTGGTATTGGGTTCGCTTGTTTCTCTGGCGACTAAGGGTATCAACTGGGGCTTAGACTTTACTGGCGGTACTGTGGTTGAGATGGAGTTCACTCAACCTGTTGATTTGAACGTGTTGCGTACAAAACTGTCATCGCCTGAATTAGATGGCGCGATTGTGCAAAACTTTGGTTCAAGTCGCGACGTGTTAGTTCGTCTGTCGGTGAAAGAAGGCGTGAGCAGCGATGCTCAGGTTAAATCTGTGATGACAGCTGCTCAGCAAGTGGATGCAGGCGTTCAACAAAAACGGGTTGAATTCGTCGGTCCTCAGGTGGGTAAAGAACTGGCTGAGCAGGGCGGTTTAGCCGTGTTAGTTGCACTAATCTGTATCATGATCTACGTTTCGTTTCGTTTCGAATGGCGTTTGGCTGCGGGTTCAGTCGCGGCATTGGCCCATGACGTGATTGTGACCTTAGGGGTGTTTTCAGTATTTCAACTGGAGTTTGACCTAACAGTATTAGCTGGTGTGTTAACGGTAGTCGGTTACTCACTGAACGATACCATCGTGGTATTTGACCGTATCCGTGAAAACTTCCTCAAGATGCGTAAGAGCGATCCTGAAGAAGTCGTGAACGTTTCAATTACCCAAACCATGAGTCGTACCATTATCACGACGGGTACGACGCTGGTGACAGTTGTTGCGCTGTTCCTGAAGGGCGGCACCATGATCCATGGCTTTGCGACCGCACTGTTACTGGGTATTTTCGTTGGTACTTACTCTTCTATCTATGTGGCGAGTTTCTTAGCGATCAAACTCGGCATTTGCCGCGAGCATATGATGCCAGTTGAGATAGAGAAAGAAGGTGCAGATCAACCACCGATGATGCCGTAAATTGGTCTCAAATTAATCTATTTTAGATACCAATATTGTTAATAAAAATGCCACTTTTAAAGTGGCATTTTTTTCGCCATGATTACGCGCTTTCGATAATCTGCTATCAAACTCACAACTTTATAGTGACTAATGCTGTAAAACGTAAATGTTAAATTGATTAACAACTGGCGTAAAAAACAGCACTCGACAGGCTCAGTTATTTCACTGTAGGATGTCGGCTGCCGCTATTTTTAAAAGATAAATGCAGTAGGAAGTCGCATGGAAGAACGTAAAACATTAATTGCTGGTGGAAACCTATTACAGGCCCATACATGGAAGGGATTATTAGAAGCCTGCGGTATTCATGTGGAGTTGCGTGGAGAGGCCTTGTTGGGTGGCGTCGGTGAGTTACCTGCCAATCTTCACAATGTTGAGCTTTGGGTTCGAGAGTCGCAGCTGGCTAACGCACAAGCGCAATTAAGCGGCTTGGATGTGGTTAGTCCCCAATGGCAATGTGTACAGTGCCATGAGATGAATGAGGGCAGCTTCGAATTGTGTTGGCATTGTAGTGCTGAGCGTAGCGAGAGCCATAATTAATTTACTCATCAATCCATCTATCGTCGGGATCCATATTCCCGACTATCATTGCATATTTTTATTTAGATAAAAATTTTCTAACTTATTCATATTATTAAGTATTTATTGTTGAGTATCGTGTTAATCTACGCTGACTTATCATTTAGTTAGTACGATAAGATATGCCTGCATTATTCTGTCAGATAATGCGTTTATTCATAATGTTGAGTTAACGCTGTTTAGAATCAGAGCCTTGATTTTTATAGGCCAAAACAGATGTTAACCCTGTGCATGAAAATAATTGAAGTTTGTTTTTACTCAATATTTATTAGGCTTATACGATGCAATATTTCCCGTTATTTATTGATACCGTTAATCTGAATGTTCTGCTTGTTGGGGCAGGGGATGTAGCGAGTCGTAAACTTGCCTTGCTGACGCGTACCGAAGCGAATATCCATGTTATTGCGCCAGAGGTAAATTCTGAGGTGCAAGCCTATGCTGATAAGGGACGGATATTATTGTCACAACGATCAGTCGTGCAGGCTGATATTCAAAATTACGATCTTATTTATCTCGCAACGGCCAACGATAAACTCAATAGTGAATTAGCGACCTTAGCCACTGAGCGTGGTATTTGGGTTAATGCCGTGGACAATCCCGCTTTTTGCCGTTTTATTACGCCGTCCATCGTGGATAGAGGGCGCCTTGTTGTGGCGATCAGTACGGCAGGGGCCGCGCCTGTATTTGCCCGTACCATCCGAGCGAGATTAGAAGCCAGTCTACCGCAATCCTTGAAACCGCTATTTGACTTTGTGGCCGACAAACGTATCGAAGTACAACAACGCCTCACCAAAACCGCGACGCGTCGATTATTTTGGGAACGTTTTTTCGATACCAATGGTGATAGGTTTGATGCACGTACGCTAGAGCATTACCAAAATGCTTTTAACCATATCGTCAGCCGTGGAGAAATCCTGTTATTGGATGAGGCCACCCCCGTCGAGTTATTGCCGCTGGCGGCCATGCCGTTATTGCAGCGCCTCGACTGGATTTATAGCCAAGAGACCTTAACGGATGAATTATCAGAATTAGTTCGCCGTGATGCTAACCGCGGCGGATTACTCGCTCTGAGCGAAATAACTCACGAATATGAGCAGGGCACAAGAATGCTGATTGTTGCCGATACTCAGAAAATTAATCAGCTAAAGGCCCACTTTCCTGTCGCGAAGCATTTACGCCCCGGTGCGATTTAGTCTTCTTTATCGTAGTTTGTTTGAGCTGACGGCGAGTCTTAGGTAGACTCGCCGTTATTTTTTATCATTAAGCTTAGGATGTACTATGGCGCTTAAAGCGATCGTGTTTAAGGTCAATCTTCAGATCGCTGATATGGACCGGGGATATTATCAAGATCATCAACTGACGTTAGCTCAGCATCCTTCGGAAACCGATGGTCGCATGATGGTGCGTTTGCTGGCATTTATCCTCAATGCTTCCGAGACCTTAAGCTTTACTAAGTGATTGTGCGTCGATGATGAACCCGAACTGTGGGATAAGAGTCTCTCAGGGGAAGTCAACCTGTGGATTGAGTTTGGCCAAGCCGATGAAAAATGGCTGCGTAAGGCGAGCGGCCGTGCGAAAGCGGTGCAGCTGTTTACCTACGGCGGACGTAGTGTTCCTATTTGGTGGAAACAGAATCAAGCAGCATTAGAGCGCTATAAAAATTTGAAAGTATGGAATATTGCCGAAGAGTCAGTGACGGCGATGGAGGCGTTAGTGAGCCGCACTATGTCGCTGCAAGCTTCTATCAGTGAAGGACAAGTCTGGTTATCGGATAATGAGCATAGTCTGCTTATCGAACCAGAGATGCTTAAGGATTATCAATAATAAAAGAGCCTGCGATTGCAGGCTCTTGTGTTAATTCGCTGTGATTATTGGAATTTCAATTCCCAGCTATCGATATAACCTACGTCACCACGGCCGCTATCTACCGCTTTGAGTTTCCACACACCGCTCGACTCAACGCCAGTCATATCCACTGTGTAGCTCTTATTGATATTGTCAGTGCCAGAACCTGTTCTATTGTGCAATGTTGAAGTTTGACCACTTGGGCTGATCAATTGCACTTTTAAATCACCGATATAAGGATGAACAATATTAACCACAGCAGTAACCGTTCCTGAATTGCCAGTGCGGGTCACTGTAATTGGGCTCGTGATACCTGTGGTCTTGTTATCAGGAATATTGTAGTTATCGGTATTGGTGTAGCTTGCTGGCGTGGTAGGAGTACCACCACCGCTTTGGGCTGTGTAGCTTGCGGTTAACGATACACCGCTAAAGGCTGAATAGCCTTTCACCATCGCGTAGTAAGTACCTGATTGAACGTTGCTGATTGGGCAAGATTCACTGTTACCACCTTTGTATGGACGGCAATCGTAGTTTGAGGTCGTTGGCGCTGCGCCGTACTGTACGTACAGATCCGCATCACCCGTGCCACCGTTCATCACAAAGCCTAAGTTAGTTGCACCCTGTGGCACTTCAAATGAGAAATGCAGTTCTTCACTGGCGGCGCCGCTTAGACCTGTTTTTGGCACACCGTTCACTAACACGCTGTCAGTTGGTGTAGGGTCAACCGGATCCGTAGGACCATTACAGGACGCATCTAAGAAGGTTTTCGCTGCAACGGCATTGACCAGACCATAACCATAGTAATCATCACGGCCAGCTGTGCCTAAGTCTTCAGCAGTTTGCTTGAGTGCGTTACGCACCTGAGCAGCGCTACATTCTGGGTGATAGCTCCACACTAAGGTTGCCACGCCTGAAACATGTGGAGTCGCCATCGATGTACCGTTGTAGTACTCGTAGTCTTTATTACCTTGGTTGCTTACGGTAACGGTTGCGCCTAACTGGTTACGCAGTGCTAGACCGGTTGCACGGTCAACAGACACCGACACCATGTTGATTTCGCTGTTAGCATCGACCAAGAAGGGGTTTTGTAGTCCAGGTAAGGCAGTGTTACTGTACACGATAACAGCGCTAGCGCCCGCATTCTTACAGGCTTTTACCGCATTGATTTCTGGATAAGAAGTGCCTTGGTTACCCACACGCTCAACTAGACAGACTTTGTTGGTCATATTGCCGCAGTTGAAGGTTGAGCCGCTAACCGTACATTCGGCTAAGGTTGCGGTTGCCGTGCCATTGTATGGATTGGGCGCATAGTTAGTGCCTGATGGCGTAAAGCGATTGTGTGGCACAACGCCGGAGTTAAAGTATGACTGACCACCGATAGTAATATCGGCTAAACGTCCTTCACCGCGTGTAACGGTAGAGAGAATGGCTTCACCAGGACCCGAGATCTCGACTTGGTTGGTGTATTGCGAGAAGGCTGAGTGGTCTTTGTGATTATCAACAGACGCTACTGACATTACCGCATCGTACGAAGCGGGGTAGCTATGGGTATTGTTACCATCGTTACCCGCGGCTGCAATCAAGAGTACGCCGTTATTGTAGTGGGCGGCTAAGGCATTGCGCTCGGTTGTACTTGAGCCTGCGCCACCTAAACTCATGGTGACCACATTGGCGCCATTATTAACACAGGTATCGACCGCCGATACGAGTGAAGATGAGTAACCCCAGCCAGCTTCATTAAATACTTTAATCACATGGATATTGGCATTTTGATTTGGCATCACGCCAATAACGCCGTCGTTGTTGGCGATCGCTGCGATAGTACCGGCAACGTGGGTACCATGGGCATTGTTATTGCCAGGTTCAAACCAATTACCGGTGCCGGAGTTATTGGTACCTGTGACATTGTTACCGCTTAAGTCGCTGTGACCACGGTCATAACCTGAGTCGATAATACAGATGGTGCGGTTACCCGCTTGGCTATCGCTTAATTGGGTCGCACCCACAAAGGTTTGCCCCCAAGGGGTTGTTTCACTTAAAAAGCGGCGTGGCATGTCTTCTTCCACATATTCCACATCGGCGCGGGCTCTTAATGCCTTAATGCCATTGTTATCCAGCTTAACTGAGTAGCTGTTACTGCGGCCGATACGCTTCATTTCTTTGGCTTGCGCCTTGTTCAGCACACTGTGCTGGGCGCTAATTTCAGCCACTTGAGGCTGGTAGTTCATGGTGGTGGGCAATTGGTCGCTGACTTGAGCACTATCGACAGACATCAGAGCGGGAGCATCGGCATTTTTAAATTTAACGATATAGCGCTTAGGTAAAGGAGAGGTCTGTGCTTGCATCGCCGCGTTGAAACCCGGTACGTCGGGGGCAGCATGAACACTTGCTGAAATTGCAATAGCTAAGCTGGATAAACTCAGGGCTATTTTAGTGGTTCGGTTGATTGTCATGTTTTTCTTCCATGTTCAATTTAGAGTTAATCATTATTATTTTGTGCTTTTAAAGAATAACTACGACTCAGATGCTACTCGGTTAGTGAATTTATCTTTCGTGTAAGTATTTGTAAATTAAATGTTAATGGTATGGCGGTTGGTAAAATTGACTGAGGTAATAAACGAATTTATTGAATAAATAATCAATTGTTACAACTTGTAACGAATGTGTTGGCACTATTTATGTTTATTTATGTGGAAAAGGTGAATAAGTAAAAGTGAATTCTAGCGGCTTTAACAGCGAATAATGGGCTGAGGTAGTTGTATAAATTATTGAAATTTAAATTTATAATTTTTTGGAATTAAAATGTGAGAAATCTGTAGTGTTTTTCGGTGTTTGATATTGAGTTTAATTCAAGTGATTGATTATGCAATTTTATTGAGTTAATGCGTCGGCGGTTTGGCATTTGCCAATTTATTGGCTTTTATGCATGAGCGCAACAGGATAATCGACTAGTGAGTGGTGGGTGAGATACATGAATCTCGGCAGAAATATAAAAAAGCGCCAACAGGCGCTTTTCCATCGTGAATCGAAACAGCAAGTTACTCTGTTTTAGGCTGAGCGTCGGCTAAGGTCTGATAACCGCCACCGTTATAGGTTTGAGTGTAACCCGCCGCGACTAAGGCTTCGGTCGCGATACTGCTGCGTCGACCGCTGCGGCAATACAACACCACTGGCGCATCTTTGGCGATACCGCGTTTAGCGAATTCTGCGGCGACTTGCTCAAAGGGAATATTAACCGCATTGGCTAAATGGCCCGCGGCAAATTCCTCAGGGGTGCGAACATCAAGCACCATGGCCCCAGCAGCGATTTTCTCCCATGCTACTTGAGGCTGTTGATCTGCCGCATTTGCTGCATGAGGTACTATGGAGAGTGACAAAAGACTCAATAGGGCTACTCCAAGTAATTTTTTACTGCCAAACAGTAACTTGTTAAACACTGACTTTCTCCTTTGCAAATCTGCATTAACGTTGTTTAGCGATTTCAGCTTCGGATTTGATGCCGAGTTTGCGTAATACCATTGCCGCTGGGCAAAAACCCGTGAAAGCGCTTTGGAATAGGTTAGCGCCTACGAAGGCGGTTAACCACAAAAAGTTATGGTGAACAAAAGCGGTTAATACCAAAGACAGTAACACCATAAATCCGGCAAAGGCCATAATGCTGCGTTCGAGTGACATAGCTTGCTCCTAGAGGCAGCGCGATGGCTGCCTATTGTGGGTTAATCGGCTGTTTGAGTTAAGTTTATGCGATTTTTCATCGCCGCGTAGTAAAGCACAGGGATCACGATTAGGGTCAGTAAGGTCGAGATAAAAATCCCGAAAATCAGACTGATCGCAAGCCCGTTGAAGATTGGGTCGTCCAAGATAAACAGGGCGCCAATCATGGCCGCTAAAGCGGTCAGCATAATCGGCTTGGCCCGCACGGCGCCCGAGTGGATGACAGCGCGCTCAAAGGGCACACCTGAGGCGGTTTCCTGATTGATAAAATCCACTAATAATATCGAGTTACGGACAATAATCCCCGCTAAGGCAATCATGCCAATCATCGAGGTGGCGGTAAATTGTGCACCAAGCAGGGCATGACCCGGCATCACTCCAATCACCGTCAGTGGGATGGGCGCCATAATGATAAGTGGCACGAGATAGGATCTAAATTGGGCGACGACCAATAAGTAAATTGCAATCATGCCCACGGCATAGGCGATACCCATATCTCTAAAAGTTTCATAGGTGATCTTCCATTCCCCGTCCCAAAGTACGGCCACTGAGTCTAAGCCTGTTGGTTGGTGGATATAATGCTGATCGAAACCTAAGCCACCGTCGCCGTCGATTTTGCCTGCCATGTCAAACATGCCATAGAGCGGACTGTCGAGCGGGCCTGCCATATCGGCAACCACCATCACCATAGGGATCATATTCTTATGGATAATAGGGGCATCGATTTTTCCGCGCTTGATGGTCACCAGCTCAGACACGGGCACGGATTGCCCAGTTTGGCTTTGTAACTTCATGTTTAGCACTTGCTCTAAATCGATTTTCGCCCCTTCTTGCAGTTGCAGGCGGATAGGCACGGGGTGTTTTTGCTGAGCAATATGCAAGTAGCTTACATCCTTACCGCCCACTGAGGTCGCAATTAAATCAACGATATTGCTATAGGGCACCGCCATCAGGCTAGCTTTCGAGCGGTCGATCATCACCTGCCATTTTTGCTGTGCTGCGGGTAAGAAGATATCAATATCGACCACATCTTGAGTCTCACGGAACAGTGACTGCAGATCATAAGCTGCTTGTTCACGAATCGCAGGACTTGGGCCATAGACTTCGGCCACAATCGGCGACCAGACTGGTGGGCCTGGTGGTACTTCAACCACTTTTATATTGGCTTGATATGGCGCACCTATTTGCTGTAGTTCCTCTCTCACTGAGAGTGCAATGCTATGGCTATCGCGTTTGCGATGCTTTTTATCGACTAAATTGACCTGAATATCGCCTAGTTCTTGGCTATTACGCAGGAAATAGTGACGCACTAAGCCGTTAAAGTTCATTGGCGCATTGGTGCCAGCATACAGCTGCAAATGTTCCACCTCAGGCACAGTGGCAAGGTAACGACTTAAATCCTGAAGTACGCGCTGGGTTTGTTCCACTGGTGTGCCTTCTGGCATGTCCACCATGACTTGGAACTCTGACTTATTATCGAAGGGCAGCATCTTTAACACCACGAGCTGACCTATGGGCAAGGCCACGGCGATACCGATCAAGACAAATACACCCGCAGCGAGTCCAATCCGTGCTTTACGGGCGCCTTTACCTAATAGGAAGGGGCCAATTAGACGGGTAAACAGGCGCACCATTTTACTTTCATTTATCACGGCATCGTCGCTGTGGACAGTTTCGGTCGCTGGGCCACTATGGTGTTTGAGCAGCTTACGGCTTAGCCAGGGCGTGACCACAAAGGCAACCACAAGGGAGATCAGCATGCCCATACTGGCGTTGATGGGAATCGGGCTCATGTATGGGCCCATTAATCCTGACACAAATGCCATGGGCAGCAGAGCGGCGATAACCGTAAAGGTGGCGAGAATCGTCGGGCCGCCGACTTCATCCACCGCAACGGGGATGAGTTCACTAAAGGATTTTTTACCCAGCGCCATATGCCTGTGAATGTTTTCCACTACCACAATGGCATCGTCGACCAAGATCCCGATGGAGAAAATCAGCGCGAAGAGTGACACTCTGTTGAGGGTAAATCCCCACGCCCATGAGGCGAATAGAGTGATCGCCAAGGTGATAATAATGGCGACACCGACCACTAAGGACTCGCGGGCGCCCATGGTTAAAAATACCAATACGACAACGGCGCTGGTGGCAAAAATCAGCTTAAGAATAAGGGTGTTAGATTTATCCGCCGCCGTCTCACCATAGTTGCGCGAAACAGTCACTTCGACATTGCTGGGGATCAACACATTCTTGACCTTAGCAATGCGATCAATCGTTGCATCGGCGATATCAACGGCGTTTTGCCCCGGTTGCTTACCTATGGCAATCGTCACCGCAGGGTAAATATCTGTCTTGTCACTGTGCCAAACGCTTTGAGTGGGAATATCACTCTTTAAACTGATGTCGGCAATGTCAGCCAAATAAACGGGGATGGGTTTACCCTGTTTATCCTGTGAAATACTTACCACGAGCTGTTTTACATCATCGATAGATTGTAAAAACTGACCTGCCTGAACCTTAATCTCTTGATTACCTTGCACTAAAGATGCTGGCATCGAGATGTGATTATTGTCATTCAGGCTCTGTCTCAACTTGTCGTAGGTGAGATTAAAGCTATTCATTTTGGCGGGATCGATGCGTACATTGGCCACTATCTCATGTTGGCCGACGGTGTATATCTCCCGCGTGCCCGGGATACGCTTGATTTCGGTTTCTAACCCTTGCGCAACATGGGTCAATTGTTCGGCAGATACCTGTTTATCCTTGGACCATAAGGTCAGGCTAACAATAGGCACATCATCGATACCGCGTGGTTTAATCAATGGTTCACCCACTCCCGCCCCTTGCGGCAGTTTATCCATATTGGAATAAATCTGGTTGTACAGACTCACTATGGCATCATTGCGGGTTACGCCGACTTTAAAGATCACAATGATCATGGCGCCATCGGGTTGGGAGAAAGAATAGAGCGTGTCTATCCCTTTGATTTCAGAGATCACTTGCTCGGCGGGCAGGGTGACTAAGTTTTCAACTTCGACCGGAGTGGCGCCAGGAAAGGGGATAAAGACGTCGGCAAAAGTGACGTCAATCTGCGGTTCTTCTTCCTTGGGGGTCACTAAAATGGCAAATAAGCCGAGCAACAAGCCTAACAGCGCCAGCAGTGGCGTGATGGCACTGTTTTGGAAGGCCGCCGCAATTCGACCAGAAATGCCAAGTGACGTCGAAGATTCAGTAGCGTGTTTCATTCAACAACCTCATCAAATTGATATCGCTAGGGAATTTATTGCTTTTGCTCAAGCAACACTTGGTAAGCATCCATGGCGATAATATCTCCGGATTTAAGTCCTGCGAGTATTTCTACTTCACCATTGACAGGTTCTGATACTCGTACCTGAGTAAGCACAAATTGCTCACCTTTTTTCAGGTAAACGCTACTGAGTTCATTCATGGTGATTAGCGCTGAAGTCGGTAGTTGGATTTTTTCTCGCTCGCCATTTTTAAATAGTGCCTTGGCCCAAGTTCCGGGTTGCAAGTTGGGTTCATCTTTTGGCAGGTTAATCCGCACTTGATAGCTATGGCTAACGGGATCGGCAAAACTAAAGATGGTGAGATCCTTAGAGAGGATTTCACGACCATCATTTAAGCGGACTATAAATTCGGGGGCACTTTTTAGCTGTTGAATATAGCGCTGCGGCACTTGGGTGATGGCGCGCATTTGGCTGGGTGAAAAACCGGACAGTAGCGGTTGACCGACACTCACGGTTTCACCCAACTCAACTAAACGCTCGGTAACAATCCCGCTAAATGGGGCCGATACTACAGTATATTTAAGCGACTCAGTTGCCTTGATAACTCGGGCCTTAGCCGCACTCACGGCTTGTTCGGCGGCCTTGGCATTGGCGGTCGCTTCATCCATAGCGCCTTTCGAAATCGCGCCTTGGGGGAAGAGTTCTTTATAGCGTTTATATTGGGCCTGCGCCTCCACGTTTAGCGCGGTGGCTTTGGCGAGATCGGCCTCATAGCTTGCCAGTTCAGCGCCTTGCTCTTTACTGGTGATCTCGAGTAAGGCCGCACCTTCAGGTACGACATCATTGACATCGTAGTTGAGCTTAACAATTCGCCCTGAGGTTTGTGCTGATACAGTTGCCGCTTTTACAGCCTCAATATTGGCATCTAAAGTCACCCAATTCGCGTAGGGCTTGCTTATTACTTCGAGGGTTTCTAAAGAAGATGCCTGCGCTGTAAAGGCAGAAAATGCTAATAATGTGAACAGAGTACGTGAGATTGCAGCCATACTAAATCATCCCAAAAATAATTCATGAGTAAATTCTAATGGAGTTGGTTTCAATAGGCAATCAATATTTATTAGAAAAAATTAATGTAATCGATTTTACTAATATAGGGGAAAAGGCGAATGAATCTTCCCATACATCAATCGCCATCGTCATCATTTTTAAGCCGCAATCAGAGCGGCTTAAATATCAGTCGTTTAAATAATAGGTCAGAGTTGAAACAATGCGAATTTGTTTTATATAAGGCGTGCTGCTGTCACGATCGGAAATCGTGAACTGGCCTTGGCTGGCACTCTTAATCTTACCCAGACGCGATTGTGAGTCCTTAGCAAACTTTTCGGCCACTTCCCGCGCATTTTGCGTTGCTTCCTGCACCATGGTCGGTTTGACATCATTGAGCGCCGTAAATAAAAACTCAGTGCGGTTTTCATAGTCTTGGCTGGCGATAGCAATGCCTTCTTTAACTAAGTTTATCATTTGCTTACGGGTGCTTAGCATGAGATCAATTTGTGAGGTATAGACAGAGAGATTAATCTTAGCCGAGTAACGATACCTGACATTGGGGTCGACATAGCCTTGGGCCTGACGGTCTTCGATGGATGGCAATGACACCGTAATCTCACTGTCGCTAAATCCACTTTCTTTAAGGAAGGCGACGACTCTATCGGTTTTTTGCTGAACAGTTTCATAAAGTTTAGCGAGGTTGTTGTCGACCTCAGTAAAGTTAATCGGCCAGATAGCGATATTGGCTTTGACTTCTTTTTCGGCCAAGCCTTTAACCGTGACTGTGCGCTCTAAGGCTTTCATCTCTAATAATGCTGAGCTGGCGCTTTGTCCAACATAAACCATGCCTGCACATAAAAAACCACCGAGCACGATGGTGGGAAGTAGATAATTGCGTTGCATAACAGACTCTCTTGATAGAATTCCTTCAGATACCTTACTTCAATTAGCTAGCTTTGTGCATAGGCAAATGCCTAACACATTCAACTTTATACTAAATGCTCAGGTGTTATTCAGGATTAGCATCATGCTGTCGTAAAAGTGGCTTGTAAGTTAATCTGTTAGCTCATTGGTGGGATTGCACTAGGTTGCCACAATTCGACTTTATTACCATCGGGGTCAATAAACCAGCCGAAACGGCCGAATTCAGAGTCTTCAATATCGCCGATTTGCTCGCCGCCACCCTGCGTGACTTGAAGTAGGGCTTGCTCAAGATCGTCCACGATAAAGTTCACCATAAAGCTTTTATTAGTGGGGGCAAAATAGGTCGTGTTATCGTCAAACGGTGTCCATACATGGTAACTCGGGATGGATTTATCACTATGATAGAACGCCGCGCCTCCCCAGTTTTCAATAGGGATCTCAAGGTGAGTTTTATACCAGGTTGCTAAGGCAACGGGATCGGTACTTTTGAAGAAAATACCACCAAGTCCAATGACTTTTGCCATAAGGGTTATAGAGTGAGAGGAATATGGATTAACTTTAGGCAATAAATACGCAAGATACAAAAAAGCCGCAAAAATGCGGCTTTTTTGTGTTCGAAACAGCTTAGAACTGGTAGCTGTACTGTACTGAGTAGTACATACCGCTTGATTCAGTTACCGCGTTCACAGGGCCTGTGATTGCGCTGTTTTCAATCAGGTGAACTTCTTCACCCTTAATAAAGGCAATACCAAAGTCAAGGGTGTTTTGTGGATTGATGTGGTAGCTCATACCTGCTGTGTACCAGTTACGGTCAGAGTCTGGGAATGAAATCGAACTAATCTCGTCTACAACGCCTTGGTCATGCATATAACCCGCACGAACGGTAAATTGTTCGTTGATGGTGTAAGTACCACCTAAGCTGAATAACCATGAATCTTTCCATTGGTATTCTTTAAGGGCGATATCACCTACGCTTTTAGTGGCGCCTACAGCTGCAATTGTTGCTGTACCGTCTTTAGCTGTGATTTGATCAAAGTTGCCCCACTTACTGTATTGCGCGGTATAGTGCAGCGCAAATTTAGGCGTAATTTGATGGAAGCCCGCAACTTGGAAAATATCTGCTAGCGGTACATCTAAACTATCAAAACTGGTCGTAACAGGAACCGTACCCACACCAGGTATTGTTGTTGAGGTGATGGTGTTGATATCCCCTTCAACATTGACCGTTGGGCTGAAACGGTAGCTGATACCGAAACGGTTATCTTTATCTAACTCAACAGTGGCACCCACAATACCACCAAATGCCCAGCCGTCTGCGTCTACGTCAACCAGAGGCGTGGTGCCCATATTACGGGTTAAACGACCTTCACCATAGACGGCATCTACACCCGCACCGATACTGAACATATCGTTGATGCGGTATGACACGCTGGCGTTAAAGTTAACTGTAGTAACTTCAGTTTCACCAAGTAGGTCATAAGGTGCTGGTGAGCCTGCTGGCAAACTCTTCGAAAGTGAGCTGGCATCGGTACCTGTGCCGAAGTTAGAGAATGCCGCAAAACCTACGGCTAACTTATCGTCGATTGGGTGGATGTAGAAAATGTTTGGGATAACTTTAGAGCTACCCGCATCATCGATGCTGCCTAAGTCATAGGCGCCACCGGCAAAGTTAACGTCTTTAACGTCAACAGTAATATCGGCATAGGTTAAGCCGAAAGAGATCGCATCTTTATCAAATAATGCCATCGCTGCGGGGTTACGCGATAACACTGAAGCGTTGTCAGCAATAACAGCATCACCTGCAAAAGCACGACCCATACCAGTGGCCGATTGACTGTTTAATTGGAAACCCGAAGCGAAAGTCTGTGAGCTCGCCAATGCAACAGCAACAGCAAGCAACGTCTTGTTGAATGATTTCATTATTATTCTCTCATTATTTTGATATTGGATTTTGTTCGGTCCTAGTTACCAGAACAACGCGCAAATCCTTTTATAGTCTTCGGCATGTTAGGGATTGTGTGTAATCTCAACAAGTCCGACCAGATTTTAAATTTGTTAAATTTCAGTTAATTAAAACTAGGTTGTACTTTAGCTTGAACGAATGGTCTGGCCAGATGCTTGGTATCTATGACTTTTAATTGGTGAGGTGGTTTTAATTGAGGTTAATACTTTGTAATGAGGCGAAGGTTAATAAAATTATACAAATTGTAAAAAGCGTACACTTGTACGCTTTTTACAAGAAGAAGCGATATTCGGCGGTTATAACGCTGACTTAAATTGCTCAAATTCGGCGGTGATTTCATCGCTTGGTCGAGTGAGTTTACTCACAATTACACCGGCGATAATGGCAAACATAAATCCGGGCAAAATTTCATATAAGTCAAAAATACCGCCAGAAAGTTGCTTCCAAAATACCACGGTTAACGCACCGACGATAATCGTTGCGATAGCGCCATTACGGCTATAGTGCTTCCAAAACAGCGACAAAAGCACAACTGGGCCGAAGGCCGCACCAAATCCCGCCCACGCATAACTCACCAGGTTTAATACACTGCTTTCAGGATTCAAGGCGATAACACCAGCAATCACTGCAATTGCAAGTACGCCCATGCGACCAACCATCATAAGTTCACGATCATCTGCTTTAGGGCGTAACCATTTGCGGTAAAAGTCTTCGGTAATCACACTCGAACACACCAATAATTGAGAATCAATGGTACTCATAATGGCCGATAAAATGGCCGCAATCAGTAAGCCTCCTATCCAAGGATTAAATGCCGCCTGAGCTAAGTGAATGAAGACAGTTTCGGCATTTGCGAGTGGTTCATTGGCAAAATACAATGATCCCGCCAAGCCTGTCGCTAGTGCACCGAGCAGGGATAAAATCATCCAGCTCATGGCAATACGGCGTGACACAGGCAGCGCATCGGCACTACCGATCGCCATAAAGCGCGACAAAATATGTGGCTGACCAAAATAACCTAGTCCCCAAGCCAAGAGTGATAACAAACCAATCACGGTAGTTTTATCGCTGATTAATGCCAGCATGGCAGGATCGATAGATTCAATGCCTGCATGACTCTCGGGATGAGAAAATACCGCAAACGGAATGATCAGCAGGGCAATTAACATCAAACAGCCCTGAAAGAAGTCGGTCCAACTCACGGCAAAAAAACCGCCAATAAAGGTATAACCTACGATAATGGCTGAGCCTATTACCAAGGCTACGTTGTAATCTAAGCCAAAGACTTTTTCGAACAGAATGGCACCGCCCACCATGCCTGAGGAAGCGTAAAAGGTAAAAAACACTAGAATAGTGATCGCGGAAACCAGCTTGAGATAGCCCTGTTTATCGTGAAAGCGTTTCTCGAAAAAGTCAGGTAGAGTGAGGGCGTTATCTGCTAATTGGGTATAAATGCGTAAGCGTTTTGCTACAAATAACCAGTTTAGCCAAGCACCTATCACTAAGCCAATACCAATCCACGCTTCACCTAAACCACCTAAATATACCGCGCCGGGTAAGCCTAACAGTAACCAACCTGACATATCGGAGGCGCCAACGCTGAGTGCGGTTACGGCGGGGCCCATTTTGCGGCCACCTAAAATATAATCATCCACAGTATCGGTAGCACGGTAAGCCCAAAATCCGATGCCCATCATCAATACTAAATAGCCAACAAATGTGATTAAAATTGGGGTTTCAATCGTCATATTGTTTTTATCCCATCTTGTTATTATTAAAAGTGGCAAGCATGCTACCAGATGTTTGAGCAAGAACCCATTAGTAGATGGAGATGTGATCGAAATCCGACCTCCGATCGTGAAAAAATATCGGAGGTGGATTTAAGAAAGGTTTATATATTAGTTGGTTAGATAAAGGTATTGTTGATTTCGTCTTTTACAAAGCTAAGGTCTGCTTGATCCTCACCCACAAGCAAAATATAAGCATCGCGGGTTTCAAATCCCATTCCTTTATATTTGCCATCGGCAAAGGTGTTATCCAGCACCATGCGTTTTTCAATCGGCACAATAAACAGTGTGACTTTGCCTTTTTCTGCTTGTAAAACTAAATGCAGACTCTTAACACCTTGAAAATCACAGTAAGAGGTGTAGTAAACTTTGCCTGGTTGTTCGATAAATTTTGCATTTTGAAGGTTTTTCATCGAGGCAAGCTGCGCATTCACTTGGCTGAAATTGACATTCTGATCAACCTGCAACGCCACTCCTTCATGGTAGACATGGGCTAATGCATGCTCAGCTAAATCCACCGGACCTAAACGTAGCAGGCTAAAACTGATGCCCACGATAAAGGCTATAGAGGCAGCCATCGCCACTAAAAAACCCGTTTGACGGCGCTGTTTGTGGTGTTGTTGTAGTTGTTGGCGTAGGATGAGTTTATCGGCTAAGTCTTCCGGTACTTCCACTTTTAAGGCTTGGTTGAGTTTAGCATCGAAGCGTTTAAGCTCAGAAACAAGGGCCTGATGCTCAGGTTTGGCACGCATTTGCTCAAGAAACTCTGGGTCTTGATTATGAGGATCTTCATAAGCTTGACGTCTAAATTTAAGCTCATCCATTGGATTGACCTCTTACCTCTGTTTTCTCAAGTAATTCTTTCAATTGGTTCCTCGCCCGAAATAAGCGCGTCATTACTGTGTTACGATTCAGTTCCAACAGTTCGGCGATTTCATCCCCACTAAAACCACCAATCAATTGCAGTAGTAATGGCTCTCGATATTCGATATCCAGCTTAGCGATTTGCCTTCTCAACCAGTACTGCTCGGTTTGCTCTTCAGTGCTGGAGGCCATGTGATCTTCTAAGCTGTCTTGTTCGACATCGGCGTAATCAAATTGTTTGCGCTCGAATCGACGGGCATTTTCACGTCTTAAAATCGTGATTAGCCAAGCCTTCGCCGCTTTATCATCCTGAAGGGAATCTAAAGAGCGCCACGCCCGCAAGAAGGTTTCTTGGGTTATATCTTCAGCAACCGGCTTGTCACCGCACAACCAAAAGGCATAACGGAAAATATCGGCGTGCAGCGCCTTGACTAGGCTGTTATATCGTCGTTGTTTACTCAGCATGTCAGAAGAGACCGCAGGCTCAACGGATTTCTTTCGCCAGTTAGTAAACATTTTTTTGATTTTTTCTTTTTATTTTACGATTCAAAATATTACACCTTATTCATTCGAGTAAGCCGTCGCGCCGTTTAGGATTAGCCGTTTGGATTTAGCGGCCGTAATGGCGTAGATGGCTGCACCATGGTTTTTAGATTGCCGCTTTTTACCGCGCTTAACAATGCTTTTACCGCGTCAGCCAGTTGTGTACCGCTATTGGCTTTTCCGCCGTAGGCCAATGCTTGTAATTGGCGAATAGCCTCTGCTAATTCATTCGATTGCGCGGCAATTTTATCGAGCGTCATAGGGCGAGCGGCCTGCTCACTAAAGTATTGCTGTAATTGCTGCAAAATATCGCTGACATGACCTCTAGCGCAGGCCTGCTCCAAGCCTTTAAGACCATTGCCAAGGACGAGTGGTTGAGGTTGAACCTGAGTGTTAACAGGTGTTTGGCGCTTAAGTGCACGGCGCCAAGCAACCAAGGTCACGCCCCATGCAATCAATGTTACTAGCCATAGCAGGGCAAACAGATTGGCGCTCCAACTACCTTCATTGCGGGTGCTGGTATTTGCTTGCCAGTTGGGTTCGATGGGCGTATCGACCACGGCGCCACCTTTTACTTCAATAGTGCGAGCGGGCAGGGTCGCGATTTCTTGGCGTTTAAGATGTGGATTCCACCAAGGTACTTTCACTTCAGGTAAGGTAAAAGTGCCTGCTTTACTGGGCACAATCGCTGAGGTAATACTGTATTGGGACACTATCTGCGCGTCACGCACAAAGCTCTGGCGCTGGGGTTTTTCGGGATAGGATTTGAGCTCTGGCGGCAGCCCTTGCACAATATCCGGTAGACTATTCTCATCGGCATTGGATGCCAACAAGGTGATTGTGCGGGTAATGGGACTACCAACAGTAAACTCTTTTACATCCTCAGGAAAACTCTCTTTTAATACTACCAAGTCGGCTACAAGCCATTGCCCCTGGAAGCTTGCTGGGGCCGGATTTACTTGAATGCTTAAGGACGGCGCACCTGCTTGCATAGGACGGCTTTCATTAAAGCCAAACATGCCACCGCGGCGTTGTGATTCTACTAATACATCACCAGAAAAGGTGGCGCCTTTAATGTTCACTTGGCCGGGCAAATCGGGAATGATGCCATAGGTGCGCTCAATGACGCGGTAACGACGGCCATCGATGATCTCCGAGCCGTCTTTATCTTCGCCAATTTGCTTAATCTGCGCGCCTTCGATAACGGGAGCATTAAGCACTCCGCGTTGCAGTTCGACCGCAAGGTAGAGCTTCACTTTATAGGTGATAAGCTGGCCGACGTAGGCCTCATCACTCGATACCTTAGCATCGATAAACAGATTCTTAGCCTGCTCAGGTTGCGCACCGGCTTCGACTACTTTGAGGGGAATTTCGGCGGAGCTGACGCCATCAATACTAAAGGATGGAATGGTCAGTTGACCCTTTTGCTTTGGCGCTAGCAGCACTTGCCAGCGGGTTTCTTTAACCGCGTCAAAGTTCATGATCTGAGTGCTGCGGCTCACGCTGGTGCGACCCACAATAAAATCCTTTAGCAGGATGGAGGTGTCGAGTTTACCTGTGTCGACCTCATCGTCGGCACTGACATTGAGCACAAAGTACTCTCCCTCCATTACTGGATTGCGATCGACCGACGCCTCGAGTTTGCTCAGGGCAAAGGCGGGATTGATAACCGCGATGCAAAGAATGAGGAGGATAAAAAATTGTCTGATTACCACTGTTCGTTATCCCTTGATATTTGGCCATTTTGACGGCGTTTTTGATATTCGAGTTGCATCTTGTTTCGCAGCAACACCTGCGGATCTTCACTCACGCCTCGCAGTGCTCGCTGCATCTCCGCGGGCAAAGGTTCACTGTTACTGGGCGGGGCTTCTAGTGTTTCACTGATGGCGGTTTCAGTGTCTTTATCTGCCTGCGACTGTTTCTCTTTATCCGCTTTTTGCGCTAGGGCTTGTTGCTGTTCTTGCTCAGTGTTGGACTTATCATCCGCAACCTTTGCCTGCATTTGGGCTTCGTTGCTGGCTTGCTCTTCTGCATTATCTTCAGCATTGTTATCGGCGCCATTTTGCTGATTGGCTTCTTGCTGTGCCTGCTGTTGTTCATTTTTAGCTTCTTGCTGATCTCGTTGTGCTTTATCAGCATCTTGCTGTTTATCCTGCGCGCCTGGCTCAGCATTATCCTGCTGCTCGGATGAGGTGTCTTGATCCTGCGACGGTTTTTCGTCCGCTTGGTCGGTATTATTTTGCTGTTGGGACTGTTGCTCTTGAGACTGCTCTTGAGCTTGGTCGTTTTGCGAGGATTGCTGATCTTGCTGCTGGTTTTGTCCTTGCTGCTGATCGTTTTGGTTCTGTCCCTGTTGGTTTTGGTCGCCCTGAGACTGCTGATCTTGGTTGTCAGCATTTTGCTGGGATTGTTGCTGATCCAGCAGTTTTTCCGCTAACTCAAGGTTGGCCTTGGCCTGTGGGAAATCGGGTTGCTTGTCGAGCGCTGCTTGGTACCGTTCTTTAGCTTTATCGGGTTTGCCCATTTGCATCAGCGCGTTGCCTTGATTGTAAAGCCCATTGGCTGAATTATCTTGCTCAAAGGTTTTTAGCGCTTGTTCGAAATTGCCTGCCTTATATTGCGCAGCGCCTTGCCATTGGGGCGTTTCAAATTTTTGGGCGGCATTGGCATAATCTTCGGCTTGATAGGCCCGCATCGCTTGCTGCTCTTGGGTGTGCCAGAGCGAATCCCAGGCGCTGGCGTGGGCGTTTTGCGGCAATGCGCCGAATAATAAACCAGTTAATCCCATCAACAGCCAGTTGGCGAGCATACCTTGCTTAAAGCTCAGCAGGGCAGGAATGAGTAAGAATAAGGCGAGGTAAGGGCCGAGATCCTGCCAGGTTTCACCATCGAGATCCGTGGCTTTGGCATCACCACTATCGCTTAACCAATGTTGAAGTTGGACAAGATCCTCACCATCGGCGCGATTGGGGATCATAGTGCCACTATGGTTATCGGCTAATTTCTGCAGCAAGCCAAAGTCGGTTTTCGCGACGACAACCTCATTACTGCTATCTCGTTGTAGTTGACCATCGGGTAAGCGAATTGGTGCGCCTTGGGGGCTACCAAATCCCATAATCGCGAGGCGATATTGGCTGCCTGATAAGGCTGAGTTGGCCTCATCGAATTGTTTAGGCGTGATGCCATCCGTCATCACAATAATATCGCCACGAAGATGTCCACCCTGTGCCAGCAGGTTTTTGGCTTGAGTTAATGCGGCGGCTAAGTTTGACCCTAACACGGGCATAATCTCAGGGCTTAAGGTGGGTAATAAATTGAGTAGTGTGCCCGTATCGCGGGTTAAGGGGCTTATGGTAAAGGCATCGCCGGCGAAGGCGATGAGCCCGGTTTCCCCTTCTTTTAGGCCGCGTAATAAATCCGTCGCCCTAAACTTGGCTTGGGTTAAACGGTTAGGTGCCAAATCGGTGGCAAACATGGAGACGGACATATCCATCACCAGCACTCGGCCTTGCTCCGCGGCGAAGACGGGCAAAGATTGTTTATTGAGGGCGGGTCCCGCTAACGCTAACACGGCGATAAACCAAGAAAAGGCCAAGATATACAGCGGCCTGCGGGACTTTTGCGCACCTTCTGTGACTAATATTTTGGCCAAATGTGGCGCAATATAACGATTCCATGCACTGTTAGTTGCATGCTGGCGCCAAAGCGTCCATAAAATAATCCCTAACGGCAATAGGGCGAGTAACCATTCAGGACGAATAAAATGCAGGCTCATTAACGGACATTCCCCCGCGGTGTGGCTGATAAAACAAGGGTTTTAGCGCGAGTAAAAAACGGTAACTGCGCTAGTGCAATCCAGAGACTGGTGAGCAGTGCTAATGCGAGCGGCCAGTAAAATAGCTCCGCTTGAGGGCGATAACTGAGTTGATCGCGGCTAACGGGTTCAAGTTTATCGATTTCTTGATAAATCTGCTCTAACTCCTGACTATTACGGGCGCGGAAATAGCGGCCGTGGGTGACATCGGCAATCTGCTGCAGTTGGTTTTCATCCAAATCCATTGACGGATTGACGCGCTCACGACCAAAGAGGGTGCGTCTTTCCATGACATCGGCGCCCACGCCAACGGTATAAATCGTCACTTTACGATTGGCGGCAATTTGGGCCGCTTGCTCAGGATCGATATTGCCGGCGTTGTTTGAACCGTCAGTCAATAAAATCAATACTCTGTTACTCTCATCCATTTTATCGAAACGTTTTACCGCGAGTGCAATCGATTCGCCGATCGCCGTTTGTTTACCAACGAGGCCGATTTGGGCCTCTTTTAAAAACTGGGCAACGGAACGTCTATCTTGAGTCAGTGGTGCCTGTAAATAGGCGTGATCGGCAAATAGAATCAAACCGATACGATCGCCTTTGCGGCGTTCAATAAACTCACTGACCACGTGTTGGATGAGGGTAAAACGGTCGACCACTTTGCCGTCGATCACCATATCTTCAATCTGCATACTGCCGGATAAATCCACCGCCAGCATGAGATCGCGACCTTGGCTAGGGAGCTCAATTGGATCACCAAGCCATTGTGGACGGGCGATAGCAAGCACTAACAAGCACCACATTAACCAATAGCGTTTACGGCTTTGGCGGTTGTGGCTAGTGATATTGGCCTTGCCCGTTTGACTAATACCGGGCAGTTGCAGGCGCGCACCTTCGGCATGTACTGATTGGCGACGCCAAAAAATAAAAGGTAAAGGCAGTAAAATGAATGCAAAAGGCCAGGCTAAAGTTAACATTGCTCCTCCGCAGGCTTTGCTGGAGCCGGTGTTAATGCTGCTGACGTAGCCGGGTTTGGGTTTGTAGCCGCGTGCATTATCGGTGCGCTTAATTTGGCTTTTGAGGCAAACCAGCTGCGGGCGAGGGCCTGTAACTCACGGGCCTCGTCGGCGTTTAGTGGTTTAGCCTGATGGCGCTTTTCCAATAAGGGTCCAATGCGGCCGCGCTGTTTTGCGGGCAAATGGCTATCTAACCAAGTTGCCCAAGCGGGGCCGTCGAGTTTCGCTATTTCTTCCCTTGGTAAGTAACTCAGTGCAGTTCGTTTTAATAGCTGATTGACTTCCGAGGCGTACTGGCTTGAATTGGGGTCAAGTGCTGCAAACAAACCTTGGGCGGCTTTTTTCGGCGCTAAGTAAGCGGCGCGTTTTTTAAGCCAAAGGATCGCGCTGATGATTAGCACCAGCAGGATAGCAAGTACTAACCAATAGCCTACGGCCCATGGCCAAGCACCAATAGGATCGGGGAGAATAATATCCTGCAAATCCGCCAACATGGGATTTGGCGTTACAGCCTTATCCGAGGCTGGCGGTAAAGTTTGTGGGTTCACGCTTTGGACTCACTTATTCTTTCTGTTCATTGTCAACTGAATTGCTTCTCTGCCATGTGGTTACTGCAGCAATGCTAATTGCTCTGCAAGCGGTAAGCCTGCATCGATAAATTGGGTGTGTACCCTAAGCTTTTGCATCATGGTAATAAAGTCATTCTGTTGCTGGTGTTGCAGCGCAAGCCACGCCTGATAGCTATGGCGAGTCAACACTAAGTCTTGCTCCCCATCTCGGACGGGTAAACTGAACTGTTTAGGCAAATTCAGGTTACCTTGCCTCAAAGGGTCTGTTATCAAATACGCGCCAATATCACAGTGGCGTTTGAGTTCTGTCAGCGGCGCGATACATTGCGGCGTAAAATGGCTGCCATCGGTGATGATCCAAATTAATGAGCCCGGTTTAGCGATGCGTTGCAACCGCTGGCAGGCGCGCAGGATATGATCAGGATCGCGCGGATGACTGCCGAGCTGATTGAGTTGCTGCTCGTGCACTCGGCGCAGGCCTGAGATGAGCTGCAATATCCCTTGGCGGCGACTGCGGGGTTTTAATTCAAGGTGCTCCGATTCGCAGGCGATTAAGGCGCCGAGTCGGTCGCCGTGGTTAATTGCGTTCCAGCCAAGCGTGGTAGCCAGATGCCCCGCTTGAACCGACTGTAACAGCAAACTCGAGCCAAAATACAGACTCTGGCTTAAATCGAGCAGCAGCAGAATAGGGCGCTCGCGCTCTTCGATAAAGAGTTTGGTGTGGGTTTGCCCAGTGCGGGCGGTGACGCGCCAATCTATGGTGCGGACATCATCACCTTGCTGATAATGGCGCACTTCGGCAAATTCCATCCCGCGGCCTTTGATTAGACTGCTGCGATGACCTGCCAGATTGGCGCGTGCCCGGCTGTGACGCTCTGGGATCGCCCGAGCTATGGTCTGGCAGGCGAGCAGTTCTTTCTCGGTTAAATGCAACCCGTCGGCAAACAAGGGCAAACCATTAAGAGGTAAGCCATGTTGTGCAACATCATTATGTAGGGATGCGTTTAGCGCACTGTTATTCATTCAAAGTCACTCATTTAAAGCCATTTATTTAACTTAACGTTAGTTTGTTCGCCACCTGAACACATAGCTATGGGACTGTTTTATGGCGTTCAGGTCTAAGGCACGGCGACTTGAGTCAAAATATGGTTAATCACTTGGTCGCGGCTGACCCCTTCGGCCTGCGCTTGATAGCTCAGCAGCAGTCTGTGCCTTAATACATTGGGCGCAACAGCTTGAATATCCTCGGGAGAGACAAAATCGCGCTCGTGTAACCAGGCTCTGGCGCGGGCGCAGCGTTCAAGCGAAATCGTCGCACGAGGACTCACACCGTACTCTAACCATTTGGTCAGTTCGTCGCTGTAACGCGCGGGTTGGCGGGTTGCCATAATAATTTCGACTATGTATTTCTCTAGCGGCTCAGCTAGATAGATTTCCATTGCTTCATCACGGGCGGCAAAAATATCCGCTTGAGCAATCGGCTCTGTGGTTGGCAACTCGTGGGTGAGTGCTTCCTTACGGGATTGGCGCAAGATTTCGATCTCAGTGTCGCCACTTGGGTAATCCAAATTCAGGTGCATTAAAAAACGGTCGAGCTGAGCTTCTGGCAGCGGATAAGTGCCTTCGTTTTCCAAGGGGTTTTGCGTTGCCATCACTAAAAATAACGGTGGCAATTTATAACTATTTTTCCCCACGGTCACTTGACCTTCCGCCATGGCCTCTAATAACGCCGACTGCACTTTAGCGGGGGCGCGGTTGATTTCATCGGCGAGGATCAGGTTATGGAAAATCGGACCAGCTTCAAATTCAAAGGTACCGGTCTGGGAGCGATAGATATCCGTTCCTGTTAAGTCGGCAGGCAGCAAGTCAGGGGTAAATTGGATCCGGTGAAAATCGCCTTCAACTCCGTCGCAAAGGGCTTTAACCGCGCGGGTTTTGGCAAGTCCTGGTGGACCTTCTACTAATAAATGGCCATTGGCGATGAGGGCAATGAGCAGATTTTCGGTCAGTACTGGCTGCCCTAAAACAACCTTATTTAGGTAAGTGCGTAATGCATGGAAGCGACTCAAAGGCATGATGCTACTCGTTTTTAGGTTGAAAATATCAATTGAAAATACGTGTGTGGGCTTAAGACAACGAATATGGTAAAGAATTCCCTAAGGGTTTGGCTAGTGTTAAAAAAACAAACAGGTGTTTAAAACTTGCTGACAAGAAGTTAGAATCAGATCACACTTTAATGGTCAGACCTGTTATTAGGCTTTTTTGGTGCCAAACAGCAGGGCAAACATGGAAATCGATAGCGCCGCCTGAAATCTCTCAGCGATAGCGCACATAAAGAGGGTGACAAATGAGTGATAGACAACAGGTAACTAATGCAAAGGGTGAGCGTATCGCTATTGTGGCGGGCTTAAGAACGCCATTTGCGAAACAGGCGACCGCATTCCACGGAGTATCGGCGCTCGATATGGGTAAAATGGTGGTTAACGAACTGCTTGTTCGTAGCGAACTGGATCCTAAATTGATTGAGCAACTCGTGTATGGTCAGGTGGTACAAATGCCTGCGGCACCGAATATTGCCCGTGAAATCGTATTAGGAACGGGTATGGATGTGTCTACCGATGCCTATAGCGTGACCCGTGCCTGTGCGACCAGTTTCCAATCCGCGGTGAATGTGGCCGAGTCAATCATGACCGGCAATATCGACATCGGCATTGCTGGCGGCGCCGATTCCTCTTCTGTATTACCTATTGGTGTGTCTAAAAAACTTGCTCATGCTTTAGTCGATCTGAACAAAGCCCGTACATTTGGCCAAAAATTACAGATTTTTCGCCGTTTAGGCATTAAAGATTTATTGCCTGTGCCACCTGCCGTTGCCGAGTATTCAACGGGTTTGTCCATGGGACAAACCGCCGAGCAAATGGCCAAGACTTACAACATCAGCCGCGCCGACCAAGACGCGCTGGCGCACCGCTCCCACACGCTGGCGAGTGAAACTTGGGCTTCAGGCCATCTGCGTGAAGAAGTGATGGTGGCCCATGTCCCACCCTACAAACAGTTTATTGAGCGCGATAATAATATTCGTGAAAACTCCGATTTAAGCTCTTACGCCAAACTGCGTCCCGCTTTCGATAAAAAGCATGGCAGTGTGACTGCAGCGAACAGTACGCCGCTGACCGATGGCGCCTCGGCGATCATTTTGATGAGTGAAGGGCGTGCTAAAGCCTTAGGTTATCAACCAATTGGTTATATTAAGAGCTACGCATTTACCGCCATTGATGTATGGCAAGACATGCTAATGGGCCCATCTTATGCGACGCCATTGGCATTAAAGCGCGCCGGCATGGAATTAGAGGATTTAACCCTCATCGAAATGCACGAAGCTTTTGCAGCGCAAACCCTAGCGAATATGCAGATGTTTGCCTCCAAAAAATTTGCCGAAGAAAAACTTGGCCGCAACCGCGCCATTGGCGACATCGATATGAGCAAATTTAACGTGCTCGGTGGTTCCTTAGCCTATGGCCATCCATTTGCGGCTACAGGTACGCGTTTAATCACTCAGGTTTGTCGTGAACTTAAACGTCGTGGCGGCGGAACGGGTCTGGCAACGGCCTGTGCTGCGGGTGGTCTTGGTGCTGCAATGATTGTGGAAGTGGAGTAATGGCGATGGAAAAGACATTTAATTTAACCCGCCGTGAAGACGGTATCGCCATTCTAACGATGGACGTACCCGGCGAAACCATGAATACCCTCAAGGCAGAGTTTGGCCCTGAGATCAGTGAGATCCTGTCTGAGATTAAACGTGATAGTAGTATCCGTGGCCTAGTGCTGATTTCGGGTAAAAAAGATTCATTTGTTGCCGGTGCTGATATCTCTATGCTCGATGCTTGCCAAACGGCGGGCGATGCCAAAGCCTTATCCCAGCAAGGGCATGTGGTGTTTAACGAGTTAGAAGCCTTAAATATCCCTGTGGTTGCAGCTATTCATGGCGCCTGTTTAGGAGGCGGTTTAGAGCTTGCGCTTGCCTGTCATCAACGTGTATGCAGTGATGATGGCAAGACCATGCTGGGCGTACCCGAAGTGCAACTCGGTTTATTACCCGGTGGCGGCGGTACTCAGCGTTTGCCTCGTTTAGTGGGCATTACCACTGCGCTAGATATGATGTTGACTGGCAAACAAATTCGTCCTAAACAAGCGTTAAAGATGGGCTTAGTCAACGACGTAGTACCACAGACGATTCTACTTCAAACCGCGGTGGAAATGGCGCTTGCGGGTAAGCGCACGGCGAAACCAGTTAAAAAATCGCTGGTCAATCAATTACTCGAAGGCACAGGGTTTGGTCGTAACATTATTTTCGATCAAGCCGCCAAGCAAGTCGCTAAGAAAACCCAAGGTAACTATCCTGCGCCGGCAAAAATTATCGATTGTGTGCGCCAAGGTATGGCGAAGGGGATGCAAAAAGGGCTTGAGGTGGAGGCCAGCCATTTTGCTGAGCTGGTGGTGTCGAAAGAATCAGAGGCGCTACGCAGTATTTTCTTTGCCACCACAGAGATGAAGAAAGAAACTGGCGCCGAAGGGGCAACACCACGTAAAGTCAAAAAAGCCGTGATCTTAGGGGGCGGTTTGATGGGCGGTGGTATTGCTTCGGTAACGACGACTAAGGCTAAAATTCCTGCGCGGGTAAAAGACATTAACGAAAAGGGCTTAAGCAACGCGCTTTCCTACGCCTATAAATTATTGGATAAAGGTGTTAAACGTCGTCATATGACGCCAGCTGCACGCGACAATTTAATGGCGCTGATGACTACAACCACTGAGTATAAAGGCGTTAAAGATGCCGACATCGTTGTGGAAGCGGTATTTGAGGATTTAGCGCTCAAACATCAAATGGTAAAAGACATTGAGCGTGAATGCGGTGAGCACACGATTTTTGCGTCTAACACCTCATCGTTACCCATTGGTCAAATTGCACAAGCGGCTAGCCGTCCTGAAAATGTGATTGGCTTACATTACTTCTCGCCAGTAGAAAAAATGCCGCTGGTGGAAGTGATTTCCCACGCCAAAACCTCCCCAGAAACCATTGCCACCACGGTTGCCTTTGCCCGTAAACAGGGTAAAACACCAATCGTAGTACAAGATGGTGCGGGGTTTTATGTTAACCGCATCCTCGCGCTTTATATGAACGAAGCCGCACAATTGCTGCTAGAAGGGCAAAGTGTTGAACATCTCGATAAAGCGTTAGTGAAGTTTGGTTTCCCCGTTGGCCCTATCACTTTGCTTGATGAAGTCGGTATTGATGTGGGCGCTAAAATCGCTCCCATTCTTGAAAAAGAGCTTGGCGAACGTTTTAAAGCCCCAGCTGCTTTCGACAAGCTGTTAAGCGACGATAGAAAGGGCCGTAAAAACGGCAAAGGTTTTTATCAGTATGGTGTTGCCAGCAAGAAAAAAGCCGTCGATGAAAGTGTGTATGGCGTATTAGGCATCAAGCCTGGTGTCGATAAAGAAATGAGCGCGGTAGCGGAACGCTGTGTAGTGCAAATGCTCAATGAAGCTGTGCGCTGCTTAGATGAAGGCATTATTGCCTCACCGCGCGATGGTGATATTGGCGCAATCTTTGGTATTGGTTTCCCACCATTCTTAGGTGGCCCATTCCATTATATCGATACTTTAGGCGCGGATAACTTAGTCAAAATACTTGAACGTTATCAAACGCAATATGGCGATCGATTTGAGCCTTGCCCACGCCTTAAGGGGATGGCGGCAGAAAAAGCTCGCTTCTTCTAATACTTAGATGTTTTGGTCAAAAAAGCGGCAATGCTATGCCGCTTTTTTATTGCCTCAAGGCTAAGTTTTGCCTAAAAAACGTTCACATTTATTGGGGGGATCTTGTATTATGGCGTCCTATTACGGCAGTTGTGCTGTTATACCGTATGTGCATATCTGATGTTGATTAATGCTTATAAGTAGCCTCGCTCGGAGTCCATTTGTATAGCAAACTGCTATTTTGGGTTTTCAATATCAGGACTTAGTCGATTAAAGAGGTTGCTGTGGGATTGATGTTTTATATAGTTGCTGCCTTGTCGGTGAGTTGTTCGTGGTGTTTTGGGATTGCGGCTTTTAGAGCTGGGTTAACGGTAAGCTATTGGGCTGTAATGGGATTTATACTAGGGCCCTTAGCATTTCCACTCTTTTCCTCCCATAAGCGTATTGCACTAAGAAGAGTGTGTCAGAGTTCTGACGGAAGTCTAACCGCTTAATATAGATATGATTTGTCGTAAATGTGACTAATAAAAAAGGAGCTTGATGCTCCTTTTTTATTGGTCTAGGCCGCGCGCTAGCTGAGTAGCTCTAGACTATCTAAACGATAATGTTTTCAGATTTAGATGGAATTAATTCCACCAACCCTTTGCTGGGATCACTTCAAGGTGGTTTAAGCCTTCTGGTAATTTTACTTTTTTACGAACAGGCTTTGCGAAACCAAGTGCTTTTTTTAGTGAGTTAATCATATTCTGTGACCTCAATTTACAGTTAAATTACGCTATTTCAGTATTTGAGTTAGCGAATTTCACATATGGGTGACCAGCGACTTCAAATGGTTTGAATTTGACATACGGGTGACCAGCGACTTCAAATGGTTTGAATTTCACATATGGGTGACCAGCGACTTCAAATGGTTTGAATTTGACATACGGGTGACCAGCGACTTCAAATGGTTTGAATTTGACATACGGGTGACCAGCGACTTCAAATGGTTTGAATTTGACATACGGGTGACCAGCGACTTCAAATGGTTTGAATTTGACATACGGGTGGCCAGCGACTTCAAATGGTTTGAATTTGACATACGGATGACCAGCGACTTCAAATGGTTTGAATTTGACATACGGGTGGCCAGCGACTTCAAATGGTTTGAATTTGACATACGGATGACCAGCGACTTCTTGATCAACTTCTTTAGTCGCTTCAGATGACACAACAGTTTGAGAGAGGCTTTTCTCTACAGTTACAGTTGTTTCAATGGCTGCGGCAGTTGTTACAAAGCCGATAGTAGACAGTAAAGCTGCTGCGGTAAGAATTCCTTTCATCGTTTTATCTCTCAGGGTAGTTGATAATATTTTATTTTTTGACACTGGACATCTATTTGCAGATGTTGTGCCAATGTTTCAAACTACCGACAGAGAGATAATTAGATGATCAAATAATGTTGTGGTGGGGCATGAATTTACTCCGGTCATCTTGCAGCAATTGAGTAAACTCGGTCTCATTAATCGCTTTGCTAAAGATATAACCTTGTATTTCTTCACAGTTTAGGGCGCGTAGGATATTTAGCTGTGCTGCTTGTTCAACACCTTCTCCAACCACTGATAGTCCCATATTATGAGCAATGGTGATAATAGAATCGACCATCTTCAAATCACGATCTGACTTATCAATATCATCGACAAAGGCTTTATCGATTTTTAGCGTATGGATAGGGAATCGTTTTAAGTAAGAAAGTGACGAATAACCCGTACCAAAGTCATCTAATGCTAGATTGACACCCATTTTCGTCAGTTGCTGCATAACGGTAATGGCCATTTCCGGTTGTTTAATCACCGTCCCTTCGGTGATTTCGAGTTCAAGATGTGCTGCTGGCAATTGTGTTAATCGTAAAATAGATTCAATTCGTTGTTGCAGATCGGGCAGTGCAAACTGACGTGACGATAAATTGACGGCGACTCTCCCTTTAAACAGACCCAGTTCACGCCATTTTTGGGCGGCAAAACAGGCTTTTCTGAGTACAATTTCACCAATTTCAATAATGAGGCCATTTTCTTCTGCAAGAGGAATAAAATCATTCGGTGGAATAAGTCCTAAGATTGGATGATTTAATCTCACTAAGGCTTCCATTCCGGTAACATGACCATGCTTTAGATCAACTTTAGGCTGGTAATACACCTCAAATAAATCATCTTTTAAACCTTCCCTGATAAGATTTTCAATTTCTAATTGCTTAATCGCATGTTGGTTAAGAGATTCTGAGTAGAATTGGTAACAATTACCGCCAGCCGATTTTGCATGGTACATGGCAATATCCGCCTTTCTCAGTAATGCTTGTTCACTCTGTTCATCCTCTGGATAAAGTACAATCCCGATACTTGCACCCAAAACAAGTTGCTCATTGCCTATTTCATATACAGCTTTAAAAGCTTCAATAATTCGTCCCGCAATTGCCGCGCAGGCACTTATATCAGAGGTTTTATCGAGCACAATGGCAAATTCATCTCCACCTAAACGATAGATGCTCGTGTTTTTCGGTACGGAGGATTTTATTCTGACAGATACCAGTTTAAGTAATTGATCGCCAATTTGATGACCTAATGAGTCATTAATACGCTTAAAATTATCTAAATCGAGTACCATTAATGCATGATTAATTTCTTTATTGACTAAGTTCCCTAATGTGACTTGTAAGTTTGAACGGTTTGGCAGGCCAGTCAGTAAATCATTGTTGGTGAGTTTTCGAAGCTCTTCTTCCTGCTGTTTACGTCTTGATATGTCGGAGAAAACACCTACATAGTGTGATAGTTCGCCCGACTCATCGTAAATCGCGTCTATGGTGAGCTCCATATGGAAATGGCTTTTATCACCACGACTAGCTTCGACTTCACTCGCCCATCGACCTTGCTGCTTCAGCATACTGCGGATCTGATTTGAGAAGGACTCTGGATATAATTCAAAGGTAAGCAAATTACCAATAAAATCAGCTCTATTTCGCTGTGAAATTCTACAACATGCTTCGTTGACCTCGACAAAACGATACTCGCTGTCGAGAATAAACATGCCTTCTGAAATATTTTCGATGGCTTTTTCGAACAGTTTTAATTGTTCTTCTTTTTGTTTAAATTGACTGATATTTTTAATAGTACCTGTCATTCGAAGGGCATTATCTTTATCATCTCTTTCTACAATTTTGGCCCTATCTAAAATCCAGATCCAGCTATCATCTTTGCCCTTAACTCTATATGCCGCTTCAAAGTGATCTGTCTCACCATAGAAATGTTTATTCAGTGCTTCTCTGACGCGTTCCTGATCCATGGGGTGAATGTTACTTTCTTCATCATTATTACCTGAACGGTGGCCATCCCTTGGAAACTCTAATGCACCCCAAATATTCGAGCGGAAAATATTACCCGTTTCTATATCCCAGTCCCACATTTCATCGCCACTTCCCCAGAGAGACAGCTTTAGGCGCTCCTCACTTAAAGCTATTTGTCGCTGGACTTCTCTTTTTCTTAGTATAGCTTTAAAGATGAATAGGGTGATAAAAATTAGAATAATAAAGTAAAATATTTTAGCTTGAGTTGAAGACCACCAAGGTGGCGTTATTATTATATTCACTTCTTTTTCAGGTGACTTTTCTCCAGAAAGCTTGTTTATAGCATAAACTTGAAAAACGTATTTCCCAGGAGATAAGTTAGTATAAGTTGCAGAGTTATTTCCATTAGAATAAATCCATGTATCCGACAGTCCCTGCATTCTATAATAATAGTTTGTAGAGAACTCATCTGACATTGGTGTTAAGAAGTCAAATGAAAAAGGATATTCGGAATATTTAAGTGTTATTTCACTTGTTACATCAATTGGTTGTTTTAAGTACTTTCCATTTTTTTCTTGTGCTATATTGAAAACTGAAAAATTTATTATCTCAGCTTTGCTTATTTTTTGGTTTTTTATATAATGTGTAACTTCTTCTGGAGATACAATACTTATCCCATTTACACCTGCTAATAGAATAACATTATTAATTCTTATTGCGCTGGGTGAGTTATACTCATATTGACTTCCATTTGATGTATTCAACGTGTATGAAGTCTGGTTATTCTTGTTGTAAACAATTACCTCACCTAGTGAAGATAGTGTGATGAAATCAGCATCATTCACAATTGAATATATTTCTTTATTGTTAGAAAGTATTTTTTCATTTTTTTCAGTTAATGGGTTATAACGCATTAGTGCTGTGGATGTACCAAATAAAATATTATTTTTATCTTTTTCAATACTATAGGTTAATTGTTCGCTAATTATAGTCTCATTGCTATTTTCATATTTTCTTAAACCACCTTGACTTGCAACGTAAAGTAAATTTTCAGATATTATTTCTATATCAAAAATTGGCTCGTTTCTTTTTGTGTCAATGGTTTTTATTATACTAGAGTTTTTTATTATTAATATCTTTCCATTAGGTGTGCCCGCAGATAAAAGCGAACCATCATCACTTTGGGATAATGATGAGATAGTTTCTGAACTAAGCATAGTAACTGATTCATTATTTTGTAAAAACAAACCATGCCTCGTTCCGTAAAAAAGGTTATTCCCGATCAATACTGCATATTTATATCCTACGGTATGTGTATTGAAGTCCTTTTTTTTCTGGAAGTTTTCATCAAAAAGAGTTATATATTCTGAATCCGATGAAACGAGAAAACCATTTTCATTTTTAGTTAAATGCCAAATGCTGTTGTTAACAAGAGTAGTTTGCTTTACTAGATTGTTTTGCTTTTTTATAATCGAAAAACCTTGGTCAATACTGCCAAATGTAAAGTAGCTTTTATTTATATAAAAATAAGTGTTTTTGTCTGGAGCGAATGCTGGTATCAAACCTATTTTTTTTGTTGAAGTAATGTCAACTATAGAGTTTTCTGAAATTCCGTATATATTTTGATGGTTTTTTCCTAGTTGTGAGAATGGGCGATTGTCTATTTTTTTTATAATATTTCCATTAAATTCAAAAAGACCATCTTCTGAGGATAGTATAATAGTGTCTGCATTTTTTTGTTCAATATCTATAATATTTTCTTTAATAAGTTTTAGTTTGTTTTTATTTAATTCAAACAACTTTCCTGAGTAGTCTTTAAATACATAACTATCACCACTCTTTATTATTTTTTTTATTTCACCAATTCCTTTTGGTGAAAATATTTTAAAACTATTATTCCCATTAATTTCTATTATTGAGTTGTCGGTACCAATGATTAGGCTATCTAAAGTGGTGTTTATACTCCAAATAGGCTTATTTTCAAATGGAGGGCCGTATGTTATGAATGAATCTTTACTTTTATCATATACTGCCAAACCTTTATCTGTACCTACGTAAAGTTTACCATTCTTATCTAATTGTAAACTTCGAATAAATGAACTAGGTAATCCGGAACTTGTTTCATCAGCATAAAAATTTTTGAAGTTTCTTCCATCAAATCTGTTAAGGCCGTTAAATGTACCAATCCAGAGATAACCATCATTATCTTGAACTATTGAGGTTACAGTGCCTTGCGAAAGGCCTTGTGCCACTCCGAATGACTGTGACTGTAAAATCACTTGAGGGGAGGCCTCACTAGAAAATGCTGAAGTATAGAAAGATAGAATCAAAGTACTTAAAAACAAGCAATGAAGGATAATTATTTGTAAGAGTGCTTTTGGCATAGTGTTGTTCTTAGTATTGTCCGAGGATGCCATGAAACAATTGTGTTACATCACTTTTCCAGAAATAGAAGCTTTTGTCAAAAGTGATAATGTAAAAATTCCTTTAAATTGCAGACAGATGGCGTTAGATAGTGTGCAGCATTTGATCTGAGGGATGGATTGACCATGTTTTACATTAATTTTTACAACAAAGACCAGAGATACTACTGCACAAATGCATGAATGCAGCGGTTTTGTTTGTTTACAGTAAATGCTGGATTAATGATCTAGCAGCTTTTTTTAGGTTAAAAATTGAACTTTTCAGCGTTTTGTTTGAACAGTTTTAGATCGGTAATCATATTGTCAGATTTGAGGGCTGATTGAGATACATGCTCAGAACCGGTACTAAAAAGCACTAAGCGATCACTATGCTTCGTGCGCATTTTTTGCATCATAAACTTGATTAAATCGGGGCGGGTGAGCTTGCTGATTTCAGCCACAACCAGTTCCCGTTGATTGAACTGATAATCTCGATTACCTACACTCACCCAATAACGTTGGCCACGAGTTTTAAGATTGGCATCATGTTCCATTACCTGGTTGATGAGTCCTTGTTTTGTGCTTTCCCATTCTTCATTCGTTATTTGCATAACTGCATAGTTAAAGTCCGCGATAAACTCGTCGATTGCTTCCAGTAAATGCAGTGGACCCGTTGTGGGTGATTGAATATAGAAAATGAGTCCAGGATGGCGATTCAGCGGAAGGTAACCTGTGCCAACCATGTAGCCTAATTGTTTTTCAGTACGCAGTTCATGGAAGAAGGTTGAGGACATCGCGTGATTTAGTAAGCTAAACAGTGCCATTTTTTCTGGCGTTGCCCTTGCTGATTGGTAATAGACGATAATGGCGCTGTCTTGATGATCTATCGCCAGTTCTCTTAAAAGGGTGCCTTGTCCGGTTAAATTAATTAATTCACGGGTGGATTCTGCGCTAGGGCTAGAGACGAGGGACAAGATATGCTCCAGACGTTTGCCGAGTGCCTGCGCCTCTGAGACTAACCAATCGCCGTAAATTAATCCTTCTAGATAAATTTTTTCGTAAAATGCCCTTACATGGTTATGTAGATCATTTAAGGTTATATTTTCAAGTGCTTGGGCCATTCTGGCTGGTTCGTAACTGCGCTTCTGTAATGTTGCTGTCAGGCTGGTGAACAGTTGTGAAATCGGCTTAGCTTGAGCTAAATTTTGCCAACTACGTAACAGCTGAGACTTGATTAAGGCAAACCGTTCTTCGGTGAAATTACGTTCTCTTGCTTTATGGATAAGCAAAGCTAACAGCGTCTCTTGATTCCCAGTAAAACCAGACAAATGTAGGGTGATCCCACCCTGATGGGGGTAAATGTTATAGCTAAGTCCAGCGACTTCCGCTTGGTAAGTGGGCTCAGTTAAGTAATCGAGCAGCATCTCAACGTATAAGCGGGTGAGGGCAGCATGTTTTGGGGTTTTACTCGCCTGCTCTGAATCGAGTGATAAATACATATGGCCTTTCGGGACATTAAACTCATCGTCTTTTTTATGCCAAATGCGGTATCCCGTTGATTCCGCGACAATCACAGGCACAGCGACTTCACTTTTATCGGGCCGAGCAATGGAATCTGCCACAATAAAGGGATTGGCAGCGGGCAATTGCAACTCTGGGCGAATGTGTGTGACTTGCCAACGGGCAAGGGATTCGGGCTTTATCGGTAAGACTTGATACGGCGTATGGTACCAATTGGCTTTGCGGTCGGTCTTAACGGACTGTGCTATGAGTTGCAAGCGCATATTTTGCGGTGTCATTAAGCGCAATAGCTCAAGGGTTTCATCAATATCTAAGCCATCCATGCGATAGTCACCAAAGACTAAGTCTTCCACTTCGTAGTGATGCATATTGATGCTTAAGTGGCTGGCTAAATCGAGGGATTTCACTTGCTCCTGATAGCGAAACGCCATTTTGAGCAGATTCGCACGTTCTAAATAGCGCCAATCCTCAAGGCCTTGGTTTTTTATCAGCTCGATGTATTCAAAGCAGCTGCACACAATATCATCAATATTGGCCACGCCTTTGTCGGTCAGTTGTAGGCCTATACTGTAGTCCTTGAAGTTATAGCCATTGACTCCGCCGCCTGCGGAGAGGTTATTCACTAAACCTTGTTCTTTAAGATACGACAGCAGGCTGCCTTTACTCTCATTGCCGAGGATATGGCTAATATAGGTGAGCGGCTTGCGTTTGTAGTAGTGATCGATGCCAGGAAAGTTAAAACTGATACTTAAACGCTTTTGTTCCTTTAAGGGGACAATATTGATTTGCTTAAGCAGTTCGTTTTCAGAAAACAGCGGTACATCGGGATACTGTTTGACTAAGTTTAAGTTTCTGATTGTACTGAAATATTGCACTGCAAGCGCCTGAAGCTCATCTAACGGCATAGGTGCGACTAAACAGAGCGTCATTAAATTGGCGCTGTAATGGCTTTGATAAAATGCTAATAGCTCGCTTCTGACCTGCGCCTGTTCTCCGCCTAGCGTGACTAAATTGCCCACGGAAAACTTTGAAAACGGATGCTGTTGATTGACGGTTTCTTTAAGCACTTGATAGGTGCGGCGGATATCGTCCTTCAGCTTTAAACTAAATTCAGATTCAATCGCTTGGCGCTCCCTATCGACTAGGTCGAGGTCAAATTTGGGGGCGATAAAGAATTGGCTAAATCTGTCTAGGGAGTCGGCAAATACGTCGGCGTTGATCGTAAAAAAGAAATTGGTGTGCTCTGTGCCGGTCCAAGCATTGTTACTGCCGCCATGCTGATTGATAAAGGCATGATACTCGCCGGAGTCGGGGAATTTTTCCGTGCCTAAAAAGAGCATATGCTCTAAAAAATGCGCCATACCGGGTCTATCCACAGGATCATCAAAATGTCCTACGGCCACCGCCATGGAAGCGGCGGCTTGGCTGGCGTCCAAATCTTCGACCAATAATACCCGCAGGGCATTATCTAACACGAGATAACGGTACTGACGATGATCGTTTGGACTTTTGTAAATAGACTGAGAGGCTTGCAAAGAGACACTCCGGTAACGATGGCTTGTTATATATTGATAGTCTTAATGGTTTTTGGCAAATATCTCTTGTGTTTATCGACTAAAGATTAACCCTTACAAGGTTTGTTGAAATCCATTTTAGGGCTACAATTGGGATAAAACAAAAACAAGTGTGGGTAGCGAGAGAAGTATGCAGCTATTTTTGATGCGACATGGTGACGCTGGATTTAATGCTCAGTCGGATAGGGACAGAACGCTTACCGATTTAGGAAGACACCATACTGTCTTAATGAGTAACTGGTTAGCCCGAAGTGTCAGCGATTTTGATCTTGTTTTGGTCAGCCCTTATTTACGTGCGCAGCAAACGTGGCAAGAATTGAGTCAGCATTTCCCCGAACCACGCAAATGGCTGGTCGTGGATGATTTAGTGCCTTCAGGCGATCCCGCCAATGTGGCCGCCTTAATTGTTGCCTATGCCGAGTTGTATAAGGCCGATAAAGTGCTGGTGATTTCCCATATGCCGCTCTTAGGCTATTTGGTTAGTGAGTTAGTCGCAAGTGTTGAGCCGCCCTTATTTGCCACCTCAGGAATTACTCTGATAGATAAACATGCCGAGCAGGCCTGCATTGTTTGGCAGCATGCGCCCCACAGCATTAGTTAATTTCTTCGATAAAACAAAGGGCTCACATCAGTGGGCCCTTTGTTTTTAGAGGATTAATTCGTCCATTAACGTCGATGCGGCTGGTCGCCAATATCGATAAGTACTAGCAGCGCCGCATCGCCACCCCATTCTTTGGGGGCCTGATGAAAGGCTTTTACCATAGGATGTTGCACCAACCACATAGGCACCTGCTGTTTTAGTATGCCAGTGCCGTAACCGTGCATCACACAACAACATTGGCTTTGCTGTTTTACGCAGGCTTGGATCAGCGCCGCGAGTTCGAGTTTAGCCTCGGATTGGCGGTAACCGTGTAAGTCCAGCAATAAATCCGGTTGGTAATCACCTCGTCTTAAGCGTTTAAGCTCGAGACTGTCGACACCCTCGTCGAGCCAACGCATTGGCCCCTGAACGGGCAGCAGAGGTTGATAAGTATCTGAGAAATAACTGTCAGCATGCAGTTGCTGCTCTTTCAGTTCTATTTCCTGTTTGGTTTTTAGGGGCGTGCGAAAATGCCGCTTATCTTGGTCGATAGGTTTTATCCCCTCGATCAGCGCCGAAAACATCGCCATGCCTTCTTTATCATCGTCTTTATTCATGGCGGGTATTCTATTGAATCCTATGGTTTCTGAACAGAGTTCAGTTACAATGTTTACGAACACACAAGCGGGAGAGCGTTTTGGATAAGATCTTTGTAGATGAAGCTGTGACAGAGTTACGCACCATAGGTGACATGTTGCGTTGGGCGGTGAGCCGCTTTAATGATGCCAATGTGTACTATGGCCACGGGACGGATAACGCGTGGGATGAGGCCATCGCATTAGTGTTTCATGCGCTGCACTTGCCCGAAGAAATCGGTCAACAAGTGATTTTAAGTAACTTAACCAGCAGTGAAAAACACAAAATCGTTGAGCTGATCATTCGCCGCGTACGTGAGCGTTTGCCTGTGCCTTATTTAACCAATAAAGCGCGCTTTGCAGGGCTTGAATTCTATGTGGATGAGCGCGTATTGGTACCTCGTTCACCTATCGCCGAGATGATTGCCAATCGCTTTGGTCCTTGGTTATATGGCAAACCCGTTAATCGTATTTTAGATTTATGTACCGGCAGTGGCTGTATTGCGATTGCCTGTGCCTACGAATTTGATGAAGCAGAGGTCGATGCGCTCGATATCAGCGAAGATGCCCTCGATGTGGCGCAAATCAACGTTGAAACCTTAGGGGTGATGGACAGAGTTTTCCCGATGCAATCGGATCTGTTTTCAGCCATTCCTGAAGGTCCACAATACGATTTGATTGTTTCTAATCCGCCTTATGTTGATGAAGAAGACATCGGCGATATGCCAGATGAATATCACCATGAGCCAGCCATTGGGTTAGCTTCCGGTCGTGATGGCCTTGACTTAACCAAACGCATTTTAGCGAATGCGGCTCAATACCTGACACCAACAGGGATTTTAGTGGTTGAGGTGGGTAACTCTATGGTGCATCTGATGGAGCAATTCCCTGAAGTGCCGTTTACCTGGGTTAACTTTGAACACGGCGGTGACGGTGTGTTTGTGTTGACGCGCGACCAACTGGTCGAACATCAATCGCTTTTTGCTATTTATCGCGACGCGCAATAATAAATTAGGTTGAGTCTTTTCCCGCTGCCAGTTAGGCTTGCAGCGGGAAAAAGAATTGTCCAGCCATTGCTGGGCGCGGAGCGATAAGCAAATCATTTAAGGTGTAAAAAGCGGATGTCTGGAAACAGTATTGGTCAAAATTTTGTGGTGACTACCTTTGGTGAAAGTCACGGTGTGGCGCTCGGTTGTATTATTGATGGTTGCCCACCAGGGCTCGAACTCACCGAAGCCGATATGCAGCATGATTTAGACCGCCGTCGTCCTGGCACATCCCGTTATACCACCGCGCGTCGTGAGCCTGATGAAGTACGGATCTTATCCGGTGTGTTTGAGGGCAAAACCACGGGCACCTCCATTGGGCTTTTGATCGAAAACACCGATCAGCGCAGCCAAGATTATTCCAATATCAAAGATTTATTCCGTCCAGGACATGCCGATTACACCTATCAGCAAAAGTATGGCCTGCGTGATTACCGTGGTGGCGGCCGTTCATCGGCACGCGAAACCGCTATGCGGGTTGCTGCAGGCGCTGTGGCGAAAAAGTATTTAAAGCAAGTGCATGGGATTAATATCCAAGGCTATATGTCGCAACTTGGACCGATTAGTGCCGAGACCCTCGATTTTAGTCAAATCGAGCAGAACGCCTTTTTCTTCCCCGATGCGACTAAGCTCGAGGCGCTGGATGAGTATATGCGCGAGCTGAAAAAATCCGGTGATTCCATTGGTGCAAAAATTTCGGTGGTGGCGACGGGCGTGCCTGTTGGACTGGGTGAGCCTGTGTTCGATAGGCTCGATGCCGACATCGCCCATGCCTTAATGGGCATAAACGCGGTAAAAGGCGTGGAAATTGGTGATGGTTTTGGGGTTGTGACGCAAAAGGGCTCAGAAGGGCGCGATTTAATGTCGCCGCAGGGTTTTGAATCTAATCATGCGGGCGGCATCCTCGGCGGCATCTCATCGGGTCAACCGATTATTGCTCATATCGCATTAAAACCAACCTCGAGTATCAGTGTGCCGGGTCAAAGCATGACGGCCCAAGGTGAAATGGCAGAAGTGGTGACTAAAGGTCGTCACGACCCCTGTGTCGGGATCCGCGCGGTACCGATCGCCGAAGCTATGCTGGCGATTGTGTTGATGGATCATCTGTTAAGACACAGAGCTCAAAATCAGGATGTTCGCAGTCATACACCGATTCTCGGCATGAGATAGGCGCGATGAATGAGACAGTCTGCATGGAATAAAGATGCATAGCGGCTGTGTAATAAATGGAATGCGTTAATGCCTACAATCTCTAGCACAAGCCAGCAGTTACGCTGGCTATGTGCCTGTTATTTTTTCTTCTTTTCAATTCTCGGCACTATGATCCCTTACCTTGGGGTCTTCTTCGAAAACCGGGGATTTAACCCTCAAGAAATCGGTTTTTTGCTCGCGATTTTAATGGCGACCCGTATCGTGGCTCCCAATGTGTGGGCGAAGGTGGCCGATCGCACAGGCATGCGCTCTGAATTGGTTAAGATGGGCGCGGGCGCGGCGATGCTGGCGTATTTAAGCTTTTTCTACCACGGTGGTTTTGTGTATATGGCGCTCAGCCTTGCGCTGTATACCTTCTTCTGGAACGCGATTTTGGCGCAGCTTGAGGTGATCACCCTCGAAACCTTAGGTGAAAATGCCAGCCGCTATGGACAAATCCGCAGCTTTGGCAGCATTGGCTATATCTGCTTAGTGGTCGGCGCCGGTTTTGCCATTGGTCAATGGGGCACCGAGGTGTTGCCCTATATTGGTTTAGTTTTGTTTACAGGGATGCTGGTGTGTGCCTTGCCATTGCCAGCCAATCGGGCTATGCGCCCACAAGGACAAGAGCGCCAGCCACTTAAATGGACTAAACCCATTCTGTGGTTCATGGTGTCGGCGATGTTATTACAGATGAGCGCAGGGCCTTTTTACGGTTTCTTTGTGCTCTATCTTAAGCAGGCGGGTTATACCGAAGCGGCCGCGGGGATTTTTGTCGCCCTCGGTGCAATGGCCGAAATCGTGATGTTTATGTTTGCGCCTCGCTTGCTTGGACGTTATGGCGTCAATACCTTGCTTGTCGTCAGTATTGCCATGACCGCCGTGCGCTGGTTGTTGGTCGCCTTTGGCGTAGAGAGCATGTTATTGCTGGGCTTAAGCCAAGTGCTGCATGCGTTCACCTTCGGCTTGACCCATGCGGCCTCGATTCAATTTGTGCATCGAAATTTTGATGCCAGTCATCGCAGCCAAGGGCAAGCCCTGTATGCCAGCTTAAGCTTTGGGGTTGGCGGCGCACTCGGCACTTGGATTTGCGGTTATATCTGGGGTGATGGTAGCGGCGCTGTATGGTCTTGGGTATTTGCGGCGGCCTGTGCCTTTGCGGCCATGTTAGCGGTATTTTTGATCCCTAAGGATAGGGCGCAAGCGGTTGCTGCATAAGCTTATATTGATTTTGAAAGTAACTCATTGTAAAAACTAGAATAATGAACAAGAGAGGTTAAGGTGATCCGGTTTCGTTTAGGCTTAGTCATCAATCCACTGGCGGGTTTAGGTGGCAGTGTGGGTCTTAAGGGCAGCGATGGCGTGGCAGAAGAAGCCCTTGCCTTAGGCGCCGAGCCCAAGGCGATAAAGCGTATGATGCAAGCCTTAGAAGTGATTGCCCCTTTTGCCAAAGATATCGAAATCATTACCGCCTCAGGTGTGATGGGGGAGGATGCCGCCAACGCCTTAGGTTTTAACACCCGTGTGGTGTATCAAACTCCGGATAAAACCCAAGCCGTCGACACGCAAGCCGTAGTGCGTACCTTGCTGAACGAACCGTTGGATTTATTACTGTTTGCGGGGGGCGATGGCACGGCGCGTGATGTGTATAGCGTGTTTGAACAAGCCGTTATCGACGATAAATTACCCGTGCTTGGTGTTCCTGCTGGAGTAAAAATCCATTCAGGTGTTTACGGCATCACGCCCCATGCTGCGGGTATGGTGGTCAAAATGTTGCTTGAGGGTGAGTTAGTCAGCCTGATGAGTGCCGATGTGATGGATATCGATGAAGTAGCTTTTCGCCAAGGCACGGTGCGCGCCAAACGCTTTGGTGAGCTATTAGTGCCCGCTGAACCCCGTTATGTACAAGCAGTAAAGATGGGCGGAAAAGAGGTCGATGAGCTCGTGCTTGCCGATATTGCCGCCGATGTTATCCAGCAAATGGAAGACGAGCTGTACATTATGGGCTCGGGCAGCACGGTCGCCTTTGTAATGGAAGAGCTTGGGCTCGATAACACCCTGTTGGGGGTTGATCTTATTCAAGATAAAGCCTTGGTGGCGAGTGATTTAACCGCCAAGCAGTTGCTCGACTTTACTCAAGATAAGCCGGCAAAACTGGTTATTACCTTGATTGGCGGGCAGGGGCATATTCTCGGTCGTGGCAACCAGCAGTTGTCGCCAGAGCTGATCCGCCGCCTCGGTAAGGACAATATTATTATCCTCGCCACAAAAACTAAGCTAAAAGCACTTGAAGGACGCCCCTTAATTGTGGATAGTGGCGACCCTCAATTAGATCGTGAGCTTTGTGGCTATTACAAAGTGACGACGGGTTACCATGATTATGTGATGTATCAGGTGGCCAACCCCGACTAATCAGATTTATTCTCCTCGGAGATTGCAAGCACCGAGGGGCCAGCGGCCATTTGGGCGAAATACGTTATTGGAGAGTTTGACCCGATGTTAGAGCAATATGAAGAAGCACTAGAACAGTGGATTGAGTCTGTCGTAAGCCATGGTGATGACGACGCCTTATTTGCCTGCGGTTATCTGCAAGGCCATGTGGCGGTGGTGTTATCGCAACTCGAAGACGAAGGCGAGAGCACGTTAGAAGCCTTACTTGAAAAAATGACCGACTGTTTAGCCCTCGCGCGCCAAGAATTAAATGATGCCGATTTTGCATTAGTGGAAGCGGCTTGGACACAATTACATGGCAAGATTGTTAGTCATTTAGCGGCCTAATTAATGAGTATATCCACGACGACTTCGGTTGATGCCATGGCTGAATCTGAGGGGCCGCAAGCGGTTTATATCGGTCTAGTCAATCCGAAAACCCCGACGAACGTAGGCGGCATTATGCGCGCTTCGGGTTGTTATGGTGTCGATGCCGTGTTCTACACGGGTAAACGCTATGAATATGCCGCCCGTGGGCCGCAGCAATATAACGCCGATACGCAGAGCGCCGCCGAGCGGATTCCATTGACTGGTGTGGCCTCCTTACTCGATGCGCTCCCCTCTGACACTAAGCTGGTGTGCGTGGATTTAGTCCTAGGGGCGACACCCTTACCTGAGTTTGTGCATCCCGAGAAAGCCTTTTATGTGTTTGGCCCTGAGGATGGCACCATTGGCCAAGAGATTATCGATAGGGCGGATGCCGTGGTTTATGTGCCGACGGTAGGCTGCATGAATCTGGCTGCGTCGGTCAATGTGCTGCTGTACGATAGATTAGCGAAAGCCCATCGTGAGCAAGTATCTGCTCAAACCGAGTTCGATGGTGATGCCTTGATCCGTCAAAGTCGCGACAATAATAATCGCACTCGAGTAAAAACGACTAAGCAGGGTACTTCGCTCTAGGGTTAACGCTTAATAGTTAATACTCAGTCTAAATACAAAAAGGATTAAGCACTGCTTAATCCTTTTTGTATTGGGCTGCCAATTATTAAAGCGTTAAGATGCAAGCCTGATTAAACTCAATGATCAGTCTTTGTTTTAATTGGCTATTTTACTCAAGCCGCACTTTACTAAAGTGCTTTACCCTTTAGTAATTTGCGTAACCACATCCGATTTGGGTTGAGTTTATTTAAGGTTGGCCAATCCAGTGGCAGCGGCTCACCGGTTAATTGTGCCGCTAAGCATTCGGCCGCCAACGGCCCTGAACTTAGCCCCCGCGACCCTAAACCACCTAGGATATAAAGGCCATTGAGGATGGGAGCTGGGGTTGTTTGCCAATAATGCTTGCTTTGTTCGGCCTGCTGCTGATTGAGTTGATGCTGTTCATAGCGCGCCAATATTTCAGCCACATCGGGCGCGCAGCCCATCATCGGGAAATGATCCCGCGTTACCATGCGCACGCCAACTCGGGCGCTATTGCCCCTGATGTCGATATCGTCAACCCAGGCTTGATTGGGGTAGCTTTCTTGCATTTTGCCTAGGTTTTCCCGTTGCTCCTGCGGGCAAAAATCGAGGTGAGCTGCCGCTTTTACATAACTGGCGCCAAGACAATGCAAGCCTTGATGACTCGGCGTGAGGTAACCATTCGCGCATAACACGGTCGCCAATTGGCTCAGTTTAAATTGGGCGGGGACGTGGCTCACTTGGCCGCGAAACGGACTTATCTGCAAACGTTCACTGGCCGAAAACTGTGTCAGCTGCGCGCCATTGGCGAGCACGAGTTGGCTGTATGGTCCAAAACGTTGGCCTTGAGTGTGGAGATACCAAGCATTTGTATCACACTTGATTTCGGTGATGTCGGTATTGAAATGGCACTGCACATGGGCAAGTTGAGAGGCCTTATCTACCGACGCCTTGGCGTATTCAAATGGGCATACCCAGCCTCCAAGAGGATAGAAAAATCCAGCCTTATCAATCCCTATTTGAGCTATTTCGTTGGCTTCATTCGCATCTACGGCGTAGGCGATTTCCACTGGCCAGTCTTGGCTTTGGATGATTTTATCGAGCCGTTGTTGGCTGCGCTCATCATGACCCGTTTGCAGCACACCACAAAAATCATGGGAAATTGGTGTCACGCCAGATGTTCCGTTCGTGCCCATCGTTGATGCAAGACTCAGCGCCTCGATTCGGCGGCGACTGAATAGAAACGCCTGTTGGAAAAAACGGCTAAGTTCATCATTTTCTGGCGTGAGTAGGGGATAGATCGCCCCTTGGCGATTACCAGATGCGCCTTGGCCTAACTCATTATCCTTACAAAACAATATGCTACTTTGGCCTCGTTCGGCGAGTGATAGCATCAGATGTGCTGACGCGAGTCCGCCGCCTATGATGGCAATTGGCTGCTCTTTAGTGGCGAGTGCCGAAGGTTTTGGGGTAAATGCCTGAACGGTATCGGCTTGTTGACGCAGCAATTTACGCTCATGGATCAGAATCTTGTCGCTGATAATCTGGCTTCGCAGTGAGTCGCAGGTATTTTCATTGAGAGCGTCTTGGCTGACGTCAAGCGTGCTAAAGCCGCAACTGTGGGCAAGGTGTTGCGCTGTTTCACTAAGATTAAGCCCAATCAGTAGGGCATCATCCGCACTCAAGCGCGCCATTTGCCAGAGCTGCTTACCATTTAGCTGCGCAGGTAAATGCGGTAAAACCAGCCATTGCTGAATGGGATGAGAAGTACTGTGGGGGAGTTGGCTAACTGCTGTGTTCAGATCGCCAAAATGCAAATCGACTGTGATTAGGCCGTCATCAAAAATTAATCTCTGGCACCCTATAATGCGCGCAGGCTTTGCCTTAAGTATGGCATTGGCAATGGGTTGTAAATGAGGCTTGGAAATTAAACTTTGCGATTGATCCCAAAGTAATTTAAGTTCGTAATCGTTAATGGGATTGGGCTCAAACACTTTGACTAACAGACGCGTTTTGCCTTGAGGTTGAGTATGCGTTTGCCAGTGATGCAGTAAAGAGAGTAGCTCGAGTCCATCGCCTAATCCCCATTGCCCCATGACGTGCAAGCCCTGAATGAGCTGAGTTGATTGCGTCGGTAAGCGAGAGAGTTGAAGGAGAGTAAAATTGTCCAGAGACTGTGCAGTAGTCAATGCGCATGGGGGATAAAGGTTGATTAGTTGCGGGTAATCACGCTTAAATTGGTAAGATTTTTGGGGCTTAGCAGTCAAAGAAATATACTCTCGGTCTCATATTAGGCATTATTTTACCCGCCTTTATGGAAAGCTGACCACTTAATTGAAGCAAAACAGATACTATTGGCTCAGCAAAAAGTAGGTACTGACATGTACACAATGGATAGCAATAAAATGAAAAGAGTCGTGATCACCGGAATGGGTGTTGTTTCAAGTATCGGTAATAACAAGCAAGAAGTGACTGAGTCACTTAAAGCGGGCCGTAGTGGTATTACACATTCCGCTCAGTTTGAAGAAATGCAACTACGCAGTCATGTATGGGGCAATATCAAATTAGATCCTTCAGAGCTGATTGACCGTAAAGCGCTGCGTTTTATGGGCGATGCTGCGGCATATGCTTACATTGCAATGCAAGAAGCCATTAAGGATGCTCAGTTAACTGAAGAGCAATATTCAGATCCTCGCGTAGGGTTGATTGTGGGTACAGGCGGCGCTTCGTCTTCTAACCAAGTGCAAGCGGCTGATATTCTACGCGAAAAAGGCGTAAAACGCGTGGGTCCTTATATCGTGCCACGCATTATGTCGAGCACGGCCAGCGCTTGTTTAGCGACACCCTTCAAAATTAAAGGTATGAACTACTCAATCAGTTCAGCCTGTGCGACCAGTGCTCACTGTATCGGTCACGCCGTTGAACTTATCCAAATGGGTAAGCAAGATATGGTGTTTGCGGGCGGTTCGGAAGAAGTGGATTGGACACTGACCATGGGCTTTGATGCGATGGGCGCGCTATCGACTAAATACAATGCCACTCCAGAAAAAGCCTCTCGCACCTATGATGCTGACCGTGATGGTTTCGTTATCTCTGGCGGTGGCGGTATCTTAATCGTTGAAGAGTTAGAGCACGCTCTGGCTCGTGGCGCGAAGATTTATGCTGAAGTGATTGGTTATGGTGCATCATCAGACGGTTACGATATGGTGGCTCCGTCTGGCGAAGGTGCGGTGCGTTGTATGCAAATGGCACTGGCCGATGTGGACACACCAATTGACTATATCAACACCCACGGTACATCTACTCCAGTAGGTGACGTGCGTGAATTAGAAGCACTACGTGAAGTCTTTAAAGACAAGTGTCCACCGATTGCATCGACTAAGTCTATGACGGGTCATGCATTAGGCGCCGCAGGCGTACATGAAGCGATTTACAGCTTAATCATGATGGAAAACAGCTTTATTGCCCCAAGCATCAACATCGATAACTTAGATGAAGCTGCGAAGGACATGCCAATCGTGCGTGAATACCGCGATGCAGAGCTAAACACTGTCATGAGCAACAGCTTTGGTTTTGGTGGCACTAACGCAACGTTAGTGATGCGCAAATATAAGTAAACTATTATTTTTGTTAAAAAAGGAAGCTTCGGCTTCCTTTTTTATTAGCTAAAATTGAGCAATGCGACTCAGGGATTGGGTTTATGATCAGAGTCTTGCTAGAATCCTTGGCTACTCACTCTCTAGCCCATTTTTATCAGAAAGGTCCCCATGAAGATTGTTGTCGATGAAAATATGCCCTATGTCGAACCCTTATTTGGGGCGTTAGGCGAGATAATTCCAGTCAATGGCCGCACGCTAACGCCTGAGCAGGTGCAAGATGCCGATGTGCTGCTGGTGCGCTCTGTCACCCGAGTCAATGCCGCACTGTTAGATGCCAATCCAAAACTTAAGTTTGTCGGCAGCGCAACTATAGGGACTGATCATGTGGATCTGGCCTACCTTGCTGGGCGTGGCATTCCCTTTTCGAATGCGCCCGGCTGTAATGCGACCGCAGTCGGGGAGTTTGCCTTTATTGCGATGTTAGAACTGGCGGCGCGGTTTAACTCGCCGCTCAAGGGCAAAGTCGTGGGGATTGTCGGCGCGGGCAATACTGGTAGCGCGACGGCCAAATGCCTCGAAGCCTACGGCATTAAGGTATTACTCAATGACCCCATCAAAGCGGCCGAGGGCGATCCCCGTCATTTTGTGAGCCTTGATACCCTATTACTTGAAGCGGATATCATCAGCCTACATGTGCCCATCACTCGCACTGGCGAGCATAAGACACTGCATTTATTCGATGAATCGCGCCTAATGAGTCTTAAACCTAATACGTGGTTGGTGAACTGTTGCCGCGGTGATGTAATTGATAATCAAGCCTTAATTAAGGTTAAGCAGCAAAGGGATGATCTTAAATTGGTGCTCGATGTATGGGAAGGGGAGCCAAATCCCATGCCGGAGTTGGTGCCTTTTGCTGAGTTTGCCACCCCACATATCGCCGGTTACAGCTTAGAAGGTAAGGCTCGTGGCACTTTTATGCTGTACCAAAAATTGTGTGAGTTGTTAGCCATTCCGGCCACTAAACGCTTATCCGAGCTATTGCCTCCATTTCATTTTAAGGCGGTTGAACTCGAACAAGTCCCCGATGAAAAAGCCCTATTACAGCTCGCAAGATTCGTCTACGACCTGCGTGATGACGATGCCGTATTCCGAAATGGCTTTGCAAGGTCGAATGGCTTCGACACTATGAGAAAAAATCACAAACATAGACGCGAATTTAGTGCATTGGCGCTGGCTTATCACGGCCAATCTGAGGTAGATTGGTTGTCCAATTTAGGTTTTTCAGGAGTCGGTCGGTAATTATGTCGCAGGAATTTAATGTTGTCGTTTTAGGTGCATCGGGTGCAGTGGGTCAAACAATGATTGAGATCCTCGAAGAGCGTAACTTCCCGGTTGCGAACTTATATCCTTTAGCCAGTAGCCGTAGCGCCGGTGAAACGGTCAGCTTCCATGGCAAACAAGTTACCATTTTGGACGTCGAAACCTTCGATTGGAGCCAAGCGCAATTAGGCTTCTTCTCTGCCGGTGGTGATGTCTCGGCCAAGTGGGCGCCTATCGCAGCTGAAGCGGGTTGTGTGGTGATCGATAACACCTCTCACTTCCGTTATGACATTGATATTCCATTGGTTGTGCCTGAAGTTAACCCCCATGCGATTGCTGATTTCCGCAACCGTAATATTATTGCCAACCCGAACTGCTCGACCATCCAAATGCTGGTGGCTCTAAAACCGATTTACGACACTTATGGCATCAGTCGTATTAACGTGGCGACTTATCAATCTGTCTCTGGTACGGGTAAAAAAGCGATTGAAGAACTGGCAAAACAATGCACTAAGCTGCTGCAAGGTCTGCCTGCTGACGCTGAAGTTTATCCAAAGCAAATCGCGTTTAACGTATTGCCGCAAATTGATAAATTTATGGACAACGGCTACACCAAAGAAGAAATGAAAATGGTCTGGGAAACCCAGAAGATTTTTGGCGACGATGACATTCTCGTTAACGCGACTGCTGTGCGCGTGCCGGTATTCTATGGTCACTCAGAAGCCGTACATATCGAAACGCGTCAAGTCGCCGATGCAGAAGATATTAAAGCTTTACTGCGTAATGCCGAAGGAGTGGTATTGTTCGAATCCGATGACGAATATCCAACGGCTGTGACCCATGCAGCGGGTACCGATCCTGTTTATGTGGGCCGTGTGCGTAAGGATATCTCCCATTCTCACGGTATTAACCTTTGGGTAGTGTCGGACAATATTCGTAAAGGCGCAGCCTTAAACAGTGTGCAAATTGCCGAGATTTTAGTGAGAGATTATTACTAAGTCTTAAGTAGCAATTGATGCCCAATGAAAAAGCCTGCTGCCAGCAGGCTTTTTTTGTTTTACAATTGTGAACAGTAGCAGGGCTGGGATTTCTAGTTTATAGTAATCTCAATAAATACAATTGCCTAAAGCCTGTTATCAGCGAGATAACTTAAATAGCGCTTCAAAGGGAAGGATTGATGAAATTTCGCACTTCGTATCTTGTGGGCCTGATGGCCACCGTTTTAGCTGTTTCTTCCACGACCTCTTTTATTGATCCTGCGATAGCTGCTGATACTCCCAAAATAAAACCTTTAAAAATCATGGGTCCAGACGGACAGATCCGTCAGGTCAATCATCAATATGGGCCAACGACCTCTAAGGACACCTTCTGGAGCATTGCGCAAAAAGTCCGTCCCGATGCCAGTGTCAGTGTTTATCAAGTGATGGCCGCAGTATTTGATGCTAACCCCCATGCGTTTAACTCCGACAGTTATAACAGCCTAGAACGTGGCATGATTTTGCTGATCCCTTCGAAAGAAGTGATGTTATCCATTCCCAATAGTGTAGCGATTGCTCGCGCCGAACGCAGCGATAAGCAAGTCCGTAATACCGCCAAAGCGGCGACTAAACCAGTATCTAAACCGACTGTTGTCACTCCCGTAGTTGAAAATAAACCTAAGGTAGAGCCTCAACCTAAAGTCGATGTTAAACCCGAAGCGGCTAAGACCGAAGTTGCTAAAACGGATGCCGTTGCGACGCCACCCGCTGCGCCGAAAATGGTGAGTTCCGATGTGAATACTCGCCTTGAGGCCGCGGAGAGCAAAAATTTATCCTTAACTGATGAGTTAGCCAGAGCACAAGACCAGCTCGCGGTAAGAAATGCCGATGTTGAAGCCCTTAAAGCCAAAATTGAGGATTTAAACCAACAAATTGCGGTATTAGAGGAAACCTTACAGGCGAGTAAAAAGCAAAATCTTGCACTGAAGGCCGAGGTGGAAGCTGCTCAAGCCCCATCAGATGCCGATGCGCAGCCGCAAACGCCTACTGAGCCTGAAGATCTATGGCGAAACTTGATAAATAATCCGCTGTTATTGGTTGCAGCAGCGGTAGTCCCTGCATTGTTACTACTGCTGCTTGTGTTCTGGATGCTTCGTCGCAAGCGTAATAAAGAACGCCGTGAGTTAGCAGCCCAGCAGGTAGCCATGGCGACAGGTGCTGCTGGTGTGGCAACGGGAGCATCAGTGCTGGCGATGGATGACGATGATCTTGACGATATGGCTGTGCATTTAGACACTGACCATGCCGATTCCATCGATAGCTTATTAGATGTCGGTAGCGTGAGTTTACAACCCGAGCATGAAATGACCGATGGCCATGAGCAGATGGACATCGCTTCTGAAATGTTTATTGACCCAGGTGTTAACACTGCGGCAGAACCACAATTTGAAGAGGACGAAGGCCAATCCTTAGATGATCTCTGGGCTGAGGCCATGGGCGACCAAGAGGAAGCCTTTGCGGAAGAAAAACCCAAATCAGGTAATATTCTCGAAGAAGAGGATCTTGATGCATTATTGGCAGGGCTTGGCTCCGAAGAGCCTGATGCGCCATCTACTAATGAGAACCTTGATGAATTAGCGGGATTTGATATTCCAGCCGACCAAGAGGTGGTTGATGCAGCAGAGTTAGATACCGATCAAGATTTAACCGTATCGCTTGCTGCGGAATTAGATAATGAACTTGAAAATATAGCGTTAACTGAAACGGCTGAAGATGATATTGATGCCTTGCTCGCCGGGTTTAATCAATCTGAAATGACCGATTCGGTATCTGAGCCAGTGGCTGAGGACGACCTCGATGCATTATTAGCGGATTATGGTAAGGAAAACACCACTACAGCATCCGATCTTAGCGATGAAATTGCTGCTGAATTAGATAATGAGTTAGCAGAGCTAGGGGTCGCGCAAACCGACGATATTGATGCGTTACTGGCAGATTTTGATAAACCAGCAGCGCCAGAGCCTGATTTAAGCGATGAAATCGCGGCAGAATTAGATACTGAACTTAATGATATCGGTGTCATTGAATCCGACGATATTGATTCTCTGCTTGCAGGTTTGGATGCACCAACCACGCATGATCCTGCACTTGCAGCAGCCATTGCTGCCGAATTGGAAGATGAACTAAACACCGACCTACCAGTCAATGATGATCTTGACCAGTTGCTCGCAGGTTTTGAGGCCCAAGATTCGGCGGAACAACAAACATCTAGCGATGAATCCGACATCCCTCACGATATGCTGGCAGCAGAGCTCGAAACGGCATTACCTGAAGAGTTATCGTCTGCAGATGATGATCTCGAATCTCTTCTCGCCGAATTTGATGTGCCAGAGCAGGCTGAAGCCGACGCGGATGAGTTTAATTTCGACCTCGAAACCACCTACCCTGAAACAGATGATAAGCTTGAGGATGAAGGCTTACTCAAGGGCATCGGTGCTGCCCATGCGATTGATGGTACGGACGATACCTTTGAGCTTAGCGATACGATTGCGAAGAGCCC
>Ga0247725_1000161_pt1 | contig 74535 bp, 62 predicted proteins | sample OKSTACKMCFT3sol_FD_183021 | JGI IMG/M metagenome (GOLD analysis project Ga0247725, IMG submission 183021) | Subsurface sediment microbial communities from gas well in Oklahoma, United States - OK STACK MC-FT3-sol | ecosystem: Environmental > Terrestrial > Deep subsurface > Rock core/Sediment...
CATCTCACGGCATAAGTCCTCTACCTTCGTGCCTGCTTCATGCTGCTTGATGGCTTTGATGATTTGTTCTTCGGTGTAACGTTTTTTCATTTTGAGATCTCCATTGGTTCCATTTTATTGGAAATCTTATCAATGTCATGGTCTTAAATTTGGGGGAGAGGTCAAAAGTTAGAAAAAATGTACTGGCTAAACTTTTCAGGGAACAACCTTGAGATGCTATGTGTATGAGCAGTGATGTTCTTTTGTACGTGCTCTGACAAAGCATCTTGCCTGCGACCTTCCTTATCTGGATTAGCACGAATAAAATCGTCGCGCAGAATAGCTTCTATTCTTGGATACAGAATGTGAATTGATCCATCATAATCACAATTTGAGTGATAATTTAATGCTTTTTCAATAAATGAAACATGCTTAGATATTTTTTTATTTGTTTGTATTTCATTTATCCAACATTCTTTATCTGTAACAAATTGCAAGTTGATATTTTCTTCAATATCATCTGTATCCCACCCCAGCTTGATGTGAGCTAAAAGATTTTTCTGTTTGTCATAGTCAATGAATGAAAATGGAAACCAGTTAGAAGACAAGATTACCTTCCACTCTTCTTCGTTTAGGTCAAAAACGTCGTAAAATATTGATTCAGATAGAGCCGCTCCAACCAACTGACCTACGTCATAATCTATAGGACGGTTGTTATCACCTTCTAATGCTGGGCCAAAGTCATAACACATGATTCTGTCCCAACCATTATTCATAAGAATCACATATGAGCAATTATTTGGAAATGAAATACCTTTAAATTCTACTTTATCAATATGATAGATATCGTTTTTGCGGACAGGGTCCCCGGCTTGAACTCCTTTAGACACAAAGACTTGAGCAAAAACTTCCACTTCATTCAAATAGACATCAACTTCTAGATTGCTTTTAATTATTGCAATCAAGGTTTTCACTTGTGAAGGGTGGAAAGCTTCACATGCTTTATTAAGTATTTTCTGTGGGTATCCTTCCACCTTGCGAATAAAATCTTTTCCGTAAGACGAAAGAGAAATGCCACGAAACTGAATTTGTAAAGATTCTCCAGCTTTCGCAGCCCCTAAACTATAGCCTGCTGGCATTTCATCTAACTGTATAGTCTTCTTCATGTTTACGATGAACTCACTAAATACTTATAACGCCGTAATAAAAGGCGAGCGAAGCGAGTCCAGCCACTGCTTTTTGTGGCGTTTTTTGATTGTCTTGTTAGTAGTTTTACCACCACTGATTATCAACCTCTTGGTCTTCGATCTCTTGTGGGCCTGACTTTTTCCATTCGATGGCTTCATCGATGGTTAACTTACGTATGCCACAGTGAACGGCGCTGCAATTTTGAATATGACCATCAATTAAAGAAATGCCCTCAATATTTCTGCCGGATTCATCTACTTCGATGCACAAACATGGGTGAAAACTACAACTTTCGAAGTAATCCCCGACATTTATTTTTCCTGCTGAGTTTATTCTATCTGCCATTTTTTTAACCACTAACAGTTGTATATTGTGCCAGCACGCTTTCTCTGGTTTTACCAGATGAAATGCCAGCATTAAGTTATTAATAAAAAATTAATCACAACCAGCTACTGCTAGCTGTGCACCAAAGCGTGCTGGCACATTATTACTCTTCCCTGGCCTGTTATTTTTAGGTTAGCCCACTCTAAGTATCTAAATTAGAGTGTTTTTCCTTCTTCAGCAACAGATAAATGTGCCTGTTGATTTGCTCAAAGTGTGCCTGTTTTTTGATGAAAGCAAATAACACTGTGTATTCGTCCACATGTAAAAAATACGGTATTAGCATAAAGTGACGACGCAAAGGAACTCAAAAAACGGACGGTCAACTGCGTTGCAGACCCTGTCCAGCATGGACGCTGGACAGGAGCCTACAGGGATGTATTTACGGCGTGTCTGTGTTGTAGTTGCCCGCTCCGTTATGAGGCAGAAGAACGAGTCTACATCACTCCGACTGCAACAATAACTCTTCCAAACAATGCTGCTGTATACCGTAAAACTCTTTGATCTGTTGCACCTGGGCCAAAATCTGTTCGCGGTTTTTTGGCTTTTGGCTTTTGACCGCCAGAATCATTTTATTTTTGCTGGTGTGTTCCAGCGAAATGAATTCAAACACCTGAGTGTCATACCCATAAGCTTCCAGCAGCAAAGCGCGTAGGCTGTCGGTCAGCATTTCGGCTTGTTCACCGGCATGAATACCGTGTTTGAGCATAGGTTGCAGTAGCGGCGGGCTAATCAGTTGTGGCCGCAGTTGTTTATGGCAACATGGCGAGCACATAATCATTGAAGCGCCGGTGCGAATGCCCATATGAATAGCGTAATCCGTAGCAATATCGCAGGCATGCAAGGCTATCATCACATCTATGCCTTTAGCCTGAAAATGTTTTACATCGCCTTGCTCAAAACCAATACCCTGCAAATTTAAATCACAGGCGACACCGTTGCATAAATCCACCAGCTCCTGCCTAAGCTCCACTCCTGTCACTTTGGCATTAAGCCCTAACTGATGTGTTAAGTAATCATGCACAGCAAAAGTCAGATAAGCTTTGCCTGAGCCAAAATCGGCAATATGCACTGCAGGCTTTTGCTTTAAGCCTGTTTGGCTTAAAGCGCGGTCGAATACTTCGACAAACTTATTGATTTGCTTCCATTTACGCGACATGGCCGGCACCAGCTTATGGTTGGCGTCAGTCACACCCAGCTGCTGTAAAAAAGGCCGGTCCAGGTTAAGAAAACGCTGTTTTTCTTTGTCATGAGTCAAGACTGCAGAGCTTGCAGCAGCTTGCTTAATAGCTTTAGTGCTGCTTAACACTTTGCCTTTTTTGCTGACACTCAATTGAGTTTCGCTATCCAGCGCCGTGAAATGAGCAGCTTTAAAATCAGTGCCTAATAAAGTTTGGATCTGTTGCAGCCCCTCAGTCACGGTAAAGTTTTTAGTGATATCCCGGGTTTTATGCCGGTATAAAAAACTTAAATGCGCCACTTCTTTTAATATCACAGGCCGCACTTCAATTCGTACCAGCGTGTCGTCGTCGCCCTGATAACTGCTTAACAACAGCTTTTGCCAGCTGTTGTGTTCAAGCTTTTGTGTAAGGAGTTGGATAAAGGCGCTGAAATCTGAAGTACTCACTGATATTCTCTGCAATAAAAAAAGGCCGTTAGTATAAACCTGACAGCTCAAAGCTCCATAGTGCTTTATGGAGCCGACGAGGTTTTTGTCTCTGGCAAAGGTTCTGAGTCAAATTCAATCTGAGACTTTTCGACAAAATACTCAGGAAGTTCAGCCTGTATCGCAGGAGTTAAGTCTTTAAACTCATTGACCTGTTTCACCAGGTTCGCCCTGCCCTTATACAGCTGACTTTCTGCGGTTTCATAGGCCTCCTGCGCTTTGTTTAAGCTCTCTTTCACCCGTAAAAAGGTGGTCAGGAAGGTGCGAAGTTTATTAAACACCGCATCAGCACGTTTGGCCAGTTCTGCTGTGTGTTTATGCTGCTCTTCGTAGCGCCATAACTGCCGCACTATATTCAGGCTGGTTAACAAAGTGGTCGGTGTCGCCACCAAAACATTTTGATTCAGTGCTTGCTGAAACAAGCTTTCATCGGCTTTTAAGGCTTCAACAAAAGCTGATTCGATAGGCACAAACATAAAGACCAAATCCGGAGAATTCAGGCCAGGTAATTTATGGTAATTGCGGTCGGACAGCTCTTTAATACGGGCCGCCATCGAGGCCACATGCTCCTGCAGCGCTAATTTACGCTCAGTATCATCTTCTGAATTGATATAACGACTGTAGGCATTTAACGACACTTTGGCGTCAATAATTAAATGTTTGCCCTGGGGTAAAAACACCACTAAATCCGGCCGCAGTTTATTGCCGTCTTCCTGAGTGACAGAAAACTCGCGCTGGTAATCCTGGCCTGATCGCAAGCCGGAACGCTCCAGTACATTCTCTAAAACCAGCTCGCCCCAGTTCCCCTGAGTTTTTTTCTGGCCTTTGAGTGCCACAGCCAGTTGATGCGCTTCTTCGGTGATTTGCTGGTTCAGCAGTTTTAAATGCTGTAGCTCGTGATTGAGTAGCGCCTGCTGCTGGCTGTCTTTGAGATGAATATCTTCCACTTTGCTTTTAAAGGCATCTAACTGCAAACGGAATGGATTCAACAAGCTATTTAAGGCTTCCTGATTCGAGGCCTGGAAACGCACTGACTTGTCTTCAAAAATTTGCTGTGCCAGCTGCTGAAACTCAAGGCTGAGTTGCTGCTTGCTTTGTTGTAACAAAGCCTGTTGCTCGGCGAAATGCTGCTGCTTTTCTTTTAAACTGATTTGCAAGGCACTGTGCTCGCGCTGCAGCTGCATATAATCCTGCTGCTGGCTTTGATACTGCTGCTTAAGCTCAGTCCAAAGTTCCGATACCTGCTGATACTGACTTTGGCTGCGCGCCAGTTCTGCAGCGTATTTTTGCTGCTGGTAACTTAAGTCTTTAAAGTCGTCCTGCGCCTGTTGCAGCTGTTGCTGAACCTGCTCCAATAAAAGCTTATCATGCTGATTTTGTTGAGCTTGTAGTTGATTTGTGCTTTGCAGTAACAGCAATTCTTGCTGCTTTTTCAGTGATTCTCTGTACCAATACCACAGGCCGCCTGCACAGCAAAGCATCCCCACAGCACAACACAACAATAAAATAAACGAAGCTTGTGGGGTCATGGTCCTCTCGGTATCAGATTAATTAGCGGTTTGCGTTACCTATAGCGCATTTATTTTCAATACAAGCGCTGACTGGAGGCATCAGCATCTGGCAAGTCGACATTAAGCCAAGCTTCTCATTTTGCTGCTTTTTTAGTTTCTGGTAACGTTCACTGGTGTAGCTTAACATTTTTTCATCTGTGTGCAGTGTCGAATAAATCAGATACTGGTCCGGTCCACCACAAGGCCGGGCTCCTACACCAATGACTTTGCACTGGTTATCTTGTTGGCATTCTTTGTTTTCGGTCAGGCGCTCCAGCCGCATTTGTAATTGGCGGGTGTCCAGCTGCAGTTGAGCTAGTGGGCCATCTAACTGGGTGGACAGGTTGTCTTTATCTGCAGGTACAGTAGCGCAACCTGTTAATGCCATGACAAGCAAACTAAGAGTTAACGTTTTTTTCATTTTTTATCTCCTGAACAGCTTGCTCGCCAAAACGACGAAAAGCCCTGCGACAGCGCATGATGAGCCTATCTTAGAGATCGAATGCCAAGCGAACAAGAGAGATACAGCAGAAATTTGTAAGCAATTTATTAACTTGAGTAAAGAGAGCGAAAGAAAACTCTCTTTACTCAGAACAAATGAAGGTGAAAACTAAATCTTCGCTTCCAGCTCAGGCAGAATAGTAAACAAATCACCCACCAGACCGTAATCAGCCACCTGGAAAATCGGGGCTTCAGGATCTTTGTTGATAGCGACTATAATTTTAGAGTCTTTCATACCCGCTAAATGCTGGATAGCACCTGAGATACCTACTGCAATATACAGATCCGGCGCAACAATTTTACCTGTCTGACCAACCTGCATATCGTTTGGCACAAAACCAGCGTCTACTGCAGCGCGGGATGCTCCAATAGCGGCGTTCAGTTTGTCGGCTATGCCATTTAACAGCGCAAAGTTTTCGCCATTTTGCATACCGCGACCACCAGAGATGATCACTTTAGCAGCGGTCAGTTCAGGACGCTCTGACTTCGTCAGCTCTTCACTGACAAAACTTGATACACCAGCATCTTTCGCAAGGCTGATACTTTCAATAGCTGCGTTGTTGCCTGTATCTACCGCATCAAAGGCTGCAGAGCGCACTGTCAGCACTTTAATAGTGTCGCTGCTTTTTACCGTCGCTATCGCATTACCAGCGTACACAGGACGCACAAAGGTATCAGCGCTTTCAATAGCGATCACATCGGAAATCTGTGCCACATCTAATAAAGCAGCAACCCTGGGTAAAAAGTTTTTACCGTTGGTCGTTGCGCTCGCCACTACATGCTGATAATCCTTCGCCAGTTCTGTTACCAGCAAACTGATATTTTCAGCCAGTTGGTGTTGATACGCCGCAGCGTCAGCGTGCAGTACTTTGCTTACGCCTGCCAAAGTAGCAGCTTCTGCTGCTGCAGCTACAGAGTTAAAACCAGCCACTAACAAATGAATGTCGCCGCCAATCTGACTGGCCGCTTTGACTGCTTTATGAGTATCGGCCTTCAGGCTCTGATTGTTGTGTTCTGCAATAACTAAAATGCTCATCAGATCACCTTCGCTTCTTGTTTTAATTTGGCTACTAACTCGTCCACCGAACTTACGATCACACCAGCCTGCCGGGACGCAGGGGCTGTGACTTTCAGCGTGGTGACGTTAGAACTTAAATTCACGCCGTAACTATCGGCTGCTTTGACATCCAAAGGTTTTTTCTTCGCTTTCATAATGTTAGGCAGTGACGCATATCGCGGCTCGTTTAAACGCAGATCGGTCGATACTACGGCTGGCAGGGCCAGCTCCACTTGCTGTAAACCGCCGTCGATTTCGCGGGTGACTTGTACTTTGCCATCGGATACTACAACTTTAGAAGCAAACGTGCCCTGACCCATACCAGTTAATGCAGCCAGCATCTGGCCTGTCTGGTTATTATCTGAGTCTATGGCTTGTTTACCTAAGATCACCAGTTGCGGCTGCTCGTCAGCCACGACTTTGCTTAATAACTTCGCCACTTGCAGCGAATCTAAACTCAACTCGGTATCGATCTGCAAAGCACGATCTGCTCCTAAAGCCAAAGCTGTACGCAGTTGCTCTTGCACCGCGGCAGGACCTATAGACACCACCACCACTTCTGTTGCAATGCCCGCTTCTTTTAAACGCACCGCTTCTTCCACGGCGATTTCACAAAACGGATTCAATGCCATTTTTACGTTGGCTAAATCCACACCGCTTTGATCGGCTTTTACCCGTACTTTGACGTTGTAATCTATGACCCGTTTGACCGGTACTAAAATCTTCATAAAAACCCCATTCGGCCGCTATACTCAGCACTAAGTTGACGTTAAGGTAAAGCTGATTCTTTCCAGGCAATCAATCTACTTACTGTTGACGTTAACGTCAACCTGAAATACCCTAGCGTAGAGCAGAAGTTCTAAATTTTATGTCAAGATAAGCATCCATCAGCAGAACAAGGCAAAACGCCAGACAAAAAAGATGGATAAGTTGAGGTTGTTGTGGTTGAACGTGAGTCGATGGAATTTGATGTAGTGATAGTTGGTGCTGGCCCTGCGGGTTTATCGACCGCTATCCGTCTGGCTCAGCAAGCCAAAACTGCTGGCACTGACATCAGCTTGTGTGTCGTCGAAAAAGGTTCTGAAGTCGGCGCCCATATTTTATCCGGTGCTGTATTTGAACCTCGCGCTTTAAATGAATTATTCCCTGACTGGCAAAAAATGAATGCTCCCGTAACCACTTCGGTTACGCATGACCATATTTATCTGTTTAAAAACGACACCGCAGCGCAAAAATTGCCGAATGTTCTGGTGCCAAAAACCATGCACAACGAAGGCAATTATATTGTCTCTATCGGCAACTTATGCCGCTGGTTAGCCACTCAGGCTGAACAACTGGGTGTTGAGATATTCCCTGGTTTTACCGCAGCAGAATTACTGATAGAAGATGATATCGTCAAAGGCGTGATTACGGGTGAAATGGGCGTAGCTCATGATGGCAGCCAAAAAGACAGTTACGTCCCAGCCATGGAGCTGCGTGGCAAGTACACTGTGTTTGCCGAGGGCTGCCGTGGCCATTTAGGTAAACAACTGATTGCCCGTTTTGAGTTAGATAAAGACCGCTCCCCTCAGCATTACGCTTTAGGTTTTAAAGAAATCTGGGATGTGCCGGCAAAGCAGCACCAACAAGGTTTAGTGGTACACAGCGCAGGCTGGCCCTTACAAGACGATACCAGTGGTGGTGGCTATTTGTACCATGCTGAAGGGCAGCAGATCGTGGTCGGCTTAATCGTCGATTTGAACTACAGCAACCCGCATTTGAGTCCTTTTGAAGAATTTCAGCGTTACAAACAACACCCTGTGATTAAACAGTATCTGCAAGGCGGTAAACGCGTCTGTTATGGTGCGCGCGCTATTGCTAAAGGCGGCCTGAATAGTCTGCCGAAAATGACCTTCCCAGGCGGTGTATTGGTGGGTTGTGACGCAGGTACGCTGAACTTTGCCAAAATCAAAGGCAATCACACAGCCATGAAATCCGGCATGCTGGCGGCTGAAACTATTTTTGCTGCATTACAGCAAGAGAAATCTGGTGCTGATCTCACTGAGTTTGCAGAGCATTTTGAGCAAAGCTGGTTATTTGATGAGTTGTTCAGAAGTCGTAACTTTGGCCCGGCGATGCATAAGTTTGGTTCGTTCTGGGGCGGCGCTTTTAACACGCTGGATCAGAATATCTTCGCCGGCAAACTACCCTTCACGTTAAAAGATGACACTCTTGATCATCTGACGTTAAGACCAGCGGCCGAAGCAGCAAAAATTCAGTATGCCAAGCCAGACAATGTGCTTAGCTTTGACCGCCTGTCTTCAGTGTATTTGTCTAACACCAATCATGAAGAAGACCAACCCTGCCATCTGAAACTGGCTGATGCCAGTATTCCTGTGGCCGTGAACCTGGCTTTGTATGACGAGCCTGCACAGCGTTATTGCCCTGCCGGCGTCTATGAAATTGTCGATGATAATAACCAGCCACGACTGCAGATCAATGCGCAAAACTGTATTCATTGCAAAACCTGTGATATCAAAGACCCACGCCAAAACATCACCTGGGTGACACCAGAAGGTGCAGGTGGTCCAAACTATCCGAATATGTAGGGCCAAATATGTAACAGTCAGGGGGAGATGGGATCAGAAGCAAAAAACTAAAATCGACAGCTTCTGATCCCATTTATTTGCATTTAACTGCGAAATTTTTCAGTTTTATTTTTCTGATTATCAAAAAGTTCAATTCTCTGCGATGATTTTGCTGTACTGTTCTTCATGCCAATTGTAATAATAGACAGCTAAGTCTATGTTTATGACACGAATAGATAGCAGCTCAGAACAATAAAAATAGCCCGGAAGGTCATCCATGAGTACAAAAGTGATAAAAAGCAGCGCCAGTAAAGACGATGTCAGTGTAACAGTGCGTCCATTCTCTGCCACTGAAACTGAAGCTGACCTGAATTTTGGTTCGGGCCGCTATATGTATTTCACTGAACGCGACCTGAGCCGGATTTTGTCTAATCTGGATGCTTTGCGAAATAGTGTTTTCCCTATCCCGGCTTCAGATGAAGAAGATGCCAACAGACGTCAGCAACAGTTTCCTTCGGTCTGTTTAATAGGTTTAGGCCGCTGTGGTTCTAATATAGCGCTGGACGTGGCCTCTCTGGTTTACAACGCACGCAGCTTCTATATGAATGAATTTAATATTGAAGAGCGTCAGCAAAAAGAAACTGAATACCGCCCTGTACGCTGGATTAAAAAAGGCCTTAATCTGGATAAATCGCATCAGGTCAAGCCTGTGTTTCTGATTGAACCTTTGGTGATGTTGGGCGATTTAGACAAAGATATTGAAGGTCGTATTCGTTTTTCTCACAAAGGTGAAAAGTCCAATTTCCTGCAGGACTATAACAAAATGAAAATCATGGACTTGTCTGAAGTCCATGCTGGTGGTGCCGGTAACGCTCCTATTCTGGGTCAGTATTTAGCCAAAATCATTCTGAACAAAGACACACAGAAGTTCTCCAACCCGGATTGGAAATTTATTCACTCTTATCTGATTGACTCCTGCGGTATCAAAGCCAACCAATCCCGTTTGTATTTTTATATTTTCAGTGCCGGTGGTGGTACAGGTTCTGGTATGGCGTCAGAGTTCGGTTTGGCGCAGCAGTACGCTTATATGGCCAAAACCTTCGACACCAGACCAGAGACGGAAAACGAAGCGAATGCAGGCCACTCTTTTGTGTTCGAGCCGATTTTCACCAGTGGTATCTGTATTCTGCCGAATATTACAGACCATGGCGTGGAAATGTCAGAAGCGTTGCATATCAACTCAGGCCGCTTGTTATGTAAATACCTGGCGGAAGAATGGGATTTCTCGTACAACCTAGAAAATGAAGACAGTGCTGAGTCCAGCGTGATGCACCGCATTCGTCCTTGGAATGCGATGATGCTGATTTCTAACGACATTATGCGTTATGCTGAAGAAACCGACGATGGTGAAATTCAGCACATCGACGTGAATGCGATGGAGAAATATGCCAACCAGTATATTTCGCAGCAAATCTTCAACATTTTAACAGCACAAGCGGTCACCACAGACTATGACGAAAATTACTTCCGTCGTGCCGGCATCGACATTGGTGAAACCATACGTTTAGACGCCAACGACTTGTTTATGAGTCTGGCAGGCCCTGTGGCTGTAGCTTATGCTGAATCTGTGATCCCAAACGCGCCAGCTGCTGTGGATAAACTGAAACTGTTCGACAAAAACAGCAACAGTGGTTTGAATATTGACGACCTGTTTTTCCGTTCTATTGACCTGCCCCACTTTAACAAAGTGACACAGGCCATTGAGGGCATTAGTTTATTACCTATAGAGTCTGGTCGTTACCGTGAAGCTTTAGCGTCCTACGTGAAAAGCGGCTACGATCCAAAAGATTTAAAAGACCTGCATTTCTTTAAAAACTGCTCGTCTGTGGTGTCGATCATCTCGTTACCAAAAGACTACAAACTGTCATACATGGATTTAAATCGCCTGAAGAGCCATTTAAATACTCTGTTCCCGAACACTACGTTAAAACGTTATGCTTTGGTGATTGGCGCTTCAGCCAATATCTCGCTGACCACATTGATTGTAAAAAGTCCGTGTTTAAGTGACGATTTCCTGACGCTGATTGTGTCGTTCATCAAACGTTGTTTTGCCAAAGACGATTATCGTTTTAATGATTCACTGGACAAAGCCATGCTGGACTTTATCCGTGAAGAGCACTTCGATGAAGAGCGTTTGGACAGCATGCTGCATGAGTTTGAAAACCCGGCGAAAATTCTCGATACCAACTGGTATGCAATTAAACCTATGTACGAGAAAAAATACCGCGAACTTATTCGTAATAAAGACAAGTTTGTCTCTATCAATGACATTCGTTTGTCCCGCGACAGTGTGAAAAAGTCTATTCATTATCTGCGCGAGATCTATCGTCATAAGATCAGTAAAACTAAGGTGATCTCACTGAATAACCTATCAGATAAACCGTCTGAAAAGGCTGCCAAAACTGATCCGGGCGCGGATAAAGCCTAAGCCTGAAGGCCTCCGCACAGCGGGGGCTTTTTTTATAGAGAAACAACACTGTCGTTTTAACCTGCTAATTTTTTGCTTTGGAGTCTTTGATGAAATCCTCTCTATCTTCGCTGCTAACCAGCCTGCTTTTGTGCACTTTTGCTTCACAAGCAGCGTCTCACGACAATATGAATGCCACTCTGTGGTACCAAACCTCAGCTGAATTCAAAGCCAGTGCGATTCAAACCTACCAGACGGCTGCTTTACAGCTGCCCCTTGCTATTGCTGATAAAAACTGGACAGCTTTGCCGAACCAAACCAGCAACTATCAACAGCTGCCTTTGGCCATTATTGTTGATATTGACGAGACTATTCTGGATAACTCGCCGACTGCAGCGCAAGCTGTGTTATTAAACGCAGGCTATGATCCAAAACGTTGGGATCAATGGGTGGCTATGGCAGCGGCCAAAGCTGTGCCGGGCGCTGTTTCTTTTGTCAATAAAGCTGAAGCCGCCGGGGTAAAAGTGCTGTATATCAGCAATCGTGAGTGCGAAAAACGTGCCGGCGCCACTGACAGCTGTCCACAAAAAGCCGATACGCTGCGTAACTTAAAAACCGTGGGTATAGAGAAGATCGACGCCTCACAAATCTGGCTAAAGTCAGAACAACAAGGCTGGAGCAGCGAAAAAGAAAGCCGCCGTTTGTTGGCAGCGAAAGACTTCCGCATTTTAATGTCGATTGGTGATGACTTTGGCGATTTCCTGCCAGACGTAAAGAAAAATATCACGCCAGAACAGCGTTCAGCCCTGGTCGATACATATCAGGACTACTGGGGTGCCAAATGGTTTGTGTTAGCCAACCCAACTTATGGTTCATGGCAGACAATTTTAAAGCAGCCAAACAGTCAGTATTTGCAGTCTGTGCCAGCCACTAAGTAGTCGCTTCTGCCTCGAATAAACAAGGGCCTGATGGCCCTTGTTTATTCGAGGTTATTAAGGTAACGCCTTCCCTCTGGCGGCAACATAAAGCGCATACCAGTGCTCACGGCTTAAGTGAACAGCTAAGGCTTTCTGGCAAGCGGCAATACGTGCCGGTGAGGTGGTGCCTATCACTGGCTGAATACCTGCCGGGTGCTTGAGCAAAAACGCCAGAACTATAGCTTCAGCGCTGGTTTGATAGTCTGCGGCTAACTGAGCCACCAATGCCGCTGTCGCTTGCTGTGCTGCTGTTTCGGGCTTGCGGCCTCCGCTAAACAATCCTTGCGCCAGACTGCCCCAGGCTTGCAATTGCACTTTGTGTAACTGACAGTATTCCACTGTGCCATAACTATAATGATGGGCTGCGCCCTCCGGCATAGCCGTCAGTACGTTCTGCTCCAGATAGTTGAAGTCGTTCAGGCTCATTTGCAGCTGATTCGCTACCAAAGGCTCAGGCAATACAGATTGCAGCAACTGCAGTTGTGGCCAACCAAAATTGGACACGCCAAAAGCTTTCACTTTACCTTGTTGTTTCAGCTCTGCAAAAGCTTCAGCCACTTCATCAATCAACATCAATTGATCAGGTCTGTGTAGCAATAAAATATCTATATAGTCGGTTTGCAGTCGTTTTAACGACTGGTGCACTGAATCCAAAATATAACTTTTACTAAAATCATAACGCCCTACTGTGGTTGCGTCGGCAAAGCGAATAGCGCATTTGGTTTGCAGTAGTAATTGGTCACGTAGACCTGAATGCGCTTTTAGATAGTCACCAAACACAGCTTCGGCTTTGCCGCGCGTATAAATATCGGCATGATCAAAAAAGCGAATACCAGCCTCCAGCGCTGCCTCTATCGCGGTGTAAGATAAATCACGCTGCTCTTTACTGGTGGTGGGATGATCCCAACTGCCGCCCAATCCCATACAGCCATAAACTAAGGCGTCGGCTTGGGGGAAATAATGCTGAATAGGTAACATCTATGGTCCCTTCTGAAGAGTGAGTTGTAAGTTTACCTGATCTGCCCGCCTTGCCAAGAGCAGGTCCGTTTTCTGCTTTAAAATAAACACCAGCCTTGCCCCTGATGCCTTGAGCCCCTAAACTATCGTCCTTTTTCAACTGCCGGGTGTAAAGCTTTGGACCAAACTACATTGTTTCGTTTGAATAAATTTATCAGTGACACAGGTTTTTGTTCGCGTCGTGAAGCCGACAAGCTGATCGAACAAGGTGTGGTGACGGTTAACGGCTTGCCCGGTACTTTAGGCACCAAAGTGACAGAACAGGATCAGGTGCTGGTCCATGGTAAACCATTAAAAGCCAAACCACGGCGGGTGTATCTGGCTTACCATAAAGCAGTGGGCATTACCTGCACCACAGAGCTGGATGTCAAAGGTAATATTATCGACGCTATCGGCTATCCGGAGCGGATTTTCCCTATCGGACGGCTGGATAAAGAATCTGAAGGTTTAATTTTCCTGACCAATGATGGTGATATCGTCAATAAAATTCTGCGCGCTGGTAACGAGCACGAAAAAGAATACGTGGTGACGGTCGACAAGCCTATCACTGAACATTTTCTGCGTAAAATGGCATCAGGCGTGCCTATCCTTGAGACTATTACTTTACCTTGCCAGGTGAAACAAATCTCCCGTCAAACCTTTAATATTGTGTTGACTCAGGGCCTGAACCGCCAAATCCGCCGTATGACTGAATTTTTGGGCTTTAATGTGACTAAACTCAAGCGGGTTCGTATTATGAATGTGCGCCTGGCGGAGTTAAAAGCCGGACAATACCGCGAACTGACCCAAGCCGAAATGGCAGAGTTAGAAGCTAAGTTATTAAGCTCGAGTAAAACAGAAGAAGCCTCAGCGATGGCACCAAAAGCCAACATAACCTCAAGACGCAACGAATGAATAAACAGCTGCGCTGGTTTCTGCTGCTTTGTGGTTATCTGCTGGTGTTGATACTGGCAGCTTCAGCCGCACAGCACTGGAACTATCGGCAACTGACACTCAAAGCGCAGCATCAAAGCGACAATCTCGCCGCTTTCATTCGCTACGAAATAGGCCGCTACGCTGATCTACCGAGGCAAATAGCCAGTTCGGACTTATTACAATCCTTGTTACTTGACTTACCGCGAAGTACAGAGCAACTGAATCAATATTTGTTCCAATTGCAGCGTAGCGCTGATGTCGCCGATCTCTATCTGGTAAACCCGTCAGGCATCGTCATAGCCAGCTCCAATGCCAACGGAAAAATTTATTATCTGGGCCGTGATTTTGGTTTCAGGCCTTATGTACAGCAAGCGCTGACCGGCCAGGACGCTCAGTATTATGCGCTGGGCCACACCAGTGAGCGCCGGGGTTACTACTACAGTGTGCCTGTGCGTATTCAGAATAAAATTCTGGCGGTGATGGTAGCTAAGGTCGATCTGGAGCCTATAGAACAACATCAGCAGCAAATTGCCGGTTTAGCCGACAGTCATTTTATGGTCACAGGCCAAAGTGATGAGGTGTTTTTATCTGATGTGCCCCAGTGGCGTTTAACCAGCCTGACGGGGCGCTCCTTAACGGCTTCAGAGCAACAACGATATATCACTCAGGCGATAGAACCTCTGCATTATTCGGTGGGCTCCGCCTTGCTGGCGTCTTCTTACCCGTTATGGCATTTACCTGTTGACGATAAAACCCTGAGCTTTTTGCCCTACCAGCGCACCTTAGCTGAATTTGGTTGGACTTTGACTGTACTGGCCTCTCCGACTCCGCATCGTTCAGCCTTGTGGTCAGCCCTGTTACTGGTCACTTTAATCTACAGCTCCGCCTTACTTGCAGTGTGGGTGAGACGCGAGCGGAAAAAACGTCATCTGCAGTTGCTGCAGCATAATCAGCAACTGGAACAAAGAGTGATAGCCCGTACCAAGGATTTGGCGGAAACCAACCGACAGTTGATCCGCCAGATTGAACGACGCGAACAAACCGAAACTGAACTGGCCCAAACCGAACAACATCTGGTGCAAACCGCTAAACTTGCGACCATAGGCGCTTTATCTGCGTCGCTGAATCACGAACTGAATCAGCCACTGACAGCCTTGCAAAGTTATGCTCAGACGACTGAAAAGCTTATAGACAAAGGTTATCTGGATGATGCCAAAACTAATATTCAGGCGATGCGCCAGTTAATGCAGCGACTGAGTGTCATAGTGGCGCAGTTTAAAGATTTCAGCCGTAAAAGTTCTGGCAAAAGTCAGTTGGTGCAGGTGAATAAACTCGTGCTGGACGCGCTGGGTATAGTGAAGCACCAATGTCAGCAACAAGGGATAAAAGTGCGACTGCAACTGCCTGAGCAGTCCCCCTCGGTTCTGGCCGACAGTATTCAATTGGAGCAAGTGCTGGTGAATATTCTGACCAATGGCGTGCAGGCGATGGCAGGACAAGCAGACGCAGCTTTTCATATTGCAGTCAGAACACAAGCACAGCAGGTCAGCATTCATATCCGTGATCAGGGCCCAGGTATAGAACCTCATCATTTAGAACGTATTTTTGAGGCTTTCTTTAGCACCAAGCAACGAGATGGCCTTGGTTTGGGCCTTTCTATCTCGCAACGTATAGTACAATCCTTTGGTGGTCAGCTTGAGGTGCGTAATACCCCACAAGGTGGAGCTGAGTTTATTATTGTGCTTTTGACAGCAACGACGGGGTCTTAAATGGCAAACATAGAGCAGCAGCTTCCAGCTATTATTTTTATTGACGATGAAGCCGATATTCGAAGTGCCGTCAGTCAGCTGTTTAAACTTGAAGATTTGCCTTGTATCACCACAGCCAACCCAGGTGAAGTGTTAAGTCGCATCAATACAACCTTCAACGGTATTGTCATTACCGATATGCATATGCCTGCTTTAAACGGCCTGGAATTGCTACAGAAAATTCATGCCATTGACGCCGAAATACCAGTCGTTATGTTGACAGGTTATGGTGCTGTATCCCTTGCGGTGAAAGCGATGCAACAAGGCGCTTATGATTTTCTGGAAAAACCCTTTGATAACGATCATCTGGTTGAAGTCAGCCGCCGTGCTTTGGAAAAACGTCATTTAGTACTGGAAAACCGTCAATTAAAAGCAGCGGTTGAACGGGAACAGCAACCCGGTTTACGGATCTTAGGACAAAGCCCAGCTATGCAGCAGCTGCGACGCACTTTGGATGCGGTGATCAATGCTCCTGCTGATGTGTTGATTTACGGTGAAACCGGCACAGGAAAAGAGCTGGTCGCACGTTACCTGCATGAACAAAGCGACAGACGTCAGCATAATTTCGTCGCTATTAACTGCGGCGCTATTCCAGAGCAGTTGATTGAAAGTGAGCTATTTGGCGCCGAAGCCGGAGCTTTTACCGGTGCTGACAAAAAACGTATAGGTAAGTTTGAGTTCGCTAATGGCGGCACCTTGCTGCTGGATGAAATAGAAAGTACACCTCTGTCTTTGCAAGTCAAACTACTGCGGGTGTTGGAAGAGCGCAAAGTCACCCGCTTAGGCTCCAATCAGGCGATAGACCTTGACCTCAGGGTGATAGCGGCCAGTAAAGCGGACCTAAAACAGCTGGCAGCTACAGGAGAATTTCGTAGCGACTTGTATTACCGCTTGTCTTTAGTAGATTTACACCTGCCCCCCTTACGTCAGCGTAAAGACGATGTGTTTTTATTGTTTTCACATTTTGCCCGCATTGCTGCCGCACGTTTTCATAAAGAATATATTCCATTACAAAGTGCAGAGTTGCAGCAATTAGCACAGCATCAATGGCCTGGCAATGTACGTGAGCTGCGCAATATGGCCGAGCGTTATGTATTAATGGGCGCGGATATAGCTTTTAATCAACAGCCCCATAAAGCAGAGCATGGCATCACAGGCAGTATGAGTTTGCAACAACGGGTGGAGTACTACGAAAAGATGCTGCTGGAAGAGGCTCTGAACCAGCATAAAGGCGCTATTAAAGCTGTGATGGCAGAGCTGGATTTACCCCGCAAAACCTTGTACGACAAAATGGCAAAATACCAACTGACCCGCCGTGATTTTCTGGATAAAAACGAAGACTAATTATGGTCTTGTGTGGATTTGGTGACAGCACTTACTTTGCTTTGTGTGGAAATCCGCACAAGCTTTTACATCCGGCCAAAAGCAAACACCTAACCAACTGTATTTAAACAACATTTAAAAGAATAAAAAGCTGGCTTCCTCTTTGCTATTCACTGTCTGACAGGGAGATTTTCTCCATAATCAGAGAGACAATAACAATGAAAAATAAAGCCATAAAGCTGTTATCCAGCCTTTATATCCAGGTGTTAGTCGCCATCAGTGTAGGTATCTTTTTAGGTCATTTTTACCCGGAGCTTGGCACCGCCATGCAACCCCTAGGCACAGCGTTTATCAAGCTGATTAAAATGATTATTGCGCCCATTATCTTTTGTACCGTAGTGGTGGGTATAGCAGGTATGGAGGATATGAAAAAAGTCGGGAAAACAGGGGGTTACGCCCTACTCTATTTTGAAATTGTCTCTACCATCGCTTTAATTATTGGTTTAGTAGTGATTAATGTCGTCAAACCTGGTGTGGGTATGCATATAGACCCGGCCAGTCTGGACCAGCAATCCATCAGTAAGTACACAGCTCCTGATCAGATGCAAAGCACTACAGATTTTTTACTGAACGTGATCCCAAGCAGCGTATTTGACGCCTTTGCCCGCGGCGACATGCTGCAAGTACTGTTCTTCTCTATCTTATTTGGTTTTGCACTGCAGCGTTTAGGCGGCCGGCAGAATCTGATTTTTGGTTATGTCGAGAAAAGCTCAGAAGTGTTATTTGCCATAGTGCATATGCTGATGAAAGTCGCTCCTATAGGTGCTTTTGGCGCCATGGCCTTTACCATAGGTAAATATGGTATTGCGACTTTATGGTCTTTAGCTGGCTTAATGGCCACCTTCTACATTACCTGTTTAGTCTTTATTTTTGTCGTGCTGGGCTCTATTTGCCGCTACCACGGCTTTTCGATTACCAAATTTATCCGCTATATCAAAGAAGAACTGCTGATTGTCTTAGGTACTTCGTTTTCTGAATCTGTGCTGCCACGCATGATGGCGAAACTGGAGAAGCTGGGCGCGACCAAGTCCACCGTAGGTTTAGTGATACCAACAGGGTATTCCTTTAATTTGGATGGCACTGCCATTTACCTGACCATGGCTGCTGTATTTATTGCCCAGGCGACAGATACGCCTATGGATTTAACTCAGCAACTGACTCTGCTTGCCGTATTATTAGTGACGTCAAAAGGCGCAGCTGGCGTCACAGGCAGTGGTTTTATTGTTCTGGCGGCAACATTGGCTTCTGTAGGCTCAGTGCCTGTGGCTGGTATAGCGTTAATTTTAGGCATAGACAGATTTATGTCTGAAGCACGGGCTTTAACCAACTTAATAGGCAACGGTGTTGCGACTTTAGTCGTGTCAAAATGGTGTGGCGAGTTGGATACAGCGCAACTGGATAAGGAGCTTGCCCAAGGTGCAATACCGCAGCAAACGACTCCAATAGCGACTGCCGCAACAGTGGAGGTGCAGCATGGTTAAGTCGTATGTATCCGCTGCCATTTGCACCACTCTGGCCTTTAGCTCAGCGGCCAATGCCTTTGAATGGGATTGGTACGGCAAACTTGAATTACAGGCGTTGGATGTGGACAAGGGCTTGTACAGGTATGCCGATGAGGGCCACCAGATTGAGGCGCCTTTCTCACGCTTAGGTGTAAAAGCCAAACATCAATTGACCGACGGTTTGGCGCTGATTGCGGTGTACGAATGGCAAGTGAACGGTCTGGATGACGCTAACAAAGATCACAGACTAGGTTCCCGTAACACCTATATTGGCGTTGCCGGGACTTATGGCGAACTGGTGTTTGGTAAAAATGACACTAAGTTTAAGAAATCTGAGGGCAAAATCGATTTATTTAACGAGACAGTGGCCGATATCGCTCAAATTACGCCAGGTCAGGACAGGCATGAAAATGTGATTGGCTACCAGTCTCCGGTGATTGAGGGTTTTAACTTATCTGCCACTTACCAAACAGGAGCCAGCGACGAGGTTGCTGGTGGCTACGATTGGGTGCTGGGCTATGGCGACCCTGCTTTAAAAAAGTACCCGCTGTATCTGGCCTATGGCCGTACAGACGAGCTGAATAACATCACTGCAGAACGTTTATTGGCTCAGATGCCTTTGTGGCAACTGAATGGATCGACACTTGCTGCCGGCCTGATGTATCAACACAGTGAAGATGTGGTGCGCAACATAGCAGGCGATGCCTGGCTGGCTCAGCTGAGTTATCAGCGTGGTGACTGGACTTACAAGTGGCAATGGCAAAAAGATGACAGCCAAACCCGCCATGCAGAAAATGCACGCCTGCATAACATCGGATTGGATTATCAATGGCGAAACAATTTGACGGCTTACCTGCTTCTGTCCAAACTCAAGTTCGAAACCGATAAAGATCATGCGGCCGCTTTAGGCCTGAAGTTTTTATTCTGAACATACCGGAGCTTAGCTCCGGTTGCTTTAAGTAAGGATTATCTATGTCACCTGTTACCCGCCGCTTATTTCTACTCTGCGGTCCTTTATTGCTTTTACTGACTACTCTTCTGCCTGCGCCAGCGACAGAAATGAGCCAGGCCGCCTGGATGGTCACAGGCTTAATGGCCTGGATGGTGCTGTGGTGGATCACCGAAATAGTACCTATCCCAGTCACCTCGTTACTACCGATGATTTTTATTCCTCTGCTGGGTATAGATAAACTCGATGCAGCAACATCCCCTTATGCGCATCCACTAATATTTTTGTTTTTCGGCGGCTTTTTCCTGTCTATTGCGATGGAAAAAACCAATTTGCATAAACGTATCGCTTTAAAAGCCTTGTCTTTAGTTGGTACTTCTCCAGGCTTGCAAATAGCGGCTTTAATGGGTGTGACTGCGTTTTTGTCGATGTGGATGTCCAATACAGCCACTGCTGTCATGATGTTGCCCATTGGTTTGTCCATTATCGCCATGGCCAATGCTTCAACTCAGGACCAGTTTGGTAAAGCTGTGTTATTAGGTATTGCCTATAGCGCCAGTATTGGCGGTATAGCAACTCTGATAGGGACACCACCTAATGCGTTATTAGCTGCTTATCTGTCGAAAAGTTATGGTATGCAAATCAGTTTTGCCGATTGGATGATTTTGGGGGTGCCATTGGCGCTGACTATGCTGATCATTTGTTGGCTATGGCTGACAAAGGTACATTTTCGCATGCCTAAATCAGAGGCCAGTCAGAATGATACGCCGGCCCAGTTAAAAGCTTTGGGTTTGATGTCACGTTCACAAAAACTGGTGCTGATGGTGTTCGCTCTGGCTGCGTTGAGCTGGATCAGTCAACAATGGTTGGTGAAATGGACTGGATTACCCATCAGCGACACCGTGATTGCACTTTGCGCCGCTGCTTTATTGTTCTTATTACCGGGTGAAAAAGGCTCTGGCACTGCGTTGTTGGAATGGAAAGACAGTCAAAACGTGCCTTGGGGCGTGTTATTGCTGTTTGGCGGCGGTTTGAGTATGGCCGATCAGATCCAAAAAACCGGTGTGGCTGAACTCTTAGCGCAACAATTACAGTTACTGGACGGAGTGCCACCTATTTTACTGCTAGTCACTGTCACTAGTCTGATCATCTTCCTGACAGAAGTCACCAGCAATACCGCGACTGCTGCAGCCTTCCTGCCGCTATTAGGCCCTGTTGCTGTCTCAATGGAATTGTCACCACTGTATTTAGTCGTACCAGCCGCCTTAGCCGCCAGCTTCGCCTTTATGATGCCAGTGGCAACGCCGCCAAACGCCATAGTATTTGCGTCAGGTAAGTTGCAGATCAAAGAGATGGTAAGAGCAGGCCTGGTGCTGAATCTGGTCGGTATAGTGGCGATTAGCTTGTTTAGTCTGTGGTTAGGGCCACAGCTTGTAAGTTAGACCGTTCAACAGATTAGCAATAGAAGCGGCTTTGGCCGCTTTTTTTGTGTCACACCTATGGTTCCAAATCACCGAAATACTTTAGACATTCTGAAACGAAAAAAGCAGCCTTCAGGCTGCTTTTTTCTTAATTTGGAGCGGGCAACGAGGCTCGAACTCGTGACCTCGACCTTGGCAAGGTCGCGCTCTACCAACTGAGCTATGCCCGCTTAGGCATTGTGCAGATAACAATCTGCTTTGGTATTTTATCTTTCTAGCTTATCTCAACATAGTGCTGTTGAGATGGTGCCCGGGGCCGGACTTGAACCGGCACGCCCTTTCGAGCGAGGGATTTTAAATCCCTTGTGTCTACCGATTTCACCACCCGGGCAAACACTTTTCAATTTTGCATTACAGCCAACAGCATCTAACCAAATAACGCATTAAATGGAGGCGGGTCCCGGAGTCGAACCGAGGTGGACGGATTTGCAATCCGCTGCATGGCCATTCTGCCAACCCGCCATTTGGCGTACGACTTGGAGCGGGCAACGAGGCTCGAACTCGTGACCTCGACCTTGGCAAGGTCGCGCTCTACCAACTGAGCTATGCCCGCTTTGTACTGGCCATTCGCCGTAACACGAGACGCATTCTACTGGTTTATGCTTTTACGTCAACCACAAATTTATGCTTTTAAATTCGTTTGCTCAAAAAGTAGCTTCACTGCTGTTTTTGCAAACTTTTTCCGCTTATTTACTCAGCGCTGGCCAGGATGCTTTCAGGTAAACCAACATTGACCAGACGGTCAGTAAAGTGGCTATATATAGAAGCGCCATACTTAAATCAGTCAGCCAGCCTACAGGTTGCCAAATCAAGCCAATCAATGCCAACATCTGAGCTGCTGTTTTGTATTTACCCACTTCTGACACGGCCACCTGAGCACGCTGCCCTACTCCAGCCATCCATTCACGTAAGGCCGAAATTAAAATCTCGCGGCTGATCATAATAAAAGCCGGAATAGTTACCCACAGCGTTTGCATATCTACGGCAATAAGTACCAATGCTGCTGCAACCATCAGTTTGTCTGCGACCGGGTCTAAAAAAGCACCAAAAGGAGTCATCAGCTGCATCTTGCGAGCTAAATAACCGTCTAACATGTCAGTGATAGCGGCAAACCAAAAAGCAAAAGCAGCAAAAAAACGGGCGTGTTCCAGTTCAGAGTAGAAGCAGAATAAACAAACCGGGATCAAACACAATCGGAACAGAGTCAACAGATTTGGAATATTCCACATAACGCTACTTCTCAAAGTCGGCACAAATTTTTAGTTATTGTGACATGCCTGGTAAATCTTTTCGGCCTGTTGCCTGGAAATTCCCGGTACTGTCGCGAGTTCGTCCACTGAAGCCTGCATTACGCCATGCAAACCTCCGAGGTATTGTAACAAAGCTTGTCGGCGTTTCTCACCTACTCCATCGATATTTTCCAGCGGGCTTTTAATAATGGCTTTACCGCGTTTATTGCGATGGCCTGTAATGGCAAAACGGTGCGCTTCGTCGCGGATTTGTTGAATTAAGTGCAAAGCCGGCGATTCAGTGGGCAAAGAAAACCCTGCCGGGTTCTCAGGTAAAATTAAAGTTTCTAAACCAGGTTTACGGCTGGTGCCTTTTGCTACCCCCACCAATAAAGGTTTTTTCGCAAAAGGCCAGTCACTGAAAAAGTTAATAGCCTGAGTCAATTGCCCCTGGCCACCGTCTATTAAAATCAAATCAGGAATACGGCTTTCATCGGTGAGTTTGCCATAGCGTTTATTCAACGCAAATAACATAGCGGCATAATCATCACCTGGTGTGATACCCTCAACATTAAAACGACGGTATTCGCTTTTGTTCGGCCCCTGGCCATCAAACACCACACAAGATGCAATAGTCGACTGGCCCATGGTATGACTGATATCAAAACATTCCATTCGTTCTAAAGACTCAAGCTTCAGAGTTTGTCTGAGCTCGCGGTAGCGCACAGCCACCTGCTCTTTCACTGATAATTTAGTCGCAGCAGCAAGCTGAGCATTTTTTTGTGCCAAAGCTAAATATCGGGCTTTTTCACCCCGTTTGGCGTAAACAAAACTCACTTTACGTTGGGCTAATTCACCAATAGCTTGTGCCAGCTGTTCATCTTCCGCCACTTGCTCGCTCAAGACCAGCTCTTTAGGCACCATCTGACCACCAGCGCCACTTAAATAAAATTGTGCCAAAAATGACGGTAAAATTTCTTCTGGCTCAGAACCCGCCGGCACTTTAGGGAAAAAGTTTTTACTGCCCAGCACCTTGTGATCCCGAATAAAAAGCACGTGGATACAAGCCACTCCATGTGACCACTCCAGCGCTATCACATCCATCTCTTCGTGATCACCACTGACGTATTGCTGTTCCTGCACTTTGCGTAAGCTAATGATTTGATCGCGAAACTGCGCCGCTTTTTCAAAAGCCATTTCGCTACTGGCTTGTTCCATTTGCTGCACCAGTTGTTCTATTAATTGCTGACTTTTTCCGGATAAAAACAACGAGGTATTTTTTACCTGAGCCGCATAGTCTTCGTCTGAGATTTTGCCCACACAAGGCGCTGAACAAAGTTTTAGCTGGTACTGCAAACAAGGCCGGGTACGGGCTCGGTAAAAGCCGTCCTCACACTGGCGTATAGGAAATACTTTTTGTAATAGCTTTAAGCTTTCCCACACTGCGCCGGCACTTGGATAAGGACCAAAATACTGGCCTTCCACTTTACGGGGCCCACGATGTGAGCTGATCCTCGGATGCTTATGGTTGGTGATCAAAATAAAAGGATAAGATTTATCGTCCCGCAGTAAAATATTGTATTTCGGCAGGTACTGCTTAATCAGGTTGTTTTCTAAAATCAGCGCTTCGGTTTCACTTTGTGTCACCGTCAGCTCTACGCTATGAATATGGCTGACTAAGGCCCGGGTTTTACTGCCGGAGACATTCTGGCGGAAATAACTGGATAAACGCTTTTTCAGATCTTTAGCTTTACCGACATAAATGACGGTCTCTTTCTGATCCAGCATACGATACACGCCCGGCAAATGAGGCGCTGTTTTCAGGAAGCTTTTGGCATCAAACATTAAATTTAAACATCATAAAGACAATTACAACTTTGCAATATCGATCATGCCATGACGCAAAGCGAGGTGAGTTAACTCTACATCACCGCTGATATCTAATTTTTCAAACATACGATAGCGGTAAGAATTCACTGTTTTGGCGCTCACATTCAGCTGCTCAGCAATATCATTGACCTTCTGTCCCCGTGTGATCATCAACATAATTTGCATTTCACGGTCAGATAATTCCTCAAAAGGATTCTGGTTACTGCTAGTCACCCGACTCATCGCCATCTTTTGTGCGACTTCACCTGAGATATAACGCTCCCCGGCATGTACTTTACGAATGGCACTAATCATCTCAGAGGGAGCCGCATTTTTCGAGATAAAACCCGCAGCCCCTAGTTGCATTACTTTGGTAGGAACAGGCTCCTCGCAGGAGACTGATAAAGCCAGCACTTTGATTTCAGGACAATAATGCAGAATACGTTTGGTGGCTGTCATACCGCCCATACCAGGCATATTCATATCCATCAGCACTACATCCGGTGTCTGAGCCCGGCAAAATTGGATGGCAGCTTCACCGGAAATCGCTTCACCTATGACCTTGATGCCACGTTCGTCCATTAGTATACGACTGATACCGGTTCGAACCAGCTCGTGATCATCCACTAATAACACATTTATCAATTTGCTCTCTCCAGGGCCAAGGTTAACGTCTCTAGTCTAGCTGCATTCTATCTGAGCATAAAGCAGAGACGGGACAAAGCTCAAGCCCTTCAATGCAGAAAGCGATAAGTAACATAAAATTAGTGGAGAAAAAATGAAAAAACGTTATGGACCAATGAGATAGCGAATTGAAGGCATAAAAAAACCACCTGTCTGGTGGTTTTAATGGCGGAGGGGGAGAGATTCGAACTCTCGGAAGGCTATTAACCTTCGCCGGTTTTCAAGACCGGTGCATTAAACCGCTCTGCCACCCCTCCGCGTTGGACGTCATATTAGGGGGCCCGCCTTTTTTTGTAAAGTGCTTTTCTATCGCTTTTCATTCGTTTGCTCAGCATTTGTGCAAAGTGGTCACTTTTTACTAATTTTCTCCGGGATTTAAGACGGTTAAGGCCTAAATAACTGCATCAACACAGATTAAACCGAACAAAACCTGACAGCCCTGCTACTGTTGATTACAATAGGGCGACAACAGATCAGGACCTTCTCTGTCATGAACAAAAAACGAATTTATGTCGCCTACACAGGCGGAACCATAGGTATGCAACAATCGAGTAATGGTTTTGTGCCTGTTCCGGGCTTTTTATCCGAGACAGTCAAAAGCATGCCAGAGTTTTACCGGTCAGAAATGCCAGAATTTGACATCCACGAATACCACCCTGTGATTGACTCCTCTGACATGACACCAGCGCACTGGCTGGAAATTGCCACTGATATTCAAAGTCATTACGCCGATTACGATGGTTTTGTTGTGCTACATGGCACTGATACCATGGCGTATACGGCCTCGGCTTTGTCTTTTATGCTGGAAGATTTGGCCAAACCCGTTATTGTCACTGGTTCACAAATTCCATTGGCGCAATTACGTTCTGACGGCCAGGTGAATTTACTGAATGCTTTGTATTTAGCAGCCTATTATCCTATCGCTGAAGTGGCATTGTTTTTTAACAATAAATTATTCAGAGGAAACCGCGCCACCAAAGCGGATGCTGATGGTTTTGATGCTTTTGCATCTCCGAACTTTTCACCGCTGATTGAAGCCGGTATTCATATCAATTTAATAGCGGGTCATTTGGCGTCGACTGCAGTGACCAGAGCTTTAAAAGTTGCTCAAATCACACCTCAGCCAATCAGCGTGGTGACTTTATATCCTGGTATTAGTGCGGATGTGATCAGAAATATGGCGGCGGCTCCGATCAAAGCCTTAATTATAAAATCCTACGGTGTAGGTAATGCACCGCAGCAAGCTGAATTACTTGAAGCTCTAACGGAAGCGTCAAAGCGCGGTACTATCATTGTCAACTGCACTCAGTGTTTTAAAGGCAAAGTAAATATGGGTGGCTATGCGACAGGCAATGCCCTGCGAGCTTGTGGTGTGATCAGTGGGTACGACATGACGCTCGAAGCCACCTTGACCAAACTGCATTATTTACTGAGTCAACCTTTAAGCACTGAGCAAGTCCGGCTTTTTATGCAACAAAGTTTGCGTGGTGAATTGACGCTGTAAATTCGTGTAGTTCTGATGTAAAAAAGCCAGCTTGCGCTGGCTTTTTCGTATGCAATATTTGCTTTACGCAAACACAACTTTTAGACGTTGTAATAAGCTCTGCTCTTCTGCTTTCACAGCGCCAAAACTTAACCAGCGTGTTAATAACGCATCCACTGTCAGGCTGGAACCCGAATTATGTTTATCTGACAACAATTGCAGTTGCACCTGAGCTTTGTCTGAAGCAAGGCAGTCTTTCCCACTAATAAGTTCTATAGCGGTCGTAAGCTGAGCACGGGTCAGTTGCTCTTCATTACCTTTGGCAAAGTATTCACGAAAACGCGCTGGAATAGCTTCAGCTGTTACATCAGCTTGTTCAAGTACCGCAAACAATTGCTGATAACTGGCATTAAAAGCAGTCTGTTCTAAGATTTCCAGCTTCTGTTGGACTTCCGCTAACAACTGCTGCTTTTGCTGCAACAAAGCAGATTTGGCTGGCAGGTCCAGCGCTTTTAATGCGCCTTGAGCCGCATGCAGTTCTGCCGCTGTGGCTGCTTGTGTGCACTGTGTTGCAACTTCAGCGAATTGAGTTTCCGCTTGCTGTTGCTGCACTGCCCATTGCTGATCTTGTTGCTGCTTTGCAGCTGTTTTATTAGCGAAAATCTGATCACAGACGACACGGAATGCTGACCAGAGTTGTTGATCCGTTTTTCCGGCAAAACCAATCTGTTTCCAGTCTTGCTGCAGCTTTTTCGCGCCAGCCACTGCTTCATCAACGGATAAATTCAGCAACTGTTGTGCTTTCTGAATCAGCTGTTGTTTTTCCGTTAAATTCTGTTCATGTTGACCACGAACGCGACCTTTCAACTGATCAACCAGAGTTTTAAACCGAGCTGAAAGTTCTTTGTAAAGACCCGACTCTGTAGGCCCACTTTCCCGCCAGCTCTTTTGTAATTTGGTTAACTGACTATCAAAGCTCCTGTCCAGAGGTTGCTCTAGTAACGCAGTTAAATCCGCCAGAATTTGCTGTTTTATTAACGCATTTTGTTTACGCTGCTCATCCTGCGCGGCGAAATAGTCGCGGCATGGTGCAAAAGCCTGCTCACAAGCAAGATTAAAGGCCTGATTCAAATCTGCCTCTAACGCTTCATCGGCACGACCTAAAGTCTGCCAGGTTGCGCGAGCTAACTTTACTTGTTCAGCACGCTCTGGCGCAGCGACATCAGTGGCTACAGCCAAAGCTTGCATTTGTGCAACCAGTTCCTGTTTGCGAGGTGTCGCAATATAGTTTTGTAATTCATTGAGCTGCTGTAATTGCTGTTCAGCAGCCTGATAATCTTTTGCCAGTTGTTGTAGCTGAGCCACACTAAGCTCGGCGTAACTTTGTTGAATGCCTTTGAACAAGCCAAACAACACTTTATAACGCCCTGCTTCATATAAACGCCGGAATTCAGCGAGCTTAGAGCGCACCGATTTAAGATTTTTTTCAGTCTGGGCTGCAAACTCACTCATCAGTGGCTGCCACTGTGCATTGAGTTGGTGCTGAGCTTGCGCCAGGCTCTCTGGCAACATAGCGCCCAACGCCTTGCGACCTTTACTCCATTCTTGCTGCCACTGCTGGTACTTGGCTTCGATATGTTGAAACTGCACTGCATCCGCAGGAACAACAGCAGACGACCAATCCGCTAACAAGCGGGTTAATTTAAATAACTGTTCGGCCTGAGCTGGTAATTGCTGTAATTGACGTTCAAAGGTAGCCAGCGCTTTTTGCAGACCTGATTTTACCCCAGCTGCTAATTCACTCTGTGAGATCTGTTGCAGCAAAGTCGCCGCTTCTGCAGCTAACGGATCCGTCTCATCTAAGCGGCCTTCAGACATCAGCTGAGATAACTGCTGCTGCATCGCCTGAAGTTGGTTTTCAAACTGCTGTTGCTGCTGTTGTAATGCGACATTTTTTTGCTGTTGAGCCAACTGTTGTTGCTGCTCTTTGCGCAGCGGCGCCCAGGCGTTTTCCGTTAAGACTTTTATCTTTTCGTATTTTTGCGTCAGTTCAACCGCATCGTCCAGCAACGCCAGATCAGACTGCACAGCATCCCACTCTTGTTGGTACTGCTGCCATTTTTGCTGCATCTGAGTTAAATCGCCACGTTCACGCACTGCATTGAATTTAGCTAACAACAAATTGACCACTTTACGAAGCTGGACAGGTTTGTCTTTGGCTTCTTGCTGTTGTTGCAGTTGCAGTTTTAACTCGCTGGCTAAAGGCTCAGCCAGTTGTTTGCTTAATTTTTCTAACTGTTTTGGCTCGGTGATTAAAGTAAGCAACTGACGTTTTTGCTCCAGACTCAACAGGTCTTGCTGCAAATTGGTCAGGATCAGATCTGTTTTCTTCAGCCGCATAATCAGCGAAAAACGGATATCCGCATCTGCTTCCGTTAAGGCTAATTTCTCTAAAATACTGCTTCTGTGACACTCTTCAATAAACTGACGTTTTAAATGCACCGAAATACGATTGTCCAGTATCATCTGTACCAGTTGAGTTTCGGCATACTGCTTTAAACGTTCAGCACTGTCCTGTTTACTGGCTTGCCACCATAACGAAAATTCATTTAATTTTTCTAATGCAGCACGACGTACCGCTTCATGGCCGTCATTAAAGGCAAGTTCATGCAAGATTTCTTTATGCTGAGCATCGACACTTAACCCGGCAATTGCCTGTTGCCGCACTGCAGCGTCTTTATGTTGCCATTTAGGCGCGAACCAACGTTTAAAGATCATCATGCGCAAACCTTGCTATCGAAGAATCCTGAGGGAATTGTTTTTTCATTTCGGCTTTGGATTTAATCACCATTTCTCCATCCGCCCCTATGGTGTAGGGTTCAGTGGATTTGAGTACGTAAGCCTGATAAGCCATCACCAGTTGCAGAGTATGCGATTTTTGACTGTCTGACAGCACTACACCATCAGCCCAACGTCCTGTGGCTACTGTATCTAGCAGGGATTGGTAGGTTTCTGGCGACATCGCCAGAACAAGAGCTTTGAAATCCATATTAATTTTTTCGCTTCAGATAGATCAGACGAGCACGGGCATAAATATACCAAAGAAAGCCTAAAGCTATCATGCCTTTGGAGACAACAGCTTCATAACCATCCGGCTCTAAGGCCCAAAAATACAGGAAACAGAAACCAGCTAAAAACAAAATGAGTGCGAGCATCGATTGATTCAAAACGCCTTGCATTTTTTTATCTCTGGCTTCGATGGCTAAATGTTGTTTTCTTTCTGCTGACATGCCTGTCATATCTAACTGACAATGCTGGCAATTCTGACTTTTATCCGAAATTTTTTTCGCGCAACGTGGGCAGGAAATAATTGCCATAGTAAAACCCTCTAAAAGTTATGGCGCACTATAAAGCAAAAGAACTAGTTTGCAAGCCAGCCCAAGCCAGCTTGCGTCATAGCAGATACGTAGTCATTAACGCAGTTGATCAACCACAGCAAGCACAGCAACTAAGCTATCCTGTCCCAGCTTCATCGAACGTACATCAGACCAGCCGTAGTCTAAATCCGGTAGGTTCGCATTGTCTTTAAATGGCATTTCAAGGGTGTACGACAGACACTTAAACTGTTCTGCAACCCAGGTAGAAGCAATAGTAAGGTTCGCTTTGCCCGGTTCGTCCAGCTCATAACCAAATTCAGTTTGAAACTCTGGAGTCACTAATAAAAGCGCATTTTTAAACGCAGTTTCCAGTTGTTGCATTTTGGCATTGTAAGAAGGCACACCTTCAGAGCCTGCAACAAAGTTATACGGCAGGTTTTCATCGCCATGCACGTCCAGCAGCATATCTACACCGATTTCCAGCATCTGCTGACGGACTAAGTACACTTCTGGGCTTTTTTCCATACTGGGTGTTTGCCATTCGCGGTTTAAATTCACACCAGCAGCGTTGGTCCGTAAATGACCTCGCACGCTACCGTCCGGGTTCATATTTGGTACTATGTAGAACACAGCTTTGTCCAATAAGGTACGAGACACGGCGTCATCTTCATCCAAAAGTCGGTCTAATAAACCTTCAACAAACCACTCGGCCATAGACTCCCCCGGATGTTGACGGGCGGTGATCCAGATTTTTTTCTTGCCATCAGCAGGCTCACCCACCACCAGCATGCTCATATCACGGCCATCCAAGGTTTCACCCAGTTCAACAATTTGCGCCATACCAGAGCTTTGTGCCGAGTGTAATAAATCCATATGACGTTCATAGCTGTAGGGCGCGAAATAAGCGAAGTAGACAGATTCAGCTTCAGGGTAATGGGTAATGACCAATTCATCAATGACTAACTGTGTCTCTACTCTGAACCAGGTTTCTCTATCATAAGAAGCGACAGCCTGATAGCCTTTCCAGCCATCCGGATAAGCAGAATCTTTAACGTTTACAATACGGATAGTATGAGGCTCGGGACTTTGAGAATGTAAACGGAAATGGAACCATTGGTAAAAATCAGAGTTGTGGTCTTTACGGATCGCCAGCTGAATATCGGCTGGATGTTCGGCTTTGATCACGTCAATATTACCGCTGTCAAAATTACAGGTAATTTTCATAACATATCCACTTGGTTAGGTAACAGATGCTGCCTTGGGGCAGTCTTAACGGACCGGCATCATAACACTATCCCCTTCGTACTTGAAGCCACAGCTTTATTGGCTGCCAGCTTCCTCTTTCGTTTTTTTTCGGCTCGGGCCCGGCTAAGCTTAGCGCCTACAGATTTAGTAACCTTTGATAACAAAAAAGGCCGCACTAAGGCGGCCCGTTCAACGTTCTTTTATTATTTGCTGATAGGTAAGGTTGGGTATTTAATACCAGCCATCTCGTTCATCACTCGAATCACCTGAGTGCTGTAACCAAACTCGTTGTCATACCATACATAAAGTACACAGCGGTCATCCTGCACTATGGTCGCTTGAGAATCGACCACACCAGCATAACGTGAGCCGACTAAGTCGCTGGAGACAATTTCAGTGGAACTGGTGAAATCGATCTGGTCTTGGAGCTCAGAAAACAGTGCTACTTTTTGTAAATAGCTGTTCAGCTCTTCACGGTTGGTTGTTTTATTCAGATTTAATGACAAAATTGCCATAGACACATTAGGGGTTGGAACCCGAATTGCATTTCCCGTCAGCTTACCTTTTAACTCTGGTAAGGCTTTAGCGACAGCGCTGGCGGCACCCGTTGAAGTGATCACCATATTCAGTGGTGCTGCACGACCACGACGTTCTGCTTTGTGGTAGTTGTCGATTAAGTTCTGATCGTTGGTGTACGAATGCACAGTCTCTACGTGGCCGTTTTTGATGCCGTATTCATCGTTCAGAGCTTTTAACACTGGCGTGATCGCATTAGTTGTGCAGCTTGCAGCTGAAACGATGCGGTCTTGTGGCTGGATCATGCTGTGATTCACACCATAGACCACGTTGTGCACTTCGCCTTTGGCCGGAGCTGTTAATAAGACTTTCGCAGCGCCTTTGGATTTAAAGTGAATAGACAGTTCTTTGTCATCTTTCCAAATACCCGTGTTATCCACCACCAGCGCATCGTGAATGCCATAGGCGGTGTAATCGACCAACTCAGGTGAATCGGCATAAATCACTTTAATAAAAGTACCATTGGCCTTGATGCCGCCGTTTTCTTCATCCACGGTAATACTGCCGTTAAACGGGCCATGGATAGAATCGCGACGCAGCAGACTGGCGCGTTTCTCTAAATCACCTTTGCGACCGCCCCGCACCACTATGGCACGTAAGCGTAATTTACTGCTTGGGCCTGAGCGTTCCAGCATCAGACGGGCTAACAAACGGCCAATACGACCGAAACCGTACAGCACCACGTCCACAGGCTTAATTTGATCGCCCCGGTGTAATATTTCAGACAGTTGACTATCTAAATACTGCTGCAAGGTTTGACCTTCGCCAGCATTTTTGTACAGATAAGCAAAAGCCAGCTTACCAATATCGACGCGGCCCGGAGCCAGTTCCATTTTGGAGATAGCTTCTAAAACCGGAAAACTTTCTCTTAAACGTAACTTCTGCTGTTCAAAACGTTCGACTGTTTTATGTGCTTTAATGATGTCAATAGTGGTTGCATTGACCAGAGGACGACCATAAACCACAACCTCAATGCCTTTATTGCGATACAAACGACCTATAATAGGTTGCATGTTCTCAGCGTACTCCTGGCGCTCCTGCCAGCTGCGTTGATACTGTTCTTCGTGTGATAGAGTCATGGTTTCGCCTTTTACGTCTTGTAGGTTCAGAGGTGTGCCTGTGGTCATCGCCACATTCAGGCAGGCGCATTGTAATTGAACATGTAATACTACGACAACAATTACAAAAAGATTTTTTCTGAATTCTTCGTTATGCTGGAGGCAGAAAAGACGAATGAGATACTTATGAAATATTTGCTGGTAAGCATTAGCTTGGTATTGCTGGGAGCCTGCTCTGAAGGTGAGCTGACGCTACGTGCTGTTTGTGAAAAAGAACCTGGAATTTGCAACGACTTAAATGATGATTCTCATTGTAACCTGCAACGCCGTGACCTGATTATGCAGCGCTTTGAGGAAAAGCATCTGCCTTCGGATAAAAATAAATACCAGTTGCTGATAGATCTTGAAAAATACTCAAAATGTATTGAGTTGGCCGCAGGCATAGAGCATATCAAGCTGAAAGAAAAAACCAGCACTCGCATGGTAGGTTATATAACAAGCCTTAAAGAGATCAAACGTTTAAGTGATGAAACCATCAGCTCTGATGATCCGCATCTGTTGTATTACCACTGGTCGCGTAATAAGAGTGACAGTCATCTGCAGCGATTTTTGCAGGCTGAACAAAATAATCAGCTGGAAACACCAGAGCTGCAAATGGCATTAGTCAGTTATTACAGTAAAAGAGACAGAGAAAAAAGCATTCAACTGCTGCACCATGCTTTGGAGCTTTATCCGCCACAACCTAAAGTCGACCCGGAAATTTATGCATCCTTGAGCAGTATGTTTTATAAGAAAAAAGATTACGCCAGCTCCTACCATTGGGCACTGCTGGCGCAGCAAAGCGGCGCTTTTAATGTCGAGCTGCAAGAGCTAAAAATTTATTTGGAGCAAGCCCAGCTTGATCACGAAAAAATTAAAGACACAGCTGAGCATACTATGGCTCAGCTGCAGCTGGGGCACTTTACTCCGCCGAAATTTTAACATCCGCGTTAAAGAGTAATGATACGGAGTTGACACAATACCTTTGCCCGGTGGGAGCCGGGCCATCGTCAAACACATGACCTAAGTGTGCATCACAGTGCTGACATAAAATCTCGATACGGTTCATGCCATGAGAGTGATCTTTTTCATACTTGACCTGACCTTTGATGGCTTTACTAAATGATGGCCAACCACAGCCGGAGTCAAACTTATCTGCAGAATCAAACAAGGGCTGCTGACAACAGATACAGTGATAACAGCCTGTTGCTTTATTGTGCAGTAAGGAGCCGCTAAAAGGATACTCAGTACCCTTTTGCCGTGTCACTCTGTATTGCTCTTCGGTGAGTTGCTGACGCCATTCTTGTTCAGTTTTTTTCATTCATTACTCCAGGTCAAAGGACAGGCAGCAAAACAAAAAGTGCTGCGCTGTTCAACAGCAGTTTATGCCGACAGTACTCTTAATACGTAAAAAGCTCCTTGCGGAGCTTTTTATTTACTTAATTTTTTGCATCGGCCTGTCGGTATGACCCCAGTCGACATGAAAAGTTTTACCTTTAGCTTTATCCGTACGCTCAAAGGTGTGAGCGCCAAAATAATCCCTCTGCCCTTGCAGCAAGTTAGCAGGCAAGACGGCAGTACGGTACGAGTCGTAATAACTTAAAGCTGAGCTTAATGCAGATACCGGAATACCTGTCATGGCTGCTTCAGCCACAGCCCGACGCCAGTTCATCTGATTGACAGAAATTTGTTTGGAGAAAAACGGATCCAACAGTAAATTCTGTAAATCGTCGTTACGCTCATAAGCTTCAGTAATAGACTGTAAAAACACTGCGCGAATGATACAACCTGCGCGCCAGATTTTTGCAATCTCAGCAAAATTCAGTTGCCAACCATGCTCGGCTGCTGCAGTCTTCATTAAATCAAAGCCTTGTGCATACACACAAATTTTGGCGCAGTACAGTGCGTCATGCAGCTGCTTGATCATCTGCTCAGCAGTCTGATTTGTGCAATGTTCACGCACAGGACCCGATAACAACGTAGATGCTAACACCCGCTGATCTTTTAAAGTCGACATAGAACGGGCAAATACAGCTTCGCTGATCGTAGGTGCAGGACAACCTAATTCCAGACTGCTGACTGCAGTCCAAAGACCAGTGCCTTTTTGTCCGGCTTTATCCAGTATCACATCGACCAGGGGTAAGCCTGTTTCTGAATCTTTCGTGGCCAGCACTTCAGCGCTGATTTCCATCAGGTAACTGTTTAATATGCCCTGATTCCACTCTTTAAATACTTTGGATACCTGCTCTGCACTCATACCAAGTGCGTCACGCATCACCTGATAGACTTCACAAATCAGCTGCATATCGGCATATTCGATACCGTTGTGCACCATTTTGACATAGTGACCTGAACCGCCCGGCCCAATATAAGTGGCGCAGGATTCTCCCTCTGTCACCGGATTACCGGGTTCGTGCCGTTCCAGCGGACGACCTGTTGCCGGGTCAACTTTGGCCGCAATAGCGCGCCAGATAGGTTCAATCCTGGTCCATGCATACGGATCGCCACTTGGCATCAAGGAAGGGCCAAAACGGGCCCCCACTTCACCACCAGAGACCGCTGTACTGAAGAAAATAAATTTGCCTTCGTAGTGTTTTTCACGGCGCACGGTGTCTGTCCACAAGCTATTGCCTGTATCAACAATAATGTCATCTGCCTGAATACCGGCATCGATCAGTTTTAAACAGACATCATCAACAGGCTTGCCGGCTGGCACAGATAAGATCACTAAATGAGGAGAGGATAAACGCGACAGGAGTTCTGTATAAGAGCTGCAGCTGATGACCCGGGCAGGTTTATCGCCCCGCTCGGCTTTGTCCTGCGCTATCACAGCTTCCAGTTTTTTATGGTCTAAATCAAAAGCGGCAACCCGATAACCGTGATCAGCCAGGTTTAAAATGAGGTTCTTCCCCATGACACCTGCGCCGACAAAACCTATATCACATAATACGGATGTCTCAGACATTTGATTTTCCTTTTAAAATCCGGCACTGCAAAAGTGGCCGCGATTATACTGGAAAACTGCGGATAAAGAAAAAGCCAAGCTGAAAAAACTCAGCTCCAAATGGATAAAGATCGTGCGCTTTGCATATAACGTGTTCTTGTTGCTGCTTTTTCCAGCGGTTCACCCGTGTCAAATTCCGTATCCAGCAACAGCTGCCAACTTTTTTTCGGTAAATCGACCTGCAGTGGATGATCCGCTGCGTTGATAATCACCAAAAGACTTTGCTGATCTTTTAAATGCTCTATCACAAAAACACAGTTGGTTTTGTAGGGATCAGTCCAATGTTCATCTTGTTTCACACTTCCATCGGGCAGATACCAGCTCACCTGATGTTTGTCACCATGCAATTGATACTGATCATCCAATAAAGAGAGTTGCTGCAGACAGCTAAATTGTTGGCGTAGCCGAATCATCTTTTTTACAAAAGCTAAAAATTGACTGGCCTGATAATCCAGATGCCAGTGTAACCAACTGATCTCATTGTCCTGACAATAAGCGTTATTGTTACCTTGTTGAGTCTGACTCAGCTCGTCTCCTCCGAGCCAGTGTACTATGCCCTGACTGAGCATCAGAGTGGCGACTAAATTTCGTTTGTGCTGGTATCTGTTGCGCAGAATATCAGCGTCGCTGCTGGGCCCTTCCACACCGTAATTGACGCTTAAATTATGACCATGCCCGTCACGATTTTGCTCTGCATTCAGCCAGTTGTGCTTATCCTGATACGACACCATATCCTGCAAGGTAAACCCATCGTGATAACTGATGTAATTCACACTGCAACAAGCTGGCTTGTGATGTTTCTGAAAAATATCGCGGGATCCTAACAACCGGGTAGCAAATTGTGGTAATTGGCCAGGATCCTGACGCCAGAAAGAGCGAAAGGTGTCTCTGCATTTATCATTCAGTTCAGACCAATGCGCCGGAAATTGGCCGAGCTGATAACCAAAGGGACCTAAATCCCATGGTTCGGCTATTAATTTCACCTGACTTAATACAGGGTCCTGTGCTATCACTTGTAAAAAAGTTGCGTACGCATCAAAGCGTTTATGCTCTCGGGCTAAAGTCACGGCCAGATCAAAACGAAACCCATCGACTTGCATCTCAGTGGCCCAATAGCGCAATGCATCCAACACCAAACGCTGTGTCATTGGATGAGCAACGTTGAGTGTATTGCCACAGCCACTGTAATTGCAGTTCTGCTGGTAGTCAGTAATATCGGCATGATTTTCAAACAGGTAATAATGACGGTTTGCCAGGCCTCTGAAGCTTAAGCGGTAATCTTCTGCTTCAGCCGTGTGATTAAACACCACATCCAGAATGACTTCCAGGCCATGCTGGTGATAAGTGCGAACCAGCTCTTTAAACTCCTTGACCGCATCATCTACCTGATAGCGGGCGTCCGGAGAAAAAAAGTTGATGGGGTTATAACCCCAGTAATTACTTAGTTTCAGCTTTTCTAACCGAGGTTCACTCATAAAACTGGCGACAGGCAACAATTGAACCGTCGTGATACCTAAGTCTTTTAAGTGCTGGATCACAGCGGGATGGCACATGCCCTGGTATTTACCACGCAGAGGTTCCGGCACATCAGGATGTAGTTTGGTCAGACCTTTGACATGAGCTTCGTAGATAATAGTTTTTTCACGGGGGATGGCTGGTTTTTTTGAGCCTTGCCAGTCAAATTCAACGGTTCTGAGCACAGCCTTAGGCACCATATAATGGCTATGCACCTGATAAAGCCGTTCGTTCCATACCAAAGCCCGGTTTAACTGTTTGGCGTAGGGATCAATCAACAGACGGTTGCGATCAAACACTAAGCCTGAACTGGCCTGACACACCCCTTCTGCACGTAATCCATACAGAGTGCCTTGCTCAATGCCAGCCACATGCAAGTGCCATGATTCACCAGTGCGGGCGAAAAACTCAATTTCTGCCAAGGGCTCTTCTGTATCAGCACAAAACAGACATAACCAAAGCGCCGAAGCATCAGGAGCGTAAACCGAAAAATTCCAGCTGTCCGGTCCGGTTTGCTGTGGTCCTGGTGGATATACACTGCCTACTGTGCTTATCCATTCAGACATCTGCTCTGCATTGCTGCTCACGATATTTTTCTTCTCAAATACAGGGTCGATAAAGGAGGTAAATCCAACTGCACCATGTAGTTTAAACCGAAGGCTGCAGCTGCAAAGGCAGATAAATACTCTCCGACAGGGTAATTACTGCCCCAATAGTATTCGCTGTCCGTATTGAGGATGACTTCGTATTCGCCAGGTTCAGCTACGGATAAACGGAAGCCGCTGCGAGGGACTGGCGTAAAGTTACTGACCACGTACACCGCATTAGCGTGTTTATCCAAACGATAAAAACTCAAGGTACTGTGTTCAGCATCCTGATAATTAATCCAGCGAAAACCAGCCGCCTCATGGTCCAACTGATGCAATGGGGGGCAAGCTTTGTAGGTCAGGTTTAAGTCACGGAACAGCTGTTGTACGCCCCTGTGTTTATCAAAAGACAATAAATACCATGGCAACTGCTGATTATGATCCCACTCAGTGCCCTGGCCAAATTCATTGCCCATAAAATTCAGCTTTTTACCTGGATGGGCAAACATAAACGCATAATAAGCGCGTAAATTCGCAGCTTGTTGCCATTCATCTCCAGGCATCTTGTTGATAATACTGCCTTTGCCATGCACCACTTCGTCGTGAGATAACGGCAGGATAAAGTTCTCGTTGTACGCGTACACCATAGAAAAGGTTAAATCGTTATGGTGGAACTTCCGATAGGCGGGGTCTTTTTTAATGTAACGCAGGGTGTCATTCATCCAGCCCATATTCCATTTAAAGCCAAAGCCTAAACCACCTAAATCTACCGGCCGGGTGACGCCATCAAAAGAAGTGGACTCCTCAGCTATCATCATGGCCTTCGGATACTGCCGATACACTTCAGTGTTGAGCCAGCGTAGCAGACTGATGGCTTCGTAATTGTGATTACCACCATCAACATTTGGCACCCACTCGCCGTCCCGACGTGAGTAATCCAGATACAGCATCGAAGCTACGGCGTCGACTCGCAAGGCGTCAATGTGGAAGTAATCCAGCCAGAACAATGCACTGGCCACTAAAAACTGACGAACCGGGTCTTTACCATAATCGTAAATGCAGGAGTTCCAATCCGGATGCCAACCACGGCGAGGATCTTCGTATTCATACAAATGGCTGCCATCAAAGCGGGCCAGTCCATGCGCATCTTCCGGAAAATGCGCCGGAACCCAGTCTAAAATCACTCCAAGTCCGGCCTGATGACAGGCATCGACAAAGGCCTTGAACTGATCAGGGGTGCCAAAACGTGAAGTCGCGGCAAACAAACCAAGTGGCTGATAACCCCAGGAGCCAGAGTATGGATGCTCCATTACCGGTAATAACTCAATATGGGTGTAGCCCATGTCCAGCACATAAGGAATAAGCTCAAGTGCAAGCTCAGTGTAGGTTAAAGGTTCACCATGCTGATTATGCTTCCACGAGCCCGGGTGCAACTCGTAGATGCTCATAGCTTCGTGATAAGGATCAACAGTGCGCTCTTGCCACTTCTGATCCTGCCATTTGTACTGTGAGTGGTCGAACACCAGCGATGCGTGTGAGGGGTACTGTTCGGCAGCAAAAGCCAGCGGATCGGCCTTGTGCGGTAGCAAATTACCAAAGCTGTCTTTGATTTCAAATTTATACCGAACACCGGCTCCAACTTCAGGAACCAGCAACACCCAATGACCACATTCGGTGCGCTGCATAGGATGACGCCTGCCATCCCATTGATTCATATCACCTATCAAACTCACACTGGATGCATTGGGAGCAAACACTGCAAAACGGGTCGCTTTGAGTGTCTTTTTACCCAGTTTCAATTCGACCAACTGAGCACCTAGCTGTTTATACAAATTCTCTGGCTTACTGTTGACAAAGTGTACGGCGTAGTAAGCCTCTTCTTCAAACTGATAAGGGTCGACCAGCTCGTAGCTATGGTGATGCGGTGTTTCAATCTGAAAGTAATAAGGACTGGTTTTGCGTTTAGTTGGCAATTCAAGCTCAAATAAACCGTGTAACACAGACTGAGCAACCATCTGCCCTAAAGACTTGCGGGTCGCAAGATCAAAAACTTCAACCTTTGCGGCATCCGGCAAATAAGCCCGGATCATAAAGCCTTTGGTTGTCCCTTTTTGCCAAGACAATACAGAAAATGGAGAAGAACAACTGGCAGAGGCTAACTGAGTTACGGACATGAACTATCCTTTTGATTTTTTTACCGTCTTAATTTCTAAGATAACAAATTAGATTAAAACTGCCATGCGGTTTTGGCAGTTTTATGGCCGAATTATTTGAAGCCATAACTTTAATTTATTTATGGCTTCAAAAATTCAATTTCATTTACATCGTTTGAGTCAGTTAATTGCGGCGCAAACGAGTTAGCTCTTGCAGCAACTGATTGACATTCTGTTGCTCTGATAGTTGCTCGAGCGTCATCGTTAGTTTGCGGCGCCAGTTCGGATATTCATCGCTGGTGCCCGGAATATTGACTGGTTGCGTCATTTCCATCCAATCTTCCAATTGTAAACACAACAACTGGCTGGAACCTTTAGCAACATGGCGCTGAATCGCATAACTCAATTCAGTGCTCATGCCAACGTGATCAACATTATGATCAAAATGAGGAGATAACATCTGGTGACCATGCAATGAATCAAGGATTTTTTGCTTATCTTTGTGACGGGACTCAAAAAGACCCGGCAACTGATCATCACGGTAGAGTCCTACTTCTTTACCTAAATGCAGGTCACCACAATGCCAATAGCCAATTAAAGTAGGCATATCATGGGTGGTTAAGGTCGCCATCGCCTGCACCGGATAATGGGCCGGAGACACGTAACCACCATCTTCAGCTTTTTCGAAGAAAAATACCCGATAAGAGTACATACCATATTCAGCCAGTATTTCGCGAATACCATCCGGCACAGTGCCCAAATCTTCCCCTATCACGACCACCTGATGACGCTGCGATTCAAGAGCCAAAATACCTAACAAATCCTGAATAGGATAATAGATGTAAGCGCCATCACCAGCACTTTCAGCGCCTTTCGGCACCCACCATAAGCGTAATAAAGCCATCACGTGGTCAATACGCAGCGCACCAGAGTTTTGCATATTGGCGCGGAACAAATCGATCATAGGACGGTAGGCTTGCTGAAACATCTGATAAGGCAACATCGGAGGTAAGCCCCAGTTCTGGCCTTTGGGTCCTAAAATATCCGGCGGCGCACCAACACTGGCATCGCGGCAGTATAGATCAGGATTCCCCCAGATTTCGGTTGAAGCTTCACTGACGCCAACAGCCAGGTCACGGTACAAACCTAATAACATACCCTGTTCTTTGGCAAAAGCTTGTGCCTGAGCCAACTGCTCTCGGGCGATAAATTGCAGGTAACAATAAAAATCCAGTTCATCTGCATGGGCTTTGGCAAAAGCCAATACTTCATCGCTGTCTGGTCTTTGCCAGGCTTCTGGCCATACTGGCCATCCCCAGGCATGACTATCTTTTTGAATCAAATGCGCGTGAATTGCATCATAAAGCGCCAGCTGTAATAAACTTTCACCAGATTGTTGTTTAAATACAGAAAAAGCCGCAGCCAGTTCAGCGTGTTCAGACTGGTGTTCGATAAACCATTGATACAACGCTTTGAATACAGGCAGTTTCAGACGGGTTACAGCGCTATAATCGACCCATTGTGCAGCGCGCGCAGCGTCCAACTGTTGCTGAAATCCTGGCGCATTGACCAGCTGTTTTACCTGCTTGCATTGATCAAAACCAGGCATTTGTGGCGCAGCCACATAAATGATATTTAACCAGCGACGGGACGATGGACTGTAAGGACTCGCAGATTCCGGCATGGCTGGATACAGCGCATGGATAGGATTTAACCCAACAAAATCAGCGCCTTGTTTAGCTAAATGACCAAGCAGGAAACGTAAGTCTGCAAAGTCACCTATCCCCCAGTTTTGATCAGAGCGTACACAATACAATTGGACAGATACACCCCATTGTTTTTGTTTTTTAAATTCTGCTGGCTGGAAGCACGCAGACGGCGTAATGATCAGCGATTGTACAAAATCCAGCTCACCCAGAGTCAGGCTTAAACTGTGATAACCCTGGTCAAGCAAAACAGGTAAAGTCCATTGATATTGCTGATATTCTTCGCCGTCAAATACCATCACCTGATTTAAATCAGCATCATCAGTTGCTGTCACTGTAAAAGTGTGTGTTTTGCCTTGTTCTGTGGTCAACACCAGCTCTAAAGGCGCATTGGCTAAAGCGATAGGTAACTTCAGTTCGATTTGGATATCGTGCCCGGCTTTTTGCACAGAAACAGGATCCAGTAACTGCTCCCAATGATCTTGCTGACGCTCCAGAAGCTGCTCACGAGCCAGTGCATCGTTATCTACGGCAAAGCCCTGAGCTGCCAGCAAAGTGAGTAAGTTTTTCTCTGCGACTTCTGATTGATTGCCCCATGCGTCAGTAAATTGTGTTTCTATGCCAGTAAAGGCAATCAGATCAGAAAGTAATTGTTTGTCCATAAAGGCTCCAGCGACCTGTTTTTTGCTCGGAAAAGTAAATGGTTAGGAAAAATTAACTACCACAGTCTACTCCAGATTCAAGACCCGGATTAACAAAATACGAATGCATAACTTTTTTGTACTTGAAAAGAATGACAAAAAATGTAATTTTATTACAGAATTAAATTACAGTCTGGGGATAGGTTATGACAATTCGTGTAGCAATTAATGGTTTTGGTCGCATTGGCCGCAACGTTTTACGCGCTTTATATGAATCCAAAAAGAATTACGACATCAAAGTTGTAGCCATCAACGATTTAGGCGATGCCGCTATTAACGCTCATTTGCTCAAATACGATACAGCGCATGGCATTTTCTTCGCAGACGTTGAGCACTCAGACAAAGCTATTTTCGTCAACAAAGACGAAATTCTGACGTTAAGTGAACGTAGCCCGGCGAATCTGCCGTGGGCAGAATTAAATATTGACGTGGTGCTGGAATGTACAGGTCTGTTCACCAACCGTCAGACTGCCGGAGCTCACTTAAGCGCAGGCGCTAAAAAAGTCATTATTTCTGCTCCGGCGAAAGATGTGGATGCAACAGTAGTGTACGGTGTGAACCACGATGTCATTACTAAAGATATGACCATCATCTCAAACGCCTCATGCACCACCAACTGTTTATCTCCTATCGCTAAACCATTAAACGATGCGTTAGGCATTGAATCTGGTTTAATGACGACTATTCATGCGTACACCAACGATCAGCGTTTAAGTGATGTATACCACACTGACGTGCGTCGTGCCCGTGCAGCTGCTATGTCTATGATCCCGACTCAGACCGGCGCAGCAGCAGCTGTAGGTTTAGTGGTACCAGAGCTCAAAGGTAAATTTGACGGTTTAGCCGTTCGTGTGCCAACGCTGAACGTATCTTTAGTGGATTTATCTTTTATTGCCGGTCGCAATACGACTGTAGAAGAAGTGAACGATATTATCCGTAAAGCTGCAGCTCAGAGCCCAATGAATCAGGTATTAGCAGTGAACGATTTGCCGCTGGTATCAGTCGATTTCAACCACAACCCAATGTCTTCTATTTTTGATGCCAGCGAGACCCGTGTAAACGGTCGTTTAGTCAAAGTGATGGCCTGGTATGATAATGAATGGGGTTTCAGTAACCGTATGCTGGACAACACTGTTGAGCTAATGAAATTTTCAAAGTAAGGTATTGAGATTACTCGGGGCGGCTTTTTAGCCGCCTTTTCTTTCTTTAGTCTTTGAGATCATCCAATGAGCAATAACTGCATTACTAAACAATCTGGTTTCGCCCACTTAACAGACTTGCCTTGTTACGTACTCCAATGTGGTCAGGCTACTGCGGTGATCAGTAGTTATGGTGCTCATTTGCTCTCCTATAAGCCACAAGCAGAAGTGGAACTGATCTATCTGTCGCCTGAAGCCGTCTGGCAACATAATACCCCTATTCGTGGAGGTGTGCCTGTGTGCTGGCCCTGGTTTGGTCCTGCTGCGGCAGAGTTCAACCCTAAAGCTCAGAAGTTGCCCAATCATGGTGCGGTGCGGACTGAATTCTGGCAAATGATACAACAGTCTGTGACCCAAACTTCTGTAAGTATCGAATTTCGTATAGCCACCAAAGAGTTGCCTTATACCAAGGCGCCTTCTTTTTTAGGTTTAACTTTGCAACTGACTGAGTCTGCACTTACTCTGACACTGCACTCTGACCAGGGCATGCAACAAGCTGCGTTACATAGTTACTTTAAGGTTGACTCAGTGCATCAGGTTGCAATCAGCCCTCTTGCCGGCACTTATCTGGATAAAGTGCAATCAGGCAACAGTGTTGAGCAGCAGCACACTGAACTTAGGTTCAGCGCAGAAGTGGACAGAGTTTATCTTCACACGGCCACAGATCTCAATCTGCAGCACAACCACAAAGTTCATATCATGCAACAAGGCCATGATGCCAGTGTGCTCTGGAATCCATGGATAGAAAAAGCAGCAGCCTTAAAAGATTTGCCTGATAATGGGTATCTGGATTTTGTTTGTGTCGAAACAGCGCGTCTGAGCCTGACCAATACGGCTCCGCTGCACCTGGTGCAACAAATCCGTTATTTAGGCCAGCTGGAATAAAAAGGCAGCAGCAATAGCTTTTCTCCTTCTGTGGCATGAAGCAGCTGAAGCTTTAATTGCCACTTCATCCGAGGTTGACTGCAAGCCCCTAATACCATTTCGGCCTGGTACACACTGGCTTTGCCCTCAGCAGTTTTGAACAATAAGGGGATAGTGCCCATAGTCATCGACAATCCTGTGACTTCTGCCTGTTTGATTTGCCAGCCATCAGACAACTCAACAGTCCAATACAGAATTTCCTCAACTGGCGCATCGGCTGGGCTTAAACTAATACTGAATTGTGTATCCTGATGCAGTTGCAACACTGAGACCCGAGGTTCTGCCTTTTGATCTGAGCAACCACTAAGACAGACTAAATAAAAAGCCAGAAGCAGCAATCTCATCTGATTATTTTCCGTAAAAAAAGAGTGACAAGTGTAACGTCTTGTCGTGATGAAACGCAAAACATTGCTGTAATTGGTTATTTTGCGACCAGCAGTATTGTTCTACATCATAAAAACGGCTGTTTCGCCTATCTTTTTCAAGGCAAAACTCGTATTATTTTGCCCCAAAATGGTTAGTGGTTTAGTTGCTTTGCAAGTTATGGAGGCTGCTACACTGTTAATCAACAATAAGAAGGGTCACCTTAGGGTGAATTTTTAATCACTAGCAATAAACTGCAGCGGAACTCAACATGAGCCAGACCAAATCGTTAAATGTTGACTACAACTATACCGTTGTCCGCCTTTTTGCCGTCACCACAGTCTTGTGGGGTATTGTCGGTATGGGGTTGGGTGTATTACTTGCGGCGCAACTGTATTGGCCCGCACTTAATTTCGACACGGCATGGTTTACATACAGTCGTCTTCGTCCTCTTCACACTAACGCAGTAATCTTCGCATTTGGTACAAGTGCCCTGTTTGCCACATCCTATTATGTGGTGCAGCGTACCTGCCAGGTCAGGCTTTTTGCAGAAAAGCTTGCGATGTTTACTTTTATTGGCTGGCAAGCAGTCATTATCGCTGCAGTCATCACCTTACCTATGGGTATAGGTAACAGTAGTAAAGAATATGCGGAGCTGGAATGGCCCATTGATATTCTGATTGCTGTGGTTTGGGTTTCGTATGCTGTGGTGTTTTTTGGCACTTTAGTCAAACGTAACACCAGTCATATCTATGTGGCGAACTGGTTCTACGGTGGTTTTATCATTACTGTTGCAGCCTTACACATAGTCAACAGCATGGCTGTGCCTGTATCCTTTACTAAGTCGTATTCAGTGTACGCTGGTGCAGTGGATGCGATGGTGCAATGGTGGTATGGCCACAACGCTGTAGGTTTCTTATTAACAGCGGGCTTCCTGGGTATGATGTATTACTTCGTACCAAAACAGGCTGGTCGTCCTGTGTATTCCTACCGTTTATCTGTAGTGCACTTTTGGGCTCTGATCGCATTATACATTTGGGCTGGTTCTCACCACTTACACTACACTGCCCTGCCAGACTGGACTCAGTCCGTTGGTATGGTGATGTCAGTCATCCTGTTCGTTCCAAGCTGGGGTGGCATGATCAACGGTATCATGACGTTATCTGGTGCCTGGCATAAACTGAAAACTGACCCTATCTTACGTTTCCTGATTGTATCTCTGTCCTTCTACGGCATGTCGACTTTCGAAGGCCCGATGATGGCGATTAAGTCAGTAAACGCTTTATCGCACTACACAGACTGGACAGTAGGTCATGTTCACTCTGGTGCTTTAGGTTGGGTTGCTATGGTGTCTATCGGCGCTATCTACCACCTGATCCCGAACATCTATAACCAAGGCCGGATGTACAGCATCAAGCTGATTAACACCCACTTCTGGTTACACACTATTGGCGTGGTTCTGTACATTGTTGCTATGTGGATCAGCGGCATTATGCAAGGCATGATGTGGCGTGCGGTCAACACCGACGGTACTCTGACCTACAGCTTTGTACAAAGCTTAGAAGCCTCTTACCCGTTCTACCTGATGCGTTTTATCGGTGGCTGTTTTGTCGTCACAGGTATGCTGGTCATGGCGTATAACGTTGTGAAAACTATCAGAGCGAAAGATGGTGCTCTGGAACCAGTAGCTGAAGCAGCGTAAGGAGCTTATTGTGTCTAAGAACTATCATGAATTTTTTGAGAAAAGTGCAGGCTGGTTAGCCATAGGCACAGTGCTGGCAATCAGTTTTGGTACACTGGTTGAAATCACTCCTCTGCTGTTTTTAAAAGAAACCACCGAACCTGTGGACGGTTTAAAACCTTACACAGCGCTGCAACTTGAAGGTCGTGACATTTACATCCGTGAAGGTTGTGTCAACTGTCATAGCCAGATGATCCGCCCGTTCCGTCATGAAGTGGAACGCTACGGTCACTACTCTGTTGCCGGTGAAAGTGTATGGGAACATCCATTTTTATGGGGTTCAAAACGTACTGGCCCTGATTTAGCCCGTGTAGGCGGTCGTTACAGTGACGATTGGCATTATGCGCATTTAATCAACCCACGTGACGTTGTGCCTCAGTCGAATATGCCGGGTTTTCCCTGGCTGGCGACCAATACGCTGGATGGTGAGTTGACTCCGAAGAAAATGGAAGTCATGAACAAACTGACCAAAGGCAAAATGTCGCCGAACGATGAAGACGGCCTGATGTATTCAGCCGAAGAAATCGCAGCGGCGACAGAGTCGGTCAAAGGAAAAACAGAGATGCAGGCGTTAATTGCATACCTGCAATCCCTTGGCACAGCGCTGAAGTAATTATGATGGATATTGCAACCCTACACAGTATTTTCACCGTGCTAGTGTTTGTAGGTTTTATTGGTCTTGTAGTCTGGCTTTTTGTGTTAAAACGCAAGCCAGACTTTGAAGAACAGGCAAATTTGCCTTTCGCAGACGACCAAAAACCAAAACAACAACAGAAACAGGAGTCGGATCATGAGTAGCTTTTGGAGCACTTGGATCAGTGTCTTAACAATAGCGTGTATCGTATTTTGCGCCGTCATTTTAACCTGGAATTTAAAAAACCATGTTGGAGTGAAAGAAGGCGAATCCACTGGTCACGAGTTTGACGGCATTGAAGAAATTAACAATCCTCTGCCAAAATGGTGGACTTACATGTTCTACGCCACCATTGTTTGGTCGGTGTATTACTTTGCCGCCTACCCTGGCTTAGGTAACTACAAAGGTTTTTTAAACTGGACCAGTTCAAATCAGGGTATTAAAAACCTGGCTGAATCCAAAGCTGCGGTAGAACAAAACAAACTGGACGGCAAAAACGTGCAATTGGACCGTGAATATGATGCGGCCAATGAAACTTATGCCAAAGAGTTTGCTAAGTACACCAGCCGCGATATTCTGGACTTAGCTTACGATCCGGACGCATTAAAAGTAGGTCAGCGTTTATTCCTGCAGAACTGCTCTCAATGCCACGGTTCAGATGCTCGTGGTCAGCGTGGTTTTCCTAACCTGACAGATGATGACTGGTTATATGGCGGTACGCCGGACAAAATCAAAGAAACCCTGCTGTATGGCCGTAAAGCCGCTATGCCAGCTTGGGGTGATGCTCTGGGTGAACAAGGCGTCAAAGAAATGACTGCTTATGTATTGAGTTTGTCAGGTCGTAAGGTGAATGACAAAGATGCAGCTGCTGGTAAAGCGAAGTTTGGCATGTGTGCTGCTTGTCACGGTGCAGATGGTAAGGGCAGCTTAGCCCATAACCTGCCATTTGGCGCACCTAACCTGACGGATAACACCTGGTTATACGGTGGTTCACACGGCGCGGTAGAAGAAACGCTGAATAAAGGCCGTAATGGTCAGATGCCAGCATTCAAAGAGATTTTAGGAGAAGACAAAATCCATATTATCTCTGCTTATGTCTACCGTTTATCTCGTCCGGAAGAAAGTTCTAAGTAATCTTTGCTGTGAATGCATTACAATAAGCCCCGCTTTGTGGGGCTTATTGCTATCTGAAAGAGGAATACCTGATGTTGCATGATACAAAACCCTGGTACAAACAGCTGTGGCCCTGGTTATTGATCGCCTTCCCCATCGTCTCCTTTATCAAAGGCGGCCATACCATTTACATCATGCAGCAAAATAATCCGGATCTGGTGATCGATGATTACTATAAAGAAGGCCGGGCTATCAACATGAATTTAGCCAAATACCGTGAAGCCGAATTACGGAATTTGCATGCCAGCACCTTGATTGCTGCCAATCAGGTCATAGTTAGGTTTGAGCAAAACAAAACGCTGGGGCAACACCTTCAGTTGGAGTTTTTCCACAATACGATAGCAGCTAAAGACTTTGTCATTACTGCAGAGCGCAGTGGTGAAAATCTTTATGTCGGAACCTTGCCTAAAACACTGGAAGGCAAATGGAATCTGGTCGTCTCAGATGAGCACAAGGATTGGAAACTGCGGGCAAGCGCTATGCTGCCACAACAAGGTGAATTTAAACTGGGATATTAACAGTGTCGTATACGGGTTGTTTTCACTGCAATGAAGCCATACCGGCTGGGTCGAACTTTAGCCTTGTTATAGAGCAACAACAGCGACTATTTTGTTGCCCTGGTTGCTTTGCAGTCGCTGAAACTATTATCGATCAAGGGCTTGGCGATTATTATAAATTTCGTACATCCCCTGCCAGCAAAGCTCAATTGGTGCCGGATCAGTTACAACTGGTGAGTTATGACAGCACCGAAGTGTTGTCTGATCTGACTCAGCATAAAGACAATCTGACCCAGATTGAATTGTCTATTAGCGGTATCAGCTGTGCCGCCTGCGCCTGGTTGATTGAAAAACAACTGCAAAAAAATCCGGCTATTCATAACGTCAGTGTCAACTCTAGTACAGCACGCTGTATGGTAAGTTGGGATATACAACGACTCAAACTCAGTGAGCTACTTAATATTATCAATAAGTTAGGATATCAGGCCTCACCATTTATGGCCGATCAGGAAGAAGCGGTGCAGCAAGCGGAATTACGACGGTTTTTAAAACGTCTGGCTGTGTCCGGTTTTATGAGTATGCAGGTGATGATGCTGGCTTTTGGCCTGTATTTTGGTGATTACACCGGCATTGATCCTGAATTTGAAGGCTATTTACGCTGGATCAGTTTGTTCCTGACCACTCCGGTCGTGTTTTATAGTGCTAAACCTTTTACTTTAAGTGCATGGCGAGCGGTGAAAGGCCGTGAGCTGAATATGGACGTACCTGTCACTCTAGCCGTGTTCTATACCTTCCTCGCTTCTGCCTACGCTACTGTGTTTGACACTGGCGAAGTCTATTTTGAATCCGTCTGTATGTTTGTGTTTTTGCTGCAGTTGGGTAAGTTTTTTGAATTCCGCGCCAGAGCACAGGCTCGTGCAGCCACAGGAAACTTATTAAAAATCATGCCGGTATCCGCACGGCTGGTGCAAGGTGATGAACTGGTTCCTACCTCAGCACGTCGTCTGGAAGCTGGCCAAGTGATACTGGTACAGGCTGGTGAAACTATAGCGGCAGATGGTGTGGTGTTGTCTGGCGAAAGCTCGGTGGACGAATCTATGCTCACCGGCGAATACAAAGCGGTGAACAAAGCAGCGGGTGATGCCGTCATGGCTGGCAGTATTAACCACGATGGAGTGATGAAGATCACTGTGCATCAGCCCCTCGCCCATTCACGCTTAGGCCAGATCATCGAACTGCAACAGCAGACGCTGAATCAAAAACCACAGATAGTAGAAAAAACCACTCAACTGGCACGTTTTTTTATTCAGCGCTTGTTGATTATCGCTTTAGGAACCTTTTTGGTCTGGTATTTCTGGCTGGACAAAGACAGAGCGTTTTGGGTGACGTTATCTGTGTTGGTCGCCACCTGCCCTTGTGCTTTAACTTTAGCCACTCCTACAGCTATCACTTGCGCTTTGGCACGTCTTAACCGCAAAGGCATACTGATCAAAAATCAGCAAGTGCTGGAAATATTGCCACAACTCGATTCTGTCTTCCTCGATAAGACAGGCAGTCTGACACAAGGACGTTTTAGTATTCAGCGCACTCAATTACATGACCAGGCATACACCCCGGATACGCTGCTAGCTCTGATTGCCCGTATTGAAGCGTATTCAGAACACCCTATAGCTCATGCATTTGAAAGCTATCTGGATTCAAAAATTAAAGTGGAACAAGTAAAAGTTCATGTTGGGTCAGGCCTATCCGCAGTTTGGGTCCGGGAGCATGGGGACAGTTTAGAAGTCAAAGTGGGCAGCGCTGCATTTTGTGGTGCACAAGCTGAAACCACTGCAGCAGTATGCTGCAGCATTAATCAGCACCTGGTGTTTTCTGTTGAGCTATCAGACGCGGTACGTCCTGAAGTACCAGCATTGATTCAGACGTTAAAACAACGCGGATTACACTTATCCATGCTAACAGGAGATTCTTCCGCTCAGGTCGAGAATGTTCAACAGCAATTGCAATTTGATCGGGTATTTAAAGGGTGCAGCCCGGAGCAAAAAGTTGAGCATATCCGTCAGGCTGTGGCGCAAGGCGATAAGGTGCTCATGTTAGGAGATGGCATTAATGACAGTCCTTGTTTTCACGCCGCTCATGTCTCTGTAGCTCTGGATTCAGGCACAGATTTGTCGAAAAATCAGGCTGATGTGGTATTGCTGCACAACAATCTGAATTCACTACAAGAGCTGATCGAAGGTGCAGTATTAGCGCAGCGTATCGTCAAACAAAATCTGTGGTGGGCTGTAGGCTATAATCTGGTCATTATTCCTCTGGCGGTGATGGGGTTTGTCTCCCCTTACATCGCCGTGATCGGTATGTCGTTCAGCTCTATTCTGGTGGTATCAAACTCACTGAGGTTACTTAAAGCATGAGTATTATTTATGTGCTGATCCCCATTGCCATACTTTTTGTTTGTATTGGCCTTGCCATCTTTTTCTGGGCAGTGCGCAGCCGCCAGTTTGATGATTTAAACAAAGAAGGTATGAGTATTTTGTTTGACGATGAAAAGAAAACTATCAAGAGTGAAACAGATACGGATAAACAACCGCCGCAATGAGTCAGGAACTTGTCTTTAACCTGCTGGCAGCCCTGAGTATAGGTTTTTTAGGCAGCAGTCATTGTCTGGTGATGTGCGGTGGTATAGCCAGCGCATTACAACTCTCTATGCCTCAGCTAACATTTTTGCAGCAGCTGAAGCTACAACTGATGTTAAGTCTGGGCCGTTTAACAACTTACAGCTTTCTGGGCGCGCTTACAGGCGCATTTGGCGCGGCTGTGCTGGTAAAACTTGGCATTAGTTTGTTCTGGCTAAAGCTGTTGGCTGGTGTATTACTGCTGCTAATGGCTCTTTATGTTGCCCGTTTGTGGTTCGCTCTGACGCTGCTTGAAAAACTGGGGGCACTGGTGTGGCGTCAGATCCAACCTATCGCAAAATCCTTATTGCCGCTCGATAGCAGCGCAAAAGCCGTGGCTTACGGTCTGAGCTGGGGCTTTTTACCTTGTGGTCTGGTGTACAGCAGTTTAGGCTGGAGTCTGGCCAGTGGCAGCGCTTTACAAGGTGCGGTATTGATGTTTGCTTTTGGTATGGGTACCTTGCCTGCTATGCTGGCGGTCGGGCGTTTCGCTCAGAGCCTGAGTCGATTTAAAAATAAACAGTGGGTTCGGGTCAGTGCTGCTCTATTACTGGCTTTGTATGCACTTTATACTATAGCTATTGCAATAGCGCCGCGAGTTTTCTAAGCTGGGAAAGTCGTTACAAAGGAATACTGTTATGTCCGGTTCAAATTTAAGTTGCCAACACTGTGGTTTTAGCCAGCTCTGCCTGCCTTTTACGTTAAATAATGCCGAACTGGATACGCTTGACGATATTATCGAACGTAAAAAGCCTCTGCACAAAGGTGACTTTTTAATTGAAGCTGGTACTCACCTGCACTCTTTGTATGCGGTACGCAGTGGGTCTTTTAAGACTTTTACCTTAACTGAATCCGGTGAAGAGCAAATCACAGGCTTTCATTTACCTGGTGATGTGATAGGTTTCGATGCGATAGGCGAGCAGCAACATCCAAGTTTTGCTCAGGCATTGGAGACGGCTATGGTTTGCGAAATTCCCTACAGTCAGATGGATCAGCTGATGGGACAATTACCCAAATTACGCCAACAAATGATGCGCCTGATGAGTCAGGATATCAGCGGTGATCAACAAATGTTGCTGTTGTTAAACCGGAAGAACGCGGAAGAAAAACTCGCTGCCTTTCTGACCAACCTGGCCCAACGCTTTGCGAATCGCGGTTTTTCGAAAAAAGAGTTCCGTCTAAGTATGACGCGTGGCGAAATAGGTAACTATTTAGGCCTGACCGTTGAAACTATTAGCCGTTTATTGGGTCGATTCCATAAGGACGATTTAATACAGGTCGATGGTAAGCTGATTTGTATCAGCGATCCGGAGGCGTTAAGTAAACTGGCTGGTGGGTCTGCTATAGCGCGCTGATCAAACCAATCCTTGATCCAGCACAAGGACTTATCAGCCTACCTTCGCTACCTTGGCTACACTTACAAGGTAAGCCTTAGCTTAGCAGGAGCATGATATGACCTTATATCCGAGAGTACTGGTGGTGCTGGACCCTTCGGTGGCTGAACAGAAAGCCCTCAAGCGCGCTGTTCAACTGGCAAAACTACAAGATTGCCATCTAACCGCTTTTCTATCGATTTACGATTTTTCCTACGAAATGACCACTATGTTATCCGGCGAAGAACGAGAGTCTATGCGCCAGGCTGTGATCAACGACAGAGAACTTTGGATCAGCGAACTGATTGCGGAACACAAAGAACAAGGTCTGAAGATAGATATTCAGGTGGTCTGGCACAACAGGCCCTTTGAAGCTATAGTGCAAGCGGTACTGGAGAAAGAATACGATTTAGTGATTAAAGGTACGCATGATCACGATGTACTCAAATCGATGATTTTCACCCCTACCGACTGGCATATTTTGCGTAAATGCCCTTGCCCTGTTTTACTGGTTAAAGATCATGAATGGCCTGCACATGGCAATATACTCGCCGCAGTCAATGCGGGTAGTGAACAGACCCATCACAGCTCGCTGAATCAACGTATCATTCAGCAATCCAAACAGCTCGCCGCTTTACTCAATAGTAAAGTACAACTGGTCAACGCTTTCCCTGGTACCCCTGTCAATATAGCTATTGAAATTCCTGAATTTAATCCGCAGGAATACAGTCAGACGATGAAAACTCATCATCTGGAAGCGGTACAAAAGCTGGCTATGGAATTTGAGTTGCCTGCAGCTCAAACTCATGTGCAGGAAGGCATGCCTGAAGATGTGATCCCTGCACTAGCCGCACAACTGGATGCCGAGATGGTGGTGATAGGCACTATAGGCCGCACCGGTTTATCTGCTGCCATCATTGGTAATACAGCTGAGCATGTGATAGACAGGTTGGATTGTGATGTATTGGCGGTCAAACCGGCGGGTTTTGTCTGCCCTTTAGCAAAACAATAAGCTCCTTACGCTACAAAGCTGGCGTGTAGTTGGTTATACTACGCGCCATTTTTATCTGGGGTCGTTGTTTTATGTCACATGCAGCAGAAGCCAAAGCGCAATATAATCTGAATAAATTACACAAACGCCTGCGTCGTGGCGTCGGCCAGGCTATTGCCGACTTTAATATGATTGAAGATGGCGACAAAGTGATGGTGTGTTTGTCAGGCGGTAAGGATAGTTATACCCTGCTGGACATTCTGCTGAACTTACAACAATCCGCCCCTATTCAGTTTTCTATAGTGGCGGTGAATCTTGATCAGAAACAACCCGGTTTTCCTGCAGATGTACTGCCTGGTTATTTAAGTCGTATTGGTGTGGATTTTCAGATCGTCACCGAAGACACCTACTCTATTGTCAAAGACAAAATCCCTGAGGGCAAAACAACTTGCTCTTTGTGCTCGCGCCTGCGCCGTGGCATTTTATATCGCACAGCAAAAGAGCTGGGCGCCACTAAAATAGCCTTAGGTCATCATCGCGACGACATGATTGAAACTATGTTTTTAAACATGTTTTACGGCGGTAAGATGAAGTCGATGCCAGCCAAGCTCATCAGCGACAACGGTGAGCATATTGTAATTCGTCCTTTGGCTTATTGCCGCGAAAAAGATATTGAAAAGTATTCGGTTGCCCGCCAGTTCCCGATCATCCCTTGTAACTTATGTGGCTCACAAGACGGTTTGCAGCGTCAGGTCGTGAAAGAAATGCTACAGGATTGGGATAAACGTTTTCCTGGTCGTATCGAAACCATGTTCCAGGCCATGCAGAATATTGTGCCCTCTCATATGATTGACAAAAATCTGTTTGATTTTGCAGGGATCAGTAAAGATAGTCCTTTAGCAGTCGAAGGTGATATGGCCTTTGATAAACCTGATATGCCAAAAGTACCAGTGGGTTTGCTGTTGGATGAAGACGAACCGGCAGCTACCGCGGTTCAGTTTGTTGAACTGACGTAGGGGATGGGCTTGCCCCATCCCGGCGCACATTCCAATCCAATACCAGACTGGGTCAGCGCTTGTTAAATTCATCAAAGAGCAGCATCAGCTGCTCTTTTTCATGAATAAATCCTGTTTGCTGTAGCAACTCCATCACCACTTCTGCTGTGCACAAGGCTCCTGCTTTTTGATTACGTCGTAGTTTGTATAAGGATGGCGTATCAGGTTTGATGGCAAGACGGTAACAAGACTGCAAATAAGGACTTTGTCTGAGCATTTTAGCCGCTTCCTGCCAGGTGGCATCCAACAAAACCCAGTGTTTGACCGCTTCGCTTTGACGAGTTTCCAGCTCTGCAAGGGCCGCAGGATTTTGAGCCTGATACTGACCATGATGCAGTAGATAACAGGCTTGGGGTGTGTCAGCTAACAATGGATAAATCAAACCCAGTTGCCGTGATGCTGATAAATCAAACAATCGCTGATCTGGTGCTTTGCGCTGCCATTCAATCACCTCAACCCTGATCTTTAGTGAAGCTGAGAGCGCCTGCAACACCAAAGTACCGGTGTTGGTATCTTTCTGTAACTCCCTGCTGTGGGTCAGCAGATAAAGCACCAATACGGTCACGTAGTTTAAGGCTGCTGTAGTAAAGGCGTCGCGTGATCCGGTACTTTTGAAAACTGTATTGTCGCTTTATCCGATAAAGAGGCTGGTAAAAAGATCCGGCAGCGATTTTGCTCACACTGCAACTGCTGACTCAGGGCTGCATCTGAACTTTGCGCTACGACTTCGGATGCAAAATGCACAGTCAAACCTGAAACTTCAGGTAACCAGTATTTGCCCCAACCGGCCAATGAATCCAGAAGTGCATCAAACTGAGCTTGTAACTTACGCAGCTCAGCCACAGTAGCCTGCTGCGGCACCGGCATCTTACTCCGTAGCTTAAAGTTTAAATCACAGGCATCGGCCCCCTCAGGTTGCTTGAGCACTATCAGCGCTTTTTGCGCGTTTAGCATCAGATCAAAAGGCAGCATCAGCTCGCCATTACCAGCAATAGTTAAAGGCGCTTCAGAAATATCAGTGGTAATTAAGGCCTTATCTACGCTACAGGCCTCACTGGTTCCGGCCTTTTGCAACACAAAAGCCAGCGTAATATCACTGAATTCGACCTTTTCACTCTTTTTCATCCGGGCATAAAAGCCATCGTAATTAAATACAGTATCAGCCACAGCTGAAGCGCTAAAAGCAACCAGCACGCTGGCAAAAAAATAAGGTTTCATGATTAGCTGTCTATATGTTTAGTGTTGGCTTTGAGCATGGTGTGGATTTCATCGACATAATCCTTGCCACGCTCTGAATAACGGATCAGACCTGTGACCAGATGATGTCCGGCAACCTCACCTTCAGCGCGACGTTTGGCTCTGAGCTGGCGTAATTCCTCATACACATAAAAAGTATTGAGGTTATAAAAGTAACTGTTGATAGCTGCAGCAACATGCGGAAATACCGCAACTTCATGGTATTTCCCTGCACTGCGCTTTTGTGGCACCAGACCACAACCTGCTTTAAAACACCATTGACCAAAGAAATTGTATGCCTCCAAAGCAAAACGACTGCTGCCCCAGCCGGATTCTTTCGCAGCCTGAATCAAAACTAAATCAGCAGGTATGGCATCGACCCGGCTTAACAGCAAACGAAAGCCTTGTGCGTCCACATCTGGATAGTCCAGTTTAAACTCGTCGTACAGGCTGTAGATAAAAGCGTATTCTTCGACCGTCAGCTCCTGTTGCTGTTGTTTTTGCTGCACTTCGATGACTTGCTGACGAATATGCAGCAATCTGGCATTTTCACGCTCAATAAAAGGCAACAGGTAATCAAAGAATGCTTTTTTCTTCTCGACCACATCTTTGTACTGGTCAAAGTCAGGTACAGGCAATAACTCTGGCATAGCAACAGGATACGCTAGCCGCTTTAACAACTTACGTTGATCTGCTGCATCTAATGATTCGAGTTTTGATGGGACTTGCCAATCCGCTAAGGAAGCAATGTCTTCAACAGGAGCAGGCTTAAGCCAAGGGTACACTGTGGCATAGAGCACCACAGCCCATAACACCAACCAAAAACTCAATTCTGTTTTTTTCATGCAATACCCTGAATTCGTCTTTTATCCGGCCAGCCACAATAACCTGTGCCACCCAGACCCTAGTGGCGCGTATTCTAACCAGATCTGGTTGTAGTTTCGACCACAAAATGGTCGAAATGATAAGCCACCCGCTGACAAAAATAGATAAACCATTGTTTTAAAACAAAAATTAAAGTGGCAAGGAAACTGCATACTCTGTTATAACAATGAAAAAAGGAGAATAACATGCGTCAATTGAGTTTAGTTTCTGCACTGGTTATGGCGTTATCTGCAACAACTGTGATGGCAGAGGATGTCAAAGTATTAGAAAAAGTGATCGATGCTAAGAGTTTCACTAAGCTGGTTCTGGAAGTTCCGGTGGGAGAAATTAATATCAAAGCAGCCAAAGGCTCTGAGATTAGCTTAGTGGTTGAATTAGATCCTGATGAAGACTGGCTAGGTCGTAGTAGTGATTTATCCGATGCACAAATCAGCAGAGGTGACGATGGTTCGACCTTAAAACTAAAAGTCGATTTAGAAGATGACGATGACGTAGAGCAAAGCTGGACTGTGATGATGCCTGCCGATATGGCGATTTCATTAAACTTAGGTGTAGGCTCAGTTGAAATTGACGATCTGACGTCGGATATCAAGGTAGATGTGGGCGTCGGTGAAGTAGATGTCGCAGTCAACACCAGCTTGTATGATTCCATTAAACTGGATGCCGGTGTAGGCGATACCTCAATCAAAGGCGGTAAAGGCCGTTACGAGCGCGATCAAGTGTTAGTCACCAGCTCTAGTCAATTGCATGGCGAAGGTAAAAAAGAATTAGAAGCTAATGTAGGTGTGGGTGATATTGAAGTGCGTGATAATCAATAACCAGGATCTGAACATCCGGTAAAGCACTTTATCTCCTCTTATCGACCCAACGTACCCTGAGTTGCCGAAGTTTTAGCTGCGACGGGTATGTTGCCAATTTGGTGTAAAGCGCCAGTACTTAGCTAACGCCTGCTTTAAATCAAAAAAACTGGTTAACGGCAACGAATCACCGCTGATACAACTGTAAGTAAAGCGGTGACAATTGTTTCTTAGCAAGTCGTAGTTCTGATAACTGTAGATCTGTTCGATAGCCCGGTTTGCGGCTATCTCAGAGCCTATAATGTTCCCGGCTGGCGAAGTGGCGAAGATCAGTTCAGCACCGGATCTGTCCGCTAAAAACCTGTTAAAAGATAAAGAACGCACTAAACCAGAGCCAGCCAGTTCCACTATTTGCCCATCTCCAATATAAATTCCCGTATGCTCAAAAAACTGAAAAATTTCACAGCACACTACAGCGCCTACAGGGATAGTTCGTTGAGTAATCATAAAACTCCTGATTTTCCGGCTTTTTTTTCTTATCATACTTGCAAAAGACGTCTAGGCGTGTAAAAAGGTGTAAGCAAAAATATTTATAACTAATAACGAAAAACGGAGACACAAGGGTAGCGGTATGAAACCAATAGAGCGCTCGACAAAATTAGATGGGGTTTGTTATGACATTCGGGGTCCGGTGGCACGTGAAGCCAAACGGATGGAAGAAGAAGGTCAGCGTATTTTAAAGCTCAATATTGGTAATCCAGCGCCTTTTGGTTTTGAAGCACCGGATGAAATTTTAAAGCACGTGATCCACAACCTGCCAACTGCTCAAGGCTATAGCGACTCGCAAGGCATTTATCCGGCCCGTGTGGCGGTTGCTCAGTATTACCAGCAGCGCGGCATTCTGGGAGCTGATGCGGATGACGTCTATATAGGCAATGGAGTGTCAGAGCTTATTCTGATGTCGTTGCAGGCACTTTTAAATAATGGCGATGAGGTATTGATCCCCTCCCCTGATTATCCGCTCTGGACCGCTGCAGTCAATCTGGCTGGCGGCAACGCTGTGCATTATCGCTGCGATGAGCAATCAGACTGGTTCCCGGACTTAGCTGATATCCGCGCCAAAATCACAAAAAAAACCAAAGCGCTGGTGTTGATCAACCCAAATAATCCGACAGGTGCCGTTTACTCTAAAGCCTTTTTGCTCGATCTGCTGGCCATCGCCCGCGAGCATAAGCTGGTGGTACTGAGCGACGAAATTTATGACAAAATTTTGTATGACGGCGCAGAGCATGTCACCACAGCCTCTTTAGCAGATGACTTGTTTATGCTGACCTTTGGTGGTTTATCGAAAAACTACCGTATCGCAGGTTTTCGGGTTGGCTGGATTTTATTATCCGGTGCAAAACATCTGGCGAAACACTATATCGAAGGTTTGAATATTCTGGCTTCGATGCGTCTGTGCGCCAACGTACCTTGTCAGCATGCAGTACAGACCGCTTTAGGTGGTTATCAAAGCATCAACGAGCTGATCATTCCTGGCGGCCGTTTGTATGATCAGATGGATTTAGCCCATAAGCTGGTGACCAGCATCGACGGTATCAGTTGTGTCCGCCCCAAAGGTGCGATGTACTTATTCCCTAAACTGGATCGTAAAAAATTCAAAATCAAAGACGATGAGCTGTTGGTACTGGACTTCTTACGTCAGCATAAAGTGTTACTGGTGCACGGTCGTGCCTTTAACTGGCCTGAGCCGGACCACTTCCGTATTGTGTTTTTACCCCACAAAGAACAGCTGGAAATGGCCATTGGCCGCTTGGCTCAATTTTTACCAGGGTATCAGCAATAATGAATACCGACCACAACAGCATAAACACACCTCAAGAGCCAAGTCATTTTTTTGCACATCTTTTTCGGATGAAGCTGATTAACAGATGGCCGCTCATGAGAAACGTCAACACCGAAAATGTGGCTGAACACAGCCACCAGGTTGCTGTAGTAGCCCATATGCTGGCGCTGATTCGCCGCGAAATCTTTGCAGGTGAAGTGCAGCCTGAACGAGTCGCAACCCTGGCGTTGTTTCATGACGCCAGTGAAGTGCTGACGGGTGATTTACCCACGCCTGTGAAGTATTTTAACGCGCAAATTGCGCAGGAATACAAGAAGATAGAGCGTATAGCAGAGCAGAAACTACTGTCGATGTTGCCGGAAAAATTACAGCCTTTTTATCAGTCTTTGTTACTGTCCGAACAGTATTCAGCCGATGAAAAACTGCTGGTCAAAGCGGCGGATACGCTGTGCGCCTATGTAAAAACTCTGGAGGAACTCTCAGCTGGCAATCATGAGTTTGTGCTGGCGAAAAAACGTCTGGAGGCGGTGCTTGAAAGTTATGCCTTGGCGGAAGTGAGTTACTTCCTGGAAATTTTTATTCCAAGTTTTTCGCTGTCTTTGGATGAAATCAGCCTGCAGGATGGCCAGTTGTAATCGCCTATCCGATCCCTGCCGAAATCATAAGGGCGCGATATCAGCGCCCTTTTCCAAACCGGTTAATGCTGGTCCCGGCATACTTCCTGATTAAACTCAAACTCTATGGTGGTATGTTCCAACCGATAAGGCTGTAATAACTGCCGGATCTGCTCTTTATACGCTTTTAACTGATCGGCTGCGGTTTCCGCCTTTAATACTAAATGTGCTGTTAACACATGTTTTTCACCATCCAGAGACCACAAATGCAGGTGATGTACATCCTGAACAAAACTAAGATCTTGTAGCTGGTGTTCTATTTTAGCCGCCAGTTTTGGGTCGGGACTGACCTGTAAAAACAGCGCCAGAGTATGGCGTAAATTGCGCCAGACATTGATCAGAATAAAACAGGTAAAACCAATACTTAATAAAGGATCCAGCCAGGCCCAGTCGGTAAAGTAAATCAGGATAGAACCTACAAGCACGGCAACCCAGCCTAATACGTCTTCCAGCAAATGCCAGGTCAGAATTTGTTCATTTTGAGTTTTACCACGACGAAGTTTAAATACCGCAGCGCCATTAACCAGCACGCCTAACACCGCCAAAGCCATCATACCTGCAGCATGGGGCAGTTGTGGTTCCCACAAGCGGGGTATAGCCTCATATAAAATCCAGCAGGAGCCCAGCACTAGAATCACGCTGTTGATCAAAGCACTCAATAAAGACCAACGCCGGTAACCATAGCTGTATCGAGGCGTCGCCTCTTTGCCTGCAACTTTCGCGGCAAACCAGGCAAAGGCGATGGCCAGGGTATCGCCCAAGTCGTGCATAGCGTCCGCCATAATGGCCACACTATTGGTTAGCCAACCACCGATAAACTCAATAATGGTAAAACTGAAGTTCAACCAAAACGCCGTGGCTATATTGCCTGACTCAGAACCGTGATGATGGTGATGGTGACCAAACAAGCCATGAGAATGGGGATGACCGTCCTCATGTTGACGTTCAGCGCCCTTCGTATGGGCATGCCCCTGGTCGCAGTCCGTACCGTGCTGATGAGTTTTATGGTCTGAATTTGAATGATCGTGTGGCATGCTACACCTGCAAAAACTGCCGTAATATGAGTACCATATCTGGTTTTCACTGACTCTGCCAGAGCGCTTAACTGCCTTCGACGGAGAATTTAAACTATTGCTTGGTTCAGGCAAAAAAGACTTGAGCCCATGGCAACAAAACACTAGTCTGCAGCTGAAGTTTGGCTGAACGAGGCCGATACAAAACAAGTCGTCAGGAATCTTATAAACAACAAATGCCCATGAATTTTACAGTCCTTCTTCTCATAGCTCTGTGTGCTTTACCTTTAACTTCAGTCGTTGCAGGTAGCCTGAGCCACAACAAAAGCGCAGATTACGCCGCCTGGTCAGAAAAAAACCAGGATGGTAGCTGGACCAGGATCACCGAACAAGCCGTCGCACAATCGCCGCTGGTCAGATTAGTGCCGGCGGATATTCATCAGTTTTGCCCAGGTTATCCAGCCCTACCTCAGCAACAACGCAGTCAGTTTTGGGTGGCGTTATTTTCCGCTATGGCCAAACCTGAAAGTAATTTTAAGCCACAGTCTTTTTACCAGGAAAAGTTTAAAGATGCCAAAGGTCGCCGGGTGATCAGCCGTGGCTTATTACAAATCTCTCATGAAAGCGCCAACCAGCCCCGATATTCCTGCGATATAAAACAACCACATTATCTGCATGACCCTAAAATTAATTTACGTTGTGGCGTTAAAATAATGAGCAAATGGGTGAAAACAGATGGCGTGATCAGCCAGCCCCGGTGGAGCACCGAACCCAAAGGTGGCTCACGCTATTGGTCTACCTTAAGACCTGCCAGGGGACATCTTAAGACTATTTCGGAATTTACCCGCGGTTTGCCTTTTTGCAGCCCGAACCAAAGACAACAGGTCTTATTGGGGAGACGCAGCTAATTTACTCAGTAAAAGCAAAGACGTAGAGTAATAATCATCTGTCATTTGCGGTTGTTTTTGCAAAAAAGCGCTATCGTTATATACCAAAGCGCGAACGGCCTGAATACCGGCTGAAGCTTGATAATTTGCTGTTTTTCCACTGAGCACATCGACCCAGGGTAGAATCATCTCCCCCCGCTTCCAGAACTCAGAAAAAGGCTGCTTTAACTCAGTTGTTAATGCTGAGCCCCAAATGAAATACAGTGGGATCCGCACTGCGTCATAACCAAATCTGCTGGGCCAGTCTTTTGATGGGCTTAGCTGTCCATTTTCTGAAAGCCTGATCCAATCTGTAGGCAAGGCGTGTTGACCAAATCTGCTGCCAGCCAGCAGCCGCTGGCCATCCACAATTAATTTACTCCATGGCTGCTCGGGTTCTTTGATTGCAAAAGCAATAAAGGCAGGGATCACCCAGTAGGACAAATTAAGATCCAGACTCTCCTGCTCGGAGAAGCCTGACATACCGGGCAACAACACGGTATAGCCGGCATAGTCCCGAACCAGATGCTTCACAATATCTGCTCTTATCGCAACAGAGGCTGTTTCATAATTAGACTCGTTCCAACGTTTAGCGGCTTTAAACAAAGCCCAGGCAATAAGCACATCCCCATCACTGGCATTATTAGGATCTTTTACCGGCGGTTTTTGCAACGGGTCATAGCGCCAGGAAAATAAAAATACGTCGGGTCTGGACAGATTTTTTCTGGTCCATCGCCATATCCGGTCAAAGGTGGCGCGATCATTGTTCGCCTCGGCAAACAGCATGCCCCAGCCCTGCCCCTCAGAGTGACTGATCTTATTGAAGGTATCAATCACCCGTCCATCCTCGCTGACAAACCGGGTTTTATAGATTTCCCAGTCGGTGTTCTGCGCAAAAGCACAAGATATCGAGGATAAAGACAACAGCAGCAACAGCAGCAACAGCAGCAACAGCAGCAACAGCCACAAGTGTCGAATGAGCAGCATCTTAGGGATCAATAGTTTCTCGTTAATTTTGCATACACCAATTCAAAAACCTGTCCCGGTATGGCTTTTTGAGTTCTGACAGCAATCTCTGGATTACCACCAAGCGCGACCATCCAGCCATGGTAAAGACCTTCAAGTAAGGCACTGAACACCAGTGCTTCACGTTCAGCTTCTTTTTTACCATAAGAAGGCAATGGAAAAGCACCATGATAGAACACCAGACTAAGGTCATGCATTTCTATTTTTACCCAGCCCCAGTCCATACTGCTTAAAATCAGATTCATCGATTTTTCCAGATCTTCGATACTGTCGTAAAGCGGAACCGGATGCATGGCGGCGAGTCGGGTCCCCATATGGCGTAAAAAAGCCCGAGCATCTTCATCACCGGCAGTCTGATAAATTTCTTCCACAAATACCTGAATAAAGCTTCGCCATTGCTTTGAGCAGTGCTGTCTATTGAAATAACCAGAATTCAGTCGCTCAGTCAGCATCATGTCAATCATTAAAACCTCCAATCAGATACTTCATATATAAACGGAACGTTGTTTCGTTGTAATCACCGAAGCTATCAAAACCTAACTGCCCGCCAACCCGCAGATAAGGGTCTGGCATATATTCACCGGTAGCGCCAAAACTTAAGCCAAAACCGGATTTACTTGAAGGTGCGTATCCAGCCTGTTGAATAGCACCCAAGGCATAAAACAGATCCAACGCAGCTTGAGCAGCAGTATCTGTTGGAAACAAACTATTGCCATCTTCGCTATAACTTTGGAAACCCGGTGCAAGTAATACACTAAAGCGTGCATCTTTCATCTCAAAGCTGTAATTAACCGGAAAAGCGACACTGACATAATCCTGAGGGCTAAAGTAACCGCCATGACCAAAGGTAAATTTACTGAGGTTTTTATCAAAACTGCTATAGCCGACATGAACCCCTAGCTGTAACTGCTCAGACATTGAGAGTGCCGGTCTGAAATAACCACCCACTTCCATCGACAAGGCTCTGTTCGACTCGACATTGTCACCTTCGTAACGGTGTTCAGCCACTGAGCCGTAGGCTCCGGTTTTACCATTATCGAAATTCAGTCCTACACCACCGCCATTTTTGGTAACAGCGCCCCAGGTCTCGCCTGTAACATGGTCTACAGTTCCAGCGTAAGCCAGTAAGCTGTCTTTGACAGGTCGGCGCTCCCCCTGCAACACAACCCGGGTATTTTTAGTCACCTCAGGCTGTAGCTTTACGCCACCTACGACGTTGGTTTTTTCAAAGCCTAAAGGTGTGGTGCCGACATCTGCATCTATCCAATCACCTTGATAACCAACAGCCAGAGCGACACCGGTTTGACGTTGTGTCTCTGGATCGCCGGTGCTGACGGCCAGTGTATTCAGCGCCCCTTGAGCATCGCCAAGAATAGTCTCTAAACGCCCCCTGAGCTGGGCAAACTCCTGACGGAATGTCTCCATATTATTCAAATCTGTCGGGATCAAACCAAGGTCTGAGTAGCCGCGGGCTTCGAGCAAAGAGGCAATAGAGTTGTTGATAACCGCAAACTGATCGCCTGTCAGATTCTGTGAAGTTAACCCCAGCGCATCATAAAAGTTGAAATCGGCTGCGCTGATAAAGTTTAAACGTGCGGTTTCCGCCAAAGTCGCCAGTCGTTGTTTTTCTGTTAGAGTGACCTCGGTCTCAGGTCGGGCATTGGCTTTATTGAACGTATCCTGCGCCTGATAATAAGCCAGCGCACTGGTTTCAACATTGTCCAAAACCTCAGCCAGACCGTTGATTCTGGAACTTAAGCCACTGGCTGCGTTTACCACTGCACCACGACCAAACAAATTAACATCCTGACCCGACACTGAACCTGAATTTAGTGAGGTGGGAGTAATTGATAATTCGGCTCTGTCATTGCCCAAAACGCCGGTCGAAACCACCAAAGGGGTTTCTACAGAATCAAGGCCTGAAGAGCCCTCCGAGCCCTCTCTGACACGTAATACAACATCCGCATCAACCCGGGTTTGCGTACTTTGCTCTAAATCGAGCAACATACCGTCAATTTGCTCGAATAAATCCGTTGACGTACTAGCAGCGGTGAGGCTGTCCTGTGACTCACTGATTGCCTGACCAGGCAACCAGGAAGGCCTGATGTCCGTTGTAGCAGGCTTTTGCTTCTTCGACAGCCGTTTATCTCTGAACGGATTTGATGCCGTCTCGGCTGGCTCTCTGAACGGATTGGCACTGGCCCCAGAGCTTGTATGACTTCCCCAGACTGACGCATCCTGATAAGCCAGCTTTCTGGCTTTTAGCAATAAAGCTGCAGCTTCGTTGTCATCGCCTTTTGCCTGAGACACACGGGCTGCCATCACCAGTAATTCAGGATCGGCAGCAGAATTCCAGTCAATACGGCTGAGCAACTGCGCTGCTTTATCGGTATCATTTTGTGCCAATGCAAGATTGACTGCACCGGATAATGCCTGCTGATTAGCCGGGTTAAGTTTAAGCACGTAATTGTATATCTCGTCAGCTTCAGTGGTTTTATTGCCGCTCTCGTACAAACGCCCCATCGCCAGTAACAGCTCTTCGTTTTCAGGCGCTTCCCTTAAGCGTGCCGCCAGCAGATCGTAGGCTAAGGCCAGTTGACCTGAGTTACGTAGTTGGTCGGCTTCACGTACTGCTAGACCTAGCTGCAGCCCCATCAGGGATCTTCTGTTTTCTTCCGTCAAATCAGGCCTTAACATAAGCTCTGTCATCAGCTCCCGGGCCTGTCTGGACCTGCCGCTTTCATTCATCACACTGATATGACCGATGTAATCTCCGGCTTTTTCATCCAGCCCCTGCATCAAATCTAGTTCAACCAGTTGATAAGCAAGCTCGGTCTGATTGGCCTGTACCAGCTCATTGGCCAACTCACCAACCACTTTAGCGCCCAGAGCAGAGCTTTGATGTAAATCAATCAACAACTGACGGGCTCCAGCCTGGTCCCCAACCGACGCACGCTGAATGACAGCGGAAAACTTACTGCGGGCTGCTGATTGGGCGGCCAGCGCGTTCATCGCTGGAGTTCTCTGACTTTGAGGTATGCTGCTCATAATTCGATCAACATCCAACCAGCGCTTTTGCTCGCTGGCAAACATAGCTGCCGCATACCGCGATTCAGCGCTCTGGCTGGCCGCTTGTAAAGGCTCCACTATAGTGCGAGCCCGGATGTCGTCACCTTGTCTGGCGATAAGACGCGCCAAATCTAACCGGACCCATGGGTCGGCAGGAGCAAGTTTCATGGCGCGGCGTAAACTAATTTCTGCCAACAGATCATTAGTATTGGCTGCATCCGCTCTTAATTTATTCACTTCTGCCTGCGAAACATAGGCAACCCGATTTCTGTCTTTTTCAGGTAACAAGGCAGCAAGACGCTCAGCGTCACTCCAACGGCCCTGACTCTGTAATACCGCAATCAACCCAAGTTTTGCGTCCAGATGAGAGGGATCTTTTTGTAACACCGCATTGTATCTTTGTAGCGCTTGTTCGGCTTTGCCCTGCTTATGTTCCAGTTGAGCAGCAAGGATTTGAGCTTCGAAGGAGCGAGGTGTTTTTGTAGTCGTCAAAGGCAACACCTGATTCAGCGCTCTTTCGTATTGTTCCTGCTCCATCAGTCGACGAGCCTGAGTCATCTGAGCATAAAAATCTGCTGATTGATAAGCTTCAGTCCATTGTTTCGATTTAGCCGGGCTTAACGCCATAGCTTTTGCTAAATAGCTTTTAGCTTCATCAAACTGTTGCTGTTTAAGACGTATCAGACCCAAACCTGCCACAGCGTCGGCATCTTTGGCATTTTCTGCAACGGCGGCTTTAAATAACCGTTCTGCGTCTTTTAACTTATTGGCATTTAACGCCTGATAACCGCGGCTTCTGTTATTGGTCACAGCGTTATTTTTTTTACGTTGCAGTGTGCTCTGGAAGTAATTGATCACCTCTAAATCATTAGGGTGAACGCTCATATACTGATCGTAGTACTTTTTATCCGATGCAGAGGCATCAAGCCAGAGCAAGGCCTGTCGCCAGTGACTGTCGCTTTGTGGAGAAGTCGCCGCCATAGCAGATAACAATTCAATACCCTGACGCCTGGTGTTTTCATCATAACTCAGCACCTGAGCATAAGCCTGGCGCAGACTACTGTTCAACGAAGCGCCTTGTGACAATTTGTTGAGCTGCGCTTTGGCTTCTGCAATACCGCCCTTGGTTCCTGCCAACGTCAGATAGTATTCAGCAGAGAGCTCCAGCGTCGGAGTCACACCACCAAATACCTCCTGGTAGCGTTTTATGGCGGCGTCGTACTGTCCTTGTGAGCTTAAACGGCGCGCTTCCGCAAGAGTTGCAGGATCCACGGCCTGCACCGCTTTTGCGGCGCCAAGTTGTTTAACCCGTGGATCGGCAGGCGCAATTTGAGCCAATAAATTAGTCCACTGCTGCGTTGCTTCTTCATCACCTTCGCGCGCGGCTATCATGCCCATGCGATAAATGGCTTCTTTGTTTTGTGGATCTGCGTTAAGTATCCGCTGCAATGCGTCTTTGGCCAGATCGTTCCGGTTTTTTTCCTGCCAAAACTGAGCCTGCTCAAATAATGCAGTAAAAGAGCTAGTGTCATCAGCAGCGAAACCTGGCGCAAGATAACAAGCAAGAAAGAGTGCAATCATCGACTTATTCATTATTCCCTGATCCTGTTTTTAGTCTGTTTTGAGCACGCGCACTGAGCAGTGGGAATAAAATTAAAGCTCCCAAAAAAGCAGCCAGCGCTAATCCAATCACCATGAAAACCACATGCTGACCGAAAAACCATCGAACCTCCATGTGCCATGGCATGTCACCAGAGGCGACCAACTCACCGGCTCTGGCACTACGAACATGTCCCTGACTATCGAGCAGTGCCATATCACCATGCACCTGGCTACTGACCAAGGGTTTAGCCAGCGAATGTAACAACTGTGGTAACTGCTTCGACTTTTCGGCGGTCAGCAACACAACAACCCGGTCGGAGTCGACCGGAGAAACAAAACTAAATAGCCCTTGCACTTTATGCGCGCTATCCAGTATCCGATTTGCAGTTTTTACTTCTCTGTCCCAATCGCCTTGCAAAAACCACAAGGAACGGTCAAACCAACTGAATGATTTGATAGTCATCCGGTCTTTATGCACATCAAATACACTGCGCTCGAGTAAAGCTGACTCATCTAAATCTTTAAAATTAGAAATAACCAGCAAATCGTGATTTTTAAGACCAGAAGTGACAGTCAATCCCGTTTTTACATCCATCCCCAGTGCCGGATAACCTGTGTTTTCTCCCATTCTGGCAGCGACTTCCAGTAAGGTTTGGATTTCCTCGTTGCCAGGGAACACAGGAAGTAAAGCGACGGTTTCGGACAAATCAGCATAACGGGTAAATGGAAAACCAACGCCGACAAAAAATGACAGGTTAGGTAACTGAGTAAAATTTTTAGCCTGCGTTAAATCTATGCTGGAATTTTCGAAGATTCGCCCGGCGCTTTCGGCTGGTAACTCAAGCTCGCAGCCTGTGTCGTTCGCGACAAAATTATAAAAAAGGCTGAGCTTATTCTCGCCGTATAATAAATAAGGAGGGATTTCTATCTGTGCTTGCTCCTGACGGATGTCGCGCCCTAATAAGCTATTAAATGAAGCCCATAATCCGCTTTGATTAACTGGTAACGAGGTGAGATATTGATTATTCAGCGACACATCCAGCGTAGACTTTTGCTCGTTCAGCCATTGCCCTTCAGGAAAGTTATATTTAATGGTTAATGGGATCACTTCTCTTTCCCAGAAAAACAAATCTGGGGAAACCGTAAAATTCACTTCAATCGGGGGATGAAAAAAACCACGGCTGACCAGACGTTCTTCATCCTGTAATTCGCCAAACTCAATAGGTTGCTCAGTGGAAGCCCATCGTGGTGCATCATAGGGTTTGCGCGCATTCTGTTGCAGCTGTTCTGCTTTTACATAAGTTCCGGTCAAAGAAGACGTGCGGGTCACCAGATGAGTAGCGGCAACTTTCAGCTCTTCGGGGGTTCTTCCCATCACCATCAATAACTTGTAAACCGGATTGACAGGGTTTTCAATCAGCCGAAGCTCTGGGCCCTGCACTGGAGGAATAGGCAAACCACTGATGGTTTCATTGGGCATCACAAATACGATGGCATTGTCAGCTGGTAGACTATTTCGAATCACAGGAAAAGTAACGGTCTGATACTGCGCAACGCTTCCGATATAAGACGCAACAATAGCGCTGCTGGTTAAGGTGGCCGAAGTGGTTTTTAGCGGCAATACGATAGGTACTTTAACCAGCCCCATGGCTCCTGAGTTAAAAAACGGTTCAGGAAATCGAGCCAAGTCAGTGCTGACCGCTAACCGCTGTAGGGACAGCACTAAGGATGAACGCTTGGCAACGTTCACCCAAATATCCTTGGATAACACGTTATTGCACTGCTGCAGAGTTTTCGCATTCAGACGAAAATCAAGATTATTCGAGCCCAAAACCAGAGCTGGAGGAATGGGGATCTCAACCTGCAACGATTTGGCATTAAAAGGACTTAATTCAATGGTCTGCAGTAATTGTCCATTGAGCATGACATCCAGAAAGCTCTCGTCTTCCAGCAAAGCGTCGGAGTAATTGAGGTCGAGCTTCAGATTTGCTAACCGGACGAATTCATCTCCACGTATTTTGAAAGTTACGCCAGCTGAAGTCTCATTGCCGTAGAAGTATAAATCCTCTTTCAGACCAAAATCTTCGAAACCAAAAACCTGAGTACGAATATTGAATGCAGGAGCAGGTACTGCAGCAGTATTTGCTGCGTTCACTGCAGGCTGTTTTGGCTGAACAGCAGCCTGCTTAGATGTGGCCGGATTATCCAGTGCAGCGCTCAACGCCTGATTAGAAATAATCACAGCAGAAATTGCTATCAGTACCAACAGCGCCAAACGGGGTCTCCAGCCACTCAGAGGTCTGCTGCGCTGTGAAACCTTATTGGCTCTGTTGTTTTTGTTTTTAATCGACTCCTGAAACAACCCACTGACTGCGCGCATCACCCGCCATATCGAAGAAAAAATATTATTTTCTTTGCTTTCCGTTGAGTTCGGCAGCCAGGCATCCGCTCGCCCCATCACAACTTTCACTAATTCACGGCGCTGAGCAACAGGTAAATTCTTAAACTTGAATCGGATACTCTCGTCGTCGCGGTACAGCGTCTCAACAGGAAATACCATAGGGACCTGATTCAGATAGATTTCAATATCCACTATTTTTTCGTTGTCAATTTGACTAGACACCGTCTGCACCGATGCGCCGCCCATCGACAAATTGATTGATTTTGTTTTCAGTGTATGGCCAGTTTCAAGATGCAGGACGACCGGCAAACTGACATCAAGACGAACGGTTTGTCGTACTTGTTTCATTTCCCGAGCCACAGCCACAGACGCAAACAACATAATGCAGCTAAAACCTGCCCAGAATAAATTCAACAACAGAACTTTTGGCTCGACTTGATAATGCTCGCTCCAAATCAACTGTACTATGCCGGATAAAAAACCACACAACAGCAGAACCAGAGTAAAAAGATGTGGCTTGACCATGTCGTAATCGAAATAGCCGTTTTCCAGTAAACCTCCTTTTTCCGTGACATTAAACTTACCCTTACGGGGATTAACCAAAGTCGCGATAGTGGGTAACACCAGATGGAAAGATAATACCGCTTCATAAATCTCGCCCCAAAAGGTGTGCCGGAACTTGCCCTGCAATCTTGAGTTGGTATAAGTGGTGAAAAATAAATGAGGCAAAGCGTAAGCCAGAATCATCTCCGGCGATGCATCAATAATATTTTGGCCGAACAACAGGTAGCACAGAGGTGCGGTTAAAAAAACGATTCTGGGTAAAGAAAAAAGAAAATGCAGCATAGCATTGAGGTAACAAAGCCGTTGAGGTAAAGATAACCCTCTGCCGAATAACGGATTATCCAGTCGAAGTATTTGCAGCATGCCTCTGGCCCAGCGAGCCCGTTGTCCTATGTGTAACGCAAGGCGCTCTGTGGCCAGCCCTGCTGCCAACGGCAGCGCCAGAAATGCTGAATTCCAGCCACGACGTTGTAATTTGAGTGCGGTATGCGCATCCTCTGTCACGGTTTCAACCGCAAAACCACCAATTTCTTCAATAGCGCTGCGACGTATGACGGCACAAGAGCCACAAAAGAACGCAGCGTTCCAGAAATCATTGCCTTTTTGCACTGGACCATAAAATAACTCCCCTTCTCTTGGGATTTCATCCCCAATCGTCAGGTTGCGCTCAAACGGATCTGGCGAATAGAAGTAATGTGGCGTTTGCATTAACGCCAGTTTTTTATCTTTGATAAAGGCGCCAACTGTTGCCTGCAAAAATGCCCGGGTTGAAACGTGATCACAGTCAAAAATACAGATCAGCTCACCACTGGTCATGGTGATGGCGTTGTTCAGGTTGCCTGCTTTTGCATGATTGTTGTTGTCGCGGGTGATATAACCAACGCCGGCTTCAACAGCAAAAGCACCGAACTCAGCCCTGCGACCGTCGTCCAGGATATAAACCCTGATCTTTTCAGGTGGATAATCGATATTTTGCGCAGCCAGAACCGTATCTTTGACGACATCCAGGCTTTCGTTATAGGTAGGAATGTAAACATCGACTGTTGGCCACAAGGCAATGTCATCCGGCATAGGTTCAATTCTTCGCTCCAGTGGCCAGATGGTCTGAAAAAATCCCAGTGTCAGAATAATCCAGGCGTAGAACTCTGCCGCAAGCAGACCAAGACTTAAAAAGCCTTCCATAAAACTATCGAAAACTAAGGTCTCGGTGGTTCGCCAATACAGATAGCGTGTGGAAACAATCACACACATCAGAAGCATAACAACGTGAGTCCAATGGTTCTTGCGCCTCGACACCAGAAACAGCATCACAGCACAACTGACGGCAAACAGGACCTGATTTGATAAACTCAGTGGCGTTGTAACAATAACAAAAGCAACGGCCAGCCAAAACAGCACGGCCACAGCACTAAGTATGCCTGATGGCGTTGAATGATTCCCTTTCATGAAATACCTTGCAGCTATCTATTATATTTTTTGTATTCGCTCGCCTGGAGTACAGGAAGGATGCGATGAATATTCCTGGCAATATTATCTATATCCGCTGCCACAGAGGATGCTCGGGCATACCTGAACACAGACGTTTGGCTCGCATTGGCTTCCGGTACAGCTTCATCACGATGAACTATCCCAAGCAAGGAAGCAGATAATCGTTTATTTAAAAACTCGGTGATCTCACGATTCAGTTGGCTTCGCATATCTATCTGGTTCAGTAAGAAATACGTTCTGCTTTTTGCCGATTCACCGTAAAACTCGCCAGACTCAATCTCAGGCAAAACACTCAATGACGCACTGTCTGCCAACAAAACGTTGATAATCATGGGTTCTAGCAAAGAAAGTGCCTGCAATGCAGCTGATGGACCCGGCGGTAAATCTGCAATAATTACAGTGTCAGGCTGATTGAGTAAAGGCTGCAATCTGCTGATAAGAAAATCTGGATCTGAGCGCAATTTTTGCTCATAGGCTTCGATCTGATGTTTACTGACCCGCCCATACGGGAGGAAACGTACGCCAGAATCCGATTCTTTCAGAAGCCGGCTCCAGTCGGTTTTCGTATGAAAAAACTCGACATAACCACTTGAATCACTCAAGGGCATACCAAAATGCAGTCTGACAGCGTTTTGGTTATCAAAATCAATAACTATCACTCGATGGCCGAGTCGCTGTATGGCGTAAGCGATATTGGCAGCCATAGTGGTTTTCCCAACGCCACCTTTAGGAGACGCTATACAGATGATACACATTAACCGACTCGCTCGAAAAATGACTGCAATGAATTCGTTTCTACTGGACGTTCCTGAAGAACTTCTGGTTGTGGATTCTTTTTGAACAGACGAGAAAAATCATGTTGTGCAGCGCTGTTTTGATGAAGGTAATCTGCAGCCTGTAACTTAGATACTTCTTCTGCTCGTTCAACAGGTGCTCTTTCTGTTGCCACGCTATTTGAATCGGTGACGGCAAAACCAGACTGCTTTGGATTAGAAGAATGAGTGAGCGGAAGTACTCTGTCACTTTGGGATTCGACAGGTTGAGGCTTATAATTAGCTACTTCGTTCAGTAGATGCCATTTAGAATGCCCCGTAGAAACTGAGTCGTTATGAAAGCTTCGATAATTAAGCTCTCCATCACTGACTTTGCTGACAAACCTCAGTACATCATCATAATTATCCATTCCCCCCCCCCTTACAACAAGCTCATCAGCGTCCACTGCAACCTTGTAGTTCACTAAATATCATTAGTTAACGAAAACTGTAGCGACAACTACAATGTATCATTTTTTTCATTATTGCACGCCACTATTGAGTTTTCAAACTTATTCACCAAATTTTATTGACACAAATGATAAAATACGTCAATTAACTTAGATTAATTGATTCAATTACGAAAATTTGAAACAAAAAATTAAACTATGGCCAAAAGAAAATGGGGTGTCAGGAATGGAAGACATTCAACATTCGGGGAGTTATCAAATTTAAGGGGAAGCTTATGGCTGAAGACACTATAGCGGAGGTTTATTTACATGCTCTTATAAAAACGAACGCCAGCCAACAGAGTTGGCCGGCGTTACAGATTCTGCTCAAAGAATTAAGCAGTTAAAGCTTCTTTTGCCTTAGCGACTAAAGCAGCAAATGCGCCTTTGTCGTATACAGCGATATCAGCCAGGATCTTACGGTCGATTTCAACAGATGCTCTTTTCAGACCATCGATGAAGCGGCTGTATGATAAACCGTTCTGACGAGATGCAGCGTTGATACGCG
>Ga0247725_1000162_pt1 | contig 74449 bp, 68 predicted proteins | sample OKSTACKMCFT3sol_FD_183021 | JGI IMG/M metagenome (GOLD analysis project Ga0247725, IMG submission 183021) | Subsurface sediment microbial communities from gas well in Oklahoma, United States - OK STACK MC-FT3-sol | ecosystem: Environmental > Terrestrial > Deep subsurface > Rock core/Sediment...
GAATTGACATTATTTTTTTGCAGTTACACTACTGCCCAGCAATAACGGAGAATACAATGAGTGAACATATTCTGCAGGTGTCAGACGACAGCTTCGAAGCCGACGTGTTAAAAGCTGCTGCCCCTGTCCTGGTCGATTTTTGGGCTGAGTGGTGTGGTCCGTGCAAAATGATTGCACCTATCCTCAACGAAGTAGCGCAAGAATACGCAGGTAAAGTGACAGTGGCTAAGGTCAACATCGACCACAACCCTGGCACACCACCAAAATTTGGTATTCGTGGTATCCCAACTTTACTGTTATTCAAAAACGGTCAGGTTGCAGCCACTAAAGTTGGCGCCTTGTCCAAGACTCAGTTAAAAGAGTTCTTAGACAGCAATATCTAATTGATTGAAAAAATGGCGCATAAAAAATGCGCCATTTCTTTTTTTACGGCTGGACGAGCGAAAATTATCCTGCTAATGTGTAACGCAGCAACAAATCCCTGTAACCACGCTTTTCCGTTGACTAAACCTAAGCCTACTTCCTTTTAATCAGCGATAAGCAATTTAATTCTGTTTGACCAACAAGAACCCATCATATGCATTTAACCGAACTAAAACTGAAGCCGATTAACGAGCTGGTTGATTTAGCCGAGTCTATGGGCCTGGAAAACATGGCCCGCTTACGTAAGCAAGACATTATTTTCGCTATCTTAAAATCACACGCCAAAAATGGTGAAGAGATTTTTGGTGATGGCGTTGTTGAAATCCTAACCGATGGCTTCGGTTTCCTACGTTCTTCTGACAGCTCCTATTTGGCTGGCCCGGACGATATTTACGTCTCCCCAAGCCAAATCAGACGCTTTAACCTGCGTACTGGTGACACCATTTCGGGTTTGATTCGCCCACCAAAAGAAGGTGAGCGTTATTTTGCACTGTTAAAAGTGAACGAAGTGAACTTCGGACGCCCGGAGCAGGCACGTAACAAAATTTTGTTTGAAAACTTGACCCCTTTACATGCCAATTCGCGCTTACGTATGGAACGCGGCAACGGCAGTAAAGAAGACATCACAGCCCGTGTGCTGGATCTGGCCTCTCCAATTGGTCGTGGTCAGCGTGGTTTAATAGTGGCACCACCTAAAGCTGGTAAAACTATCCTTTTACAAAACATAGCGCAGTCTATTGCAGCCAACCATCCTGAATGTGTGCTGATGGTATTACTGATTGACGAGCGGCCGGAAGAAGTGACTGAGATGCAACGTCTGGTCAAAGGTGAAGTAGTAGCTTCAACCTTCGACGAACCAGCCAGCCGTCATGTTCAGGTTGCTGAAATGGTGATCGAAAAAGCCAAACGTTTAGTTGAGCATAAAAAAGACGTCATTATTTTACTCGACTCTATCACCCGTTTAGCCCGTGCTTATAACACAGTGATCCCAAGCTCAGGCAAGGTGTTAACAGGTGGTGTGGACGCTAACGCTTTACACAAACCAAAACGCTTTTTTGGTGCGGCCCGTAACGTGGAAGAAGGTGGTAGCTTAACCATCATCGCCACAGCGTTGGTCGACACTGGCTCGAAAATGGACGAAGTCATTTACGAAGAATTTAAAGGTACAGGTAATATGGAACTGCACCTGTCGCGTAAAATTGCTGAACGTCGTGTCTTCCCTGCTATCGATTTCAACCGTTCAGGCACACGTCGCGAAGAACTATTGGCTTCACCTGAAGAATTACAAAAAATGTGGATCCTGCGCAAAATCCTGCATCCAATGGATGAAACAGACTGCATGGAATTCCTGATCGATAAACTATCAATGACCAAAACCAATGATGAGTTTTTCGAAGCCATGAAACGGCAAAAAAATAGTTAACCCCCCAAAACCGGCCTAGTAGCCGGTTTTTTTTATGTGAGAAAAAGCAGATGACAACCCCACAGATCGTAGTCATAGGTGGTGGTGCCGGTGGACTGGAACTGGCAACCCGCCTGGGTAATAAATTTGGCCGTAAAGGCAAAGCGGCCATTACCCTGATTGACAGAAATCCTACTCATATCTGGAAACCTTTATTGCATGAAGTAGCAACAGGCACATTGGATGTTGATATTGACCAGGTAACCTATCGTGCCCATGCCAAGGCCCACGGCTTCGATTTCCAACTCGGTACTTTTACCGGGCTGAACAGAACTCAGCGTCAGGTGACGCTCGCCCCTGTGCTGGATGAAAGTGGTGACGTTGTCCTGGAAGAACGCCATATCCCTTATGATTATCTGGTGCTGGCTATTGGTAGTATTTCCAATCACTTTAATACGCCCGGCGTGCAGGAGCATTGTATTTTCCTCGACAGCCCGGCTCAGGCCAACAGATTTCACCGCCGTCTGCTCGAGGCCTATTTAAAACTCAACTCACCTTTGCACCCCAAGGAAAATCTGAATATCGCCATAGTGGGCGCCGGAGCAACAGGTGTTGAACTAGCAGCAGAATTGCATCACGCCGCCGCGGAACTGAATTCGTACGGTTTTGACGATATGAAACGTGACCGCCTGAAAATCTCTGTAATTGAAGCTGGTCCACGTATCCTGCCCGCCTTACCTGAACGTATTGCCGCCGCCGCCCACAAGGAATTGCTAAAGTTAGGCGTAAACGTGAGAGTGAACACCAAAGTTACAGCGGCAGACGAAGACGGATTGCAATTGGGTGATGAGCATTTGCAGGCTGAACTGATGGTGTGGGCCGCTGGCATTAAAGCGCCGGATTTTTTAAAAGAACTGGATGGCTTAGAAACAAATAGAATCAATCAGTTGATGGTTCTACCTACGCTACAAAGCAGTGTAGACAGCCAGATTTATGTTATAGGTGACTGTGCAGGATGTCCGCTGCCTGATAATAAATGGGTGCCACCACGGGCTCAGTCAGCCCATCAGATGGCCAGCCATGTTGCGAAAAACCTTGCTGCCGCTTTGTCAGGCAAAGCTCAACTGGATTACAAGTACAAGGATCACGGCTCTTTGATTTCTTTGAGCCGTTTTGGCACCGTAGGTAATCTGATGGGTAATCTGGTCGGTGGTGCTATGATGATTGAAGGCCGTATTGCCCGTATGGCTTATATATCTTTATACCGTATGCACCAGGTGGCGTTACATGGCTGGTTCCGTACGCTGGTTATTTCGGTGATAGGTAAAATCAACAAAATCATCAGACCAAGGCTCAAGCTGCACTAAAGACTACAGGTCACTAAAACGGGTTTCAGCCTGTTCAGGTACAAAAAGCCTGTTATGCTGAAATCCGTCATAATGTGGCTCCAGCAATTGTTGCTCCTGCTCAGAGAACCAACGATACATAGCTCTTTTATATTCAGGTTGAAGCTTTAATTTATTCAGCGCCTTATCAATATCTGAGATCCAGCGTTTTCCTGTATCTGTTTTAGAACAGCTGACATAGGTATAGGAATAGCTTGGAATTTCCGCTATGGGCCTAAATTCAAGCTTGACGTCCTGACCAGCTTCAATGCTGAAATATCGCAAACGGTTTGGATAATCTACGACATAATCCACCCGCTTAGCCGCCAGTAACTGAGCAGGATTCAGCGTGCTCATTGAGCTCCCCCCCAGATTACTGCCTTCTTTATTGATCTGTGCGGCAATTGCAGCCGGATAGGCTCTGTCATTTTCAATCAGTCCCAGCAGATCGGGATCTTTCACCAGCTGATTCATCTGAATAGCCTGATCGGGAGAAAATGTTTTAAATCTGTCGTTTTGTTGCAGGCTATTAATGGCCAGATTAGGCAACATGCCAGCTGGCTGAGAAAAATATGTCCTTTTGTCGCGCTCTGGTGTGTAACGCAGACCAAAGGTGCAGTGGTCTTCACTGCTGGTCGCAGATACTTTGACAATGCGCGCCAGATGAATTTGGTTGATCTGATGTTTATATTGAGGTAACGCGCTGACAAGCTGACTCAACATTAAATCAAAGGAACCTTGCCCGGCGTATGGGCCTTCACTGATCCGGTAAGGGGGCCAATGGCTGGTATACCATTGCATCACAGGTTGTGCAGAAAGGTCGAACGCCAATAAGATCAGTAAAATACAAGCACTTAACTTCTTCATCCCGCCTCCGTGCAAAGAAGGCAGTACAGTAACAAATGACATGATCAGCGACAAGGTCGTTCGTCGCAAGCAAAAGCCCCTTGTCCGGGCTTTCGCTTGCGCTTTTAAGGGTTAATCAATCACTAAGTGAATAATAGGATCAATAATCCCTGCAGCAGGTTCAATAGTTAAAGCGGCCAGATACTCAGCTCTGGCATGTTCTGCAGCTTCTGTCGTATCCGCATGCACCCTTGCCAGCACATCGCCAGCCGCCACTTTGGCACCTAAAGCTTTGATATCACTAAAACCTACGGCCATATTAATCACCTGATCAGGATGGGCACGACCACCCCCTAAACGCACCACAGCCATACCCACAGCAGTGGTGTCAGCTTTATTCAGATAACCAGCAACAGGTGCTTTGATATCCAGCACTACTTTAGCTTTTGCCAGATAGAGTTCTGGTTTCTCCAGTAAGTCGGCTGGGCCACCCTGAGCCGCCACCATTTTACTAAAAATCTCAGCGGCTTTACCGCTGGTTAAACTTTGTTCTAAGGCTACAATAGCACCGGCTTTGTCCTGGAATAAGCCACCCAATTGCAGCATGCTGGCACCTAACTCTAAAGTCACCTGATGCAAACGCGGTTCGCGGTATTTGCCTGTCAGATAGTCCAGCGTTTCCATTATTTCCAGCGCGTTGCCTGCTGTTGCGCCCAAGGTCTGGTTCATATCTGTTAACAAAGCCTGGGTCGGTACACCAGCCCCTTTGGCGGTGTTGACAATACTCTTTGCTAAAGCTGAAGCGTCTGCGACATTTTTCATAATGGCACCAGAGCCAATTTTCACATCCATAGTCAAAGCCTGCAGGCCTGCAGCCAGCTTTTTCGACAAAATAGAGGCGGTAATCAGAGGAATGGATTCTACTGTAGCTGTGACATCACGGATTAAATACAAACGTCGGTCAGCCGGCGCCAGCTCACCACTTTGCGAGACGATAACGCAGCCTTGTTGTTTCACCAGTTGTTGGATTTTATCTAAAGGCTGCTGGCACTGATAACCCGGAATAGCTTCCAGCTTGTCGATAGTGCCGCCGGTATGGCCTAAACCCCGGCCGGCAATCATAGGCACATAAGCACCACAAGCCGCTATCATAGGAGCCAGCATTAAACTGACTTTATCGCCGACTCCGCCTGTACTATGTTTATCTACCACAGGGCCATCCAGCATGTCAGCCCAGTTCATCACAGCACCAGAATGCTGCATAGCCCGGGTTAAAGCCACAGTTTCTGCTGTGCTCATACCATTGAGATAAATAGCCATAGCCAGAGCTGCAGTCTGGCCTTCGCTGAAACTTTGATCCGTTAAACCACGGACGAATTGAGCTATCGCAGCTTCTGTTAAGGCGCCGCCATTACGTTTTTGTTTGATGATTTCCTGAGGTAATAACACTGTAAACTCCCAGATTCAGAATTTTTTACTGTTCGCCAGAAACAACGGCGTGAAAGCACTTGGCAATAATTGCTCCAGCGTCCATTCCTGTTGTTGCGCTAAGTGATTGCAGCTGCGCACCGGGCTGTCGGGCGTAAAAAATTCAGCAATCACCTGACGACAGATACCACAAGGTGGGGTCAGTTGCTCCTGTGGGGTGTACACCATAAGGCCAACAAACTCGCGCTCACCAGCGACAACAGCAGCGGCTATGGCATTGCGCTCAGCGCAAATAGTGCCGCCATAAGAAGCGTTTTCAACATTGCAGCCAGAATAGATTTTGCCACTTTTGGCCTGAACTGCGACACCAACCGGGAATTTACTATAAGGCGCATAGGCTTGTTCGGATGCTGCCTTCGCAGCTTGGGCTAATTCTGCCCATTGGATACTTGTTGTCATACTCTGATTTCTTGCAGGTCATACGGCCTTAGGTTATGCGCCTAAAGCCGTCCAGAATCAAGAGCAAGCTGACTACAAAACAAGCAAATGCAGCAAAAAAGTTAAATCCCTACTGGTTTTGAGTGTTTTTTATGCAACAAATAACTGAAATAACTGACAGTACCTAATAACCAAACTGCCAGTATAGGGATCAGCCAATAGGCGGTCGCAATACCAACCTGTTGTGCTGCCAAACCAGTCCCCAAAGCGGCAGCCTGATAGCCTATTGAGCCACCAATATTAGCCAGACCAGACAAAACCGGACCGTTATCGCTGTCCAGATCCATAGCTGCAGTTAGCATCAGCGGGAATATAGCACCTAAGCCTAAACCCAAAGCAAAGTTCCCCAGTTGCAATAATGCTGGTACAGCTGTGATTTTCACTAATACAGCACCACAAAAAGCACAGAGCACCAGGATCATTAATAGCTGTGCGCTGGTGAACCAGCGTAAAAACAACGAAAAACTTAACCGGCTTAACACCATACCACCAGTGAAAAAGGCAAAAATTAACCGTGATTGCTCAGTGCTTAAAGCTAAACCTTGACTGGCATAGGTAACAAACCAGTTGCCATGGCCCCATTCCACAGCACCATAGCCAAACATCATTAAAGCCAAAGCAAAAAACACCGGTTTCTTCATCACCTGGCGATACGACAAACTGCCTTTGGCATGTGCCATATGAGCAGGGCTTTGATGAGTGCGCCCCAAATACCAGGCGAATAAGGCGGTTCCAGCTAAAAACACCGCCAGAATACGTAAAGGCCAACGCCAGTCTTCAATACCCCAATACAATACTACGACGTATAAAGGTGCAGCTAAGGTCCCTAAGCTAAACATAAAATCCATAAAACCCATCATACGGGCACGTTTTTCAACATAAAGCCGGGCGATCAGGGTGTGACCTATGGTAAAAAGGCCTGAGCAGGTTAAACCTAAAGTAAAGACAAAAAACAGCAGCAAAGGCCAATACTGCACCAGGGATGCACCAATAATCAGCACTACTAATATCAGCAATAACACCGCAAACAAGGGCACAAACTCAAACTTTTGCACATACTTACCGCCTAAAAAAGCGCCGGTAATAGAGCCCAAAGACAAACACGCAAAAAACAAGCCACTGGCAGCTGGCGACATTTGCAACTGATCCATAATGTCAGGTAACAAAATACCCCACAAAATACTGAGTAGACCCAATAACATAAAACTTAAATACACCAGTATCGTCACTTGCCGCTGATACATGGGTTCTCCTTAAAGTGAAGGCGTTAATACAAAAGGATCTGCATCCAGATAAGCAGGAAACTTTTGTTTAAATTGTTGTAAAGCGTCCAAATCCAGCTGGGCCACTATGGCTCCCGGCTCACCCGCGGGCAATTCAGCCTGGATTTGACCTAAGTAATTCACCACCATACTGTCGCCACTGTAATTTAACGCATTGCCGTCTGTGCCAATACGGTTGCAGCCCAGTACATAAGCCTGATTTTCGATAGCACGCGCCTGCAATAAAGTTCGCCAAACCTGACGCCGTGGCTCTGGCCAGTTTGCTACATAAATCAGCACGTCATAGTCTTGCTGATTACGGGCAAAAACCGGGAAACGTAAGTCGTAACAAACCTGCAAACAAAAACGAAAACCAAGATATGAGACGATCACCCGCTCAGACCCCGACTTATAATGCTGCGGTTCGCCGCCCATCCGAAACAGATGACGTTTATCGTAAAACTGCACCACTCCGTCCGGTGTCACAAACAATAATCTGTTAAAAATTTGACCTGCATCCGCTATAGCCACAGAACCACAAATCGCGGCCCCTGTATGTTTAGCTTGTTGCTGCATCCATTGTACTGTAAGCCCTTCCATAGTTTCAGCAATACGCGTCGAATCCATGCTAAAACCTGTATTAAACATCTCTGGCAACAGAAAAAGTTGCGCATCTTTATGTTTTTGGATCTGTCGCTCCAAAGCGTTGCGATTAGCAGCACTATCCTGCCAAACCAGCTCAGATTGAATTAACGCAACACGGATAACTGACATAAAATCTCCGTCGCCACAGCTAATGTCTGCGGCTGTTTGGCAAAACAAAAACGAATTATACGCTGACTGGGGGGCTGGCGGTAAAACACCGACAAAGGGATAGCCGCAACTTTATGTTCGCGGGTCAGCCAATGGCAAAAAGCCACATCATCCAAATCACTGAATGCACTATAGTCTGCCAGCTGAAAATAACTGCCCCGGCAAGGCAATAAGGACCAGGCAGAAGCCGCTAGCGCCTGACTGAATTGATCTCGTTTTTTTTGATAAAAAGCGGCTAGTTCACGCACTTGATCCGGCTGTTCCAGTAACAACTGAGCGATGGCATGTTGCGCCGGAGTAAAGCTGGAAAAAGTGACATACTGATGAATTTTGCGAAATTCACTGGTCATCTCAACTGAAGCCACCGCATAACCCAGCTTCCAGCCAGTCACATGAAAAGTCTTGCCAAAAGAGGAGACGATATAACTGCGCTCAGCCAATTCGGGGTATTGATTTGCGCTAAGCTGAGCCTGTCCATCAAATACCAGATGCTCGTAGACCTCATCGCTAATGCAATACAGCCGGTGTTTTAGTACTAAAGCCTGCAACGCCAACCAATCCTGATGGCTAAACACTGCACCAGTCGGATTGTGCGGACTGTTGACGATAATAAGCCGAGTTTTTTTGCTGATTTGTTTTTCTAACTGATTCCAGTCCACTTGATACAGTGGCGGTAACAGCGGTACGTGAACTGTAAAACCGCCAGCCAGCTCTACTGCAGGCTGGTAGCTGTCATAAGCAGGATCAAAAACTATCACTTCATCACCGGGACGGACTAAAGCCTGAATAGCGACAAACAATGCTTCGGTGGCACCACTAGTCACAGTGACTTGCTGCTCTGGGCAAAGATCCCTTTGGTAACAACGCTGCACCAACACTGAGATTTGTTGCCGCAGCGCTAATACTCCAGGCATAGGCGCATATTGATTCCATCCATCTCGTGCTGACTCAGCTAATAATTCGATCAAGCGTGGATTGGACTGAAAGTCGGGAAACCCCTGAGATAAATTAATAGCCTGATGCTCTGCCGCTAATTGCGACATCTGACTGAATATAGTGGTACCTAAGGCGGGTAATTTACTTTGTAACTTCATAATTAAATCTCACAACCACGTAAAAACATTAGAAAACCGACTGGCTTGAATAAGTGGCGAATGCTATCATCCAGACAGTTTCACGTGTAGACGTCTAAACATCAAGATGAATCAAACTATTCAGGTTAATCAATTAAATCCCTATGCAATCCAGCTCTGTGCTCTGGGCCGCTGGATAGCCCAACGTCAGTGGTCGCCTACAGGCAGCGGACTATTTTCTATCCGTACTTCTGAGCATAGCGCGCTTTTTACCGCTCACAGCAAAGATAAAAACGAGTTAAGTCCGGCGGATTTGATTTCTCTCGACTGGCCAAGCCAAAAACAACTTGATACAGCCACAGCTATCCACCAGTTTTTATATCAGTTTAACCCTGAGCACAAAGTGATACTGCAAGTTCAGGACCTGCAGGCAACGGTATTTTCCCGCTTAATCAAAGCTGACCAACACCTTGTCGTTGGATATGAAATGCAACAGCAGGTGGCCACCAGTTCAGCGCAACTCAGCTGTAGTCCACTGGCTATTCTGGAGCCACAATCTACCGGGTTCTTGCTGCAGGAATTACACCAACGCTTTGATCGTGAAGCCTTACCTTATGCATTTTTAGTGCGTGGTCACGGCCTGTACGTCTGGGGTGATAGTATTGACAGCGCCAAACGCCATCTGGAAGCCTGGCAGTTTATGATTGCCTGCGAGTTAGAGCGAATTAAAGCAGATTGTCATTTTAATTCATAAAACAGCTATTATACTTGGCAGTATGCTTTTTGCAGGCATCAACGCACCGCATTGGTGCAACGATGACCAGAGTCGGTTCAGCCTGCAGATTAGATAATAAAAAAAACCTTTATAATCAACACAATGAACTTATGGTTCCATTTTTGCTTAAGTTCAGCGTCCTTGGTAACAATTGTGAATTCTTATGGCCATACATAGTTCGATGCGCGGCCTACGCTGTTTTTGTGTCGCCGCCGACTGTTTAAGTTTTAAAGAAACTGCCCGCCAGTTGTATCTGACGCCTTCAGCCGTCAGTCATCAAATTAAACAATTGGAATCAGAGCTGGGACTGGACCTGTTCATACGTCAAACCCGATCAGTTGAGCTGACTGCCCAGGGCAAAGCCTTTTATCAGGCGTTATTGCCACTGATGCGTGAATTGGAACAAACCTTACGTACCTTTAGCCTGCAAAAAAATCCTACAGAAATCAGTATTTCAATGCCGGAATTTTTTGCCAGTGAATTGTTTGTACCCAAACTTGTTGGCTGGTCAGAACAGCATCCTGATATCAACCTGAAAGTTGAGACTATAAAATCCCGACAAGACCCGGCAAAACATACTGACTTACAGATTTTATTGGCCAGTAGCAAACCTACCGACAAAATTGCCTACGAATTATTTCCTATCAGCTATGTACCAGCCTGCAACCCGGCTTTGTACCAGCAACTGGATGGACTTGGTTTTGAAGCCTTAACCAAAGTGCCTTGCCTGGTGCATCAAGCCAGACCCTGGTCCTGGCATCAATGGGCAGAGCAACTGGAAATGGAAAGCTTTACTCCAAAGCAAGTAATACAGCTCGACAGTATGTTCAGCGTGGCCAGGGCCGCCCAGCAGGGACTGGGGATAGCACTGGTGCCATGGCCTATTAGCCATTCCTGGTTTGCAAGTGGCAGTTTAAAACGCCTGTTCAGTGAAGAACTTGAAAGCCGTGATAAATATTATTTGGTACAACACGAAACAGATCCAAACAAACCACAAATTCAACTGCTGGTAAATTGGATATTACAGAGCTTCCAGCGCGCTTTTTAGCACTATTGAGCACTGTTCACTGCGCCAGCTTTATTCTGCATCTCACCTACAGGGACGTAGGTTACAGTCAATATCACCCCTCTTCATTTCGCGCCGGATCAGCTCCGGATGACAATCTTTAGCGCCAAATGAATGAATTTTTCTCACTTATCAGTTGGATTTATATCCTTTGTCAGTTCGTTATTAACTTTCTAAAGTATGCACAGTGCAGTGAATAACCTGCACTTTGAAATGAAATTATTGAAGAGTACTGGAGAGTAAATTATGAAAGCGACATCCCTTAGCTTTGGCAAAAAAGTAGCAGTGATGCTGTTGGCCTCAAGTTCTTTTGTCGCCAGCGCAGCCACCAGCGGATTTAAAATGGTATTGATCGAAGATACCCCCGGCGTGAGCAAAATTAAAGCAGGTCTGTATCAGGATGGTGTTGCGGAAGCAACAGCAGCAACAGACAAACAAGCAGACTCTTTCAGTAAAAACATGAGCTTATGTGTGGCTTACACCCACATGGCGGAATTTAAACAGGCAGAGCAAGCATGCAGTTCAGCCATTTATGCCGCCCGTCGTGCCGAAAGCACTGACAGTAGCTACAAACGTGAAATGCGCTCCTTTGCATACACTAACCGTGGTGTCGCCCGTTTGATGGGGCAAGATCCTGTTGCAGCTTTAGCTGATTTTCAACAGGCCACTACGCTGGAGCAAAGTGAAATTAACAAGCACAACCTGGCTCTTTTAAATGAAAAGTTAAAAGCTGCCAGCCCTGTGTACACAGCGTCAACTTTAAAAGTGGCGGATTGAAAAGGTATTGTCATCTAACATCGCTATTCTGGGCCCTACTAGCGTAAAGGCCCGGACATAGTGAAAGGAGACTGTTATGTCATTCCATATTCCGCAAGATCATGACGTTCATCATCATTGGTTGAACTGGTTGTTGCAGCACTGGTCGTTTTACCGGCAGATTTCGGTAAGCCAGTGGGATGTTGATGACGAAGATTTTCAGCAGTAATAAGATCTTGTTGTAGTGATGCCTGGCTTCCCCGGCCAAAGCATACAACTAAGATCTGACCTCACTGTGAGCAGACAAATCGCCTCCCCCCTGTCAGATTTGTCTGCTTTTTTCTTTTCCCCTTTATCCCCGTCGTACTTGCAGCCACACGGGCGGGGACAAGCCCACGCACCTACAGTTGACTGCAATTATTTAGGGGATCTATGTCCGTACCTGTTGCCAGACGGGCGGGGATAAACCCACGCCCCTACATTTGTTGCAAAAACAAAGGATGGTTTCAGCGACAGACACTTGGCTATAGTTTTTCCTTATTAAGCTGTCATAATATGCCCAACTTGAGTTAGCGAGAGAATCCTATGCGCGTTTGTGGTGTTGAAATGAAAGGCAGTGAAGCCATTTTATGTTTATTGGCGAGCAATAATGGCCTGTTTGATATTCCGGATTGCCGCACTGTGCGTTTGCCGCTTATAAAAGACCAAGACAGCGAGCAGATGAAGAAATTTCAGTTTGTGTTTGCCAAGCTGGCAGAAGATTACAAAATTGATGCCTTTGTTATTCGTGAACGGCCACAAAAAGGCAAGTTCGCCGGTGGTGCTGTTGGTTTTAAGATGGAAGCGGCTTTGCAGTTATTAACTAATGTGAAAACTGAAATTCTGACCAGCGCTTTTATTAAAGAGCAGCTGTCACGTCATCCTGTGCCAATCGTGTTTAAAGAAACAGGCCTAAAAGGTTTTCAGGAAACAGCCTTTATTACTGCTTACGCTTACCTGGCTAAGTAACACCCGTCATCCTTAACGCTGCAGCTTGATTGACTGCAACTCCACAAGTTTAGGGTATGGCATGATCAACGTTAAGGCAGCAATTTCTTGCTGCCTTTTTTATTGCTTACGCCTTATGCTTCAATAAATAGGCTTTTAAATCCTGCTTTACTTCCGGCAATAACAAATACAAGGCCAGAATATTCGGCACCGCCATTAAGAAGATCATTGAGTCGATAAAATCAAATACCGCCAGCATATTAGGCACAGCCCCTATCGCCACTACAGTACAAAACAGCACTTTGAAACTACGCTGGGTAAAATCGCTGTGACCAAATAAGTAAGTCCAGGACTTTAAACCGTAAAAAGACCAACTGACCACAGTGGAATAACCAAACAGCAATAACGCCACCATCAATACCAACGGGAACCAGTCAAACACTGAGCCAAAAGCGGCTGAGGTCATTTGCACACCATCTAAACCCGGCTGCAGGTAAACGCCACTGACCACGATCACCAAGGCAGAAATAGTACAAATCACCACAGTGTCGATAAAAGGCTCCAGCAAACCAACAAAACCCTCAGACACAGGGTCTTTAGTGCGGGCCGCTGAATGCGCTATAGGGGACGAACCAATACCAGCTTCGTTAGAATAAGCGGCACGGCGAAAGCCCTGAATAATCACACCTATTACACCACCATAAGCAGCTTCAGGTGCAAAAGCGCTGCGCAAAATAGTCCAGATAGCATCAGGAATAGCGCCAGCGTTCATAGCTAAAAACACAAAAGCAGCCGACAAATAAATTGCACACATCAGAGGCACTAGTTTACTGGTAACACGGGCAATACTTTGAATACCACCTACGATCACCAGACCTACTAAAAACGAATAGACCAGGCCAAAGATCCAGGCATTATCAAAACCTGTCACCAGTTTGACCTGCGAAAAACCCTGATTTACATGGACAAAACCCGCAGAACCAAAGACACAGGCAATAGCAAAAAAGGCCGCTAAAAAACTACCCAGCCGTGGCAACCCATATTTATCTAAAGCGGCTTTGATGTAATACATTGGGCCACCCGAAGTGCTGCCGTCGGCGTTGTACACCCGGTATTTCACCGCCAGCGTACATTCAACAAACTTGGTGGTCATACCCAAAAAGCCTGCCACTATCATCCAGAAGGTTGCGCCTGGCCCACCCAAAGCAATAGCTACGGCAACACCGGCAATATTGCCAGTGCCTACTGTGCCGGATAAAGCCGCTGACAAGGCCTGAAACTGACTGATATCACCTTTGTCGGTTTTATCAGCGTAATCGCCGCGCACCACCCGCAGCGCATGGCGAAAACCACGGATATTGATAAAGCCCAGATAGCAGGTAAACACAATAGCACCCAGCACCAGCCAGAGCACAGTCACAGGTAAAGCAGCACCATTAATAGGAATGGCATAAAACACGACAGAGGCAATGGCGGAACTCAACCATTCAAAAGCCTGCTGAAAACTAAAATCGGACATACAAACGCACCTTGGAGTTTTTATTTTTACCGCCTGTTATATATACCCAAGCAACTTGAAATTGCGGCGAGGCGACAAGCCAGTGAGACCCCAGGAGCATAGTTAACCTATGTGACTGGGGCGAGATGGCGTAGTCAACAAAGCTGCAGCTTCAAGGGCGACCGGTATACTTCCAGACGGCTATTTTTGTACAGACCATATTCGGCGTAGAACAGAGCCAACGCAAGCTTTTTTATCTGTGCTAAGCGCCTTGTCACCGAATTGCCATCAGTTTTCAGCTTTGTTGTCATCTTCAACTGGCAGGATCTGCTCCAATGCACAGCTGTTAGGGCAACATGATGAAACTAAACTGGATTCTGGCGCTGCTGTTATTACTGCCACTGAGCTTAAAGGCTGAACCTAAAGTGGTGTTAGTCAGCATTGACGGAGTACGTTGGCAGGAAGTATTTGCCGGAGCCGATCCAAAACTTCATCAACAGCCACAATGGGTAAAAACGCCGGAACTCATTCGGGCATTTCAACCTGGCCAACCTGAACTTTTAATGCCCTTCTTACATAACACAGTTATGCGACAAGGTATTACGGTCGGCGACCGCAGTCAGGGTTCAGCTATTAATGTCAGCAACCCTTATCAAATTTCGTACCCTGGTTATCAGGAATTACTGGCCGGTTTTTCCGACCCGGCTATTCACAGCAATAACAAAATAGCCAATCCCAATGTCACAGTATTGGAATGGCTCAACCAACAGCCACAACTGCAGCATAAAGTGGCAGCTTTTGGCTCCTGGGATTTGTTTCCTTATATCTTAAATACCAAGCGTTCAGGCCTGACGGTGAATGCCGGTTTTATGCCGGAGCAAGGCAAACTCAGCGAAAAGCAACAGTATTTGAATCAGCTGCAGGCCAAAACTCCAAGCCCTTTTGCCAGCGTAAGGCTGGATGTATTTACTCAGGAATTTGCGCTGGAGCATATGCGCTTACATAAACCTAAACTGCTGTATATAGCCCTGGGTGAAGCAGACGATTTTGCTCATTTAGGTCAATATGACCAATATCTGGCGGCTATTCACCGTAGTGATCAGTTTATTGCCGACTTATGGCAGGAATTACAAAACGACCCTTATTACCGTGACCAAACCACTTTACTCATAAGCACTGATCACGGCCGCGGCGACGCGACACAATGGCGCTCGCATGGTAAAAGCGCAGCTGTGCCTGGTTACAAAGGACCAGTACCGCAAATTGCAGGCTCAGAACAAATTTGGCTGGCAGCTATGGGGCCAGAGATCCCGGCGGCTGGTTTAATTCGCACCACAGGAAGCTGGCAACAAGGCCAGATGGCTGCAACATTGGCTGCAGCTCTGGGTTTTGATTATCAGGCGATTCAACCCAAAGCCGCACCAGCCTTTGATTTTAATTCCTCAGCTCGCCTGGCTTTATCCCCAAGTCACTTGGAGGTGCGGCGAGGCGACAAGCAAGCGAGACTCCAGGAGCATAGTAACGCTATGTGACTGGAGCGAGAGGGCGCAGTCAACAAAGCGGCAACTTCTAGGACGACGGGGATATCTGGTAGAGCTCCAGTGGCAGACCATCTGGGTCTTTAAAAAAGGTGTAAGCGCGTTCTGTATAAGGGTCAATCCGCACTGGCTCTACTGCAATACCATGGGCTTCCAAATGCGCCACCACTTGCGCTACATCCAGCACCTGAAAAGCTAAATGGCGTAAGCCCTGAGCTTCAGGAGTGCTGGGGCGAGGCGGTGGATTGGGAAAAGAAAACAATTCGAGCTGACTACCGTCCGGCAGCTGCAAGTCCAGCTTGTAAGACAAACGTTCAGCCCGGTAATGTTCGGCCAGAACTTTTAAACCCAGAATTTCAGTGTAGAAGTGTTTAGAGCGCTGATAGTCACTGCAAATCAGCGCCACATGATGGATACCGGCTAACATAGCTTTACTCGCTCTGGCTAAGACTGCTTGCCAGTGTGCCAGTTACAACCACACTCGGCCAGTGAAAACCCAAAGTAATTGGGGCTGCAGCGCGGCGGCAAGCGAATGAGTCCCCATGAACATAGATACACTATGTGATTGGGGCAAGAGAACGCAGCCAACAAAGCTGCGGCTCCAAGGATGAAGGGTTTAAAACTTTGATAAAAACTCAGAGCGAGTCGCTGGGTCGGTTTTAAAAGCACCACCCAAAGCCATAGTCTTAGTACTGGAACTGGTATCCATCACACCACGGGACTTCACGCAATAATGCACAGCATCAATACTGACAGCCACGTCTTTAACACCCAATAAGGCTTGCAAAGACACCTGAATTTGCTGAGTTAACCGCTCCTGCACCTGCGGACGCTGGGCAAAAAACTTCACGATACGATTCAGCTTGGACAAACCAATAATCTTCTTGCCTGGTATATAAGCCACAGTGGCAGTGCCATCTATGGTGACAAAATGATGCTCGCAGGTGCTGGTAAAGCTGATGTTCTGCACCTTGACCATTTCTTCAGCACGCATTTTATTGTCAATCATCGAGATCTTTGGAAAAGTGCTGTAATCCAAACCAGAAAACACTTCATCGATGTACATTTTGGCAATACGGGCCGGAGTTTCCGCCAGACTATCGTCTGTTAAATCCAGGCCAAGGGTATGCACCACTTGTGTCATGAGTTCAGTTAAACGCTGTTTTTTCTGGTCATTGGACAAGCCATTGTCCAACATAGGAGTTTCCAGCCCGGCAGCTTCCAGAGCGCCGCGTACCACTAAAGCAGATTCAGTTAACATAAAAGCTCTCGCCGCTTGTTATCAATAGTGCAGATTATACGCAGACCACAGAGCATTGGTTTAGTTTGGTGAATAGGTTGTTATAACGAGCTGGCTTTGGTGCAATTGCGTTCACAGCCTGAAAGTAAAAGTGACCCACTGAGCTTCGGCTAAAACGGCGCGGTCAACTACAACGCAGACACGCCGTAGATACATCCATGTAGGCTCCTGTTCGCCTCCGGGGTTTTGCAGAGCAAAACCCGTTCAGTCGGCAGCAAGTCAGATTGCTGACTTGCTGAAATCCCGCCTTCACCCATGCCTCACAGGGTCTGCTAACGCAGTTGTCCGGCCGTTTTGTGAGATCGGCTGTATCGTCACCTTGTTCGATAAGCTGACAATTGGTTTATCCGAATACAAAGCTGAATATAAGTAACTTTTCCGTTTCTCTCGGGAATAAAGCCTCTTTACCATTCTCTGAATCAAAACTGAAAATTATATATTGCTGAATTTATGCCTTAAGATAATTGACTTGAAATACAAATTGGAACTATGGACAGTATCAGTTTTTGAGTTCTCTGCCTTTGAAAAAAATAAATCATCGCTTCAGGAGACCTAATGAACTATCTAAACTTTGAAGAGAAAATATTCTCAACCGCAGACGAGCTGTGGGATGAGCTTAGTCCAACCAAGCGAGACACCAAAAAACCAGAGAAGTTAGTTTTTCGTGGACAGGCTAATTCTGAATGGAGTTTGCTTCCTGCGATTCTTAGGGGAGAGGAACTTTCACCAGCCTCAAAAATGTGGGGAGCGGCGGCTAAATCTAGTGAACAAATACTTTCTGAGATGAGGCTTCTGCAAGTATTTATCGAATTTTGTGATCAAATTGGCATCACAGTACCGAATGATTCTCCTTACTTTCGGAATGTAATATTATCTCTCGAAAGCCTAAATTATTATTTTAAACACCCTGAAAAATGGCCAAATGATGAACTTTTGGGAGTAATGGCGCTAGCTCAGCATCACGGAGTACCAACAAGACTATTGGACTGGACTCGAATTCCCTACATCGCTATATATTTCGCATCGAGTTCAGCAATAGCCAATGAAGCGAAATGGAACAAAGGTGACTGTATTGCCATTTGGTCTCTTGATATAGAAAAAATAAATCTATATGAAAGAGTTCGCGTAATTCAAGTTCCAGGCTCTATTAGTCCGCATTTGGCTGCACAATCTGGTCTGTTTACTGTTCACCCGCACAATCGCATTCAGGGAGGTGGGTTCAAAGTAAATGGTATAGAGAAAGAGTTCGGTAAATTACCGGGTACACCTCTCAAAAAACTAATATTGCCTGTTCACGAGTCAGTTCGTCTTCAGGAGCTTTGTAGATTAGCAGGATTTAGTGGGGCTACAATCTACCCAACTGCAGATGGAGCGGGGAAAGCTGTTATGGACAGCTTAAATTTATGGGCTTTAGAAAAGCGGCTGTGATCAAACCTGTTAAATGCGTTATGGTCACAAAATGGTGGCCTTAACAGAACTCGCCGGCGTCCTCTTTTATTTATCGGCGCTTAAATGTCCGCTTCATGCTTTTTGTTGTCGATCATAAAAAACCAATTCCAACTACTGGCACCAAATCCCCATTGGGGCGCGAGCCGGACAAAATTGGGTGGCCAAGGTTTTAAGGCTGGGACTGTTTGAGTGAGGAGTCGGTAGCGACGAGCGAGTTGCCCAGCCGCCTTGGACGCACGATTTTGGGCCGGGCTTTCGCTGCGACCTGGGGTCGCCTTTTCTTTGGATACTTTCTTTTGGCGAAGCAAAAGAAAGTATCTCGCCAGCGGCGAAACGCCTTTAGCTACAACAATGAATTATCTAGCTTCTCCTGCCTCTTCACCATGTCCCAAAGCTTATCCATTTCCACCAAATCACTCTGCGCCGGACTAGAGCCTTGCTCGACCAGTGCCTGCTCAACCTGACGAAAACGTCGTTCAAACTTTTGATTGGCCTGACGCATGACTTTTTCCGGGTCAAAACCTTGTTTACGCACTACATTGACCAGCGCAAACATCAAATCTCCTAACTCTTCTTCCAGTTCAGCCGCGCCAGTTGGTAATTCTGCCACTTCCTGAATTTCTTCCTGCACTTTATCCCAGGCGCCTTGTACATCAGGCCAGTCAAAACCCACCTGCGCACAACGTTTTTGCAGTTTGTAAGCCCGGCTTAAAGCTGGCATAGCCAACGGAATATTGTCCAGCACAGAGGTTTTGCCGGAAGCTGTGCGTTCTGTAGTTTTGATCGCTTCCCAGTTTTGCAGTACAGCTTTGCTGCTATCTAAATTCATATCAGCAAACACATGAGGGTGGCGGCGGATCAGTTTGTCGTTAATGGCCTGAGCGCAGTCGTCAAACTCAAAACGGCCTTCTTCTTTGGCTATCTGGGCGTAAAACACCACCTGGAATAATAAGTCGCCCAGCTCGTCTTTAAGCTCGGCATAGTCTTCGCGCGCTATGGCGTCCGCCACTTCATAAGCTTCTTCCAGCGTATAGGGCACTATGGTCTGGTAAGTTTGTTCTTTGTCCCATGGGCAACCGTTTTCCGGGTCCCGCAGTCTGGCCATAATGGCCAATAGTTGCTGAAGTGATTGTGACACGGTAGATCCTGTAGGAAAGACGCCGAAGCTCTGGGCCCCGGCGTTATTTAATAAAACATGTTGAATTTTAAACTAGTGAAACCGTTTCGCTTCGATTACATCGTCAATCTGGCTGACTTTGGTCAGTAGTTTGTTCAGTGAATCCAGGTTATACAGCTCCATCGTCATAATGATAGTGGCGGTTTGCTGAGAGATATCTGAGTTACTGCTCATCCGCAGCACGTTGGCTTTTTCATTGGCCAGAATACTGGTGATATCCCGTAATAAGCCATTGCGGTCATGCGCCACAATACGAATAGTGACTTCATAACCTGAAGCATATTTATCACCCCATGTTGCTTCCACTACCCGCTCGCGATGCGCTTCCTGCAAAGTTTTAAACTGATCACAATCGTCTCGATGCACAGCTATGCCACGGCCCTGAGTGATATAACCTACTATGGCATCACCTGGCAGCGGCTGACAGCAACCGGCCATATGAGTTAATAAGTTGCCAACACCCTGCACCACCACATGACTTTTTGGCTGGGCTGACATAGGTTTGCTGATCAGGCGCGGATCAATTTCAGGCTGCTGAATTTTGCCCGACTGGCTTTGCACATAATGCACAACCTGGGTGACTTTAATTTCGCCGCCACCAATACCGGCCAAAATCTCTTCCATACTGTTGACGTTAAAACGCGCCAGCACTTTAGGAATATTGTCGAGACTCAAGTTCAACCGACTTAATTCAGTATCCAGCAGCTCTTTACCTGCCGCTATGTTTTTATCTCTGTCCTGCAGGCGGAACCAGTACTGAACTTTAGAACGGGCGCGACTGGATTTTAAATACCCTGAGTTTGGGTTTAACCAGTCGCGGCTTGGGTTTGGCTCGCGGCCTGTTAAAATTTCAATTTGGTCGCCGGTTTTTAGCTGATAGGTAAAAGGCACTATACGGCCGGAAATTTTGGCGCCTATGCAGCGGTGGCCGACATTGGAATGCACATAATAAGCAAAGTCCAGCGGCGTGGAACCGACCGGTAAATCGACAATATCGCCTTTAGGTGTAAAGACATAAACCCTGTCTTCGGTGACCTGATTTTTTAACTCTTCGGCTAAATCCGAGCCATCGACCAGCTCTTCCTGCCAGGCCAGCAGTTTACGCAACCAGCCAATTTTCTCGTCCAGCTGGCCTTCTTTACCGGCATGGCCTGTACCTTCTTTATAACGCCAGTGTGCAGCAACCCCCAGTTCGGCATCGTCATGCATCTGATGAGTACGAATTTGAATTTCCACCGGGCGTCCAGCAGGGCCAAGTACCACTGTATGAATAGACTGATAGCCATTTTGTTTTGGTGTGGCTATATAGTCGTCGAATTCTTTTGGCAGATGGCGCCATGAGGTATGCACTATACCCAAAGCAGCGTAACAGTCCTGAACTTTAGTAGTGACAATACGTACGGCGCGAATATCGTACAGCTGATCAAATGCCAGCTGCTTTTTCTGCATCTTTTTCCAGATACTGAAGATATGTTTAGGCCGGCCGTACACTTCGACTGAAATAGCGGCATCCTGCATTTTTTGCCGCACTGAGGCGACAAAATCCTGCATATATTGCTCGCGGTCTAAACGTTTTTCTTCCAGCAAACTGGCAATTTGTTTGTAGGTTTGTGGGTGCAGGTATCGAAAGGCTAAATCTTCCAGCTCCCATTTAATCTGGCCTATACCCAAACGGTTGGCCAGCGGGCCAAAAATCGCATTAGTTTCTTTGGCTGCCAGTACGCGGGTTTCTTCGTCGGCGTTTTTAACAGAGCGCAGGTAACAAATTTGTGCCGCCAGTTTTAACACCACGGCGCGCACATCTTCCACCATGGCCAATAACATACGGCGCAGATTGTCGGCTTGTTGTGGATTGCTGCTTTGATTGGGCCCAACCGGAATAGAACGAATAGCTTCCATCTGGCGCACAGCATTTAACATGGTCAGCACTGTTGAACAGAACTGTGTTTCCACTTGTTCCAAATCCAGCAGCTTTGCTTCAACCAAAGGAAATAACAACGCAGCGGTTAAGGCATCTTTGTCCATACGCAAATCAGCCAGAATTTCGACCATTTCCCAGCCCGTTTGTACTTCCGGCTCCTGATCGGTCAAATTCTGTTGATGTAACCAGAGCTCAGCATCCAGCAGCGCTGTTATTTTTGCTTCAGGTAAACCTAAGGCACTTAACCAGCTCTGAGTGCCGCCTGGGTGGTATTCGGCGCTATGTGATTGCCTTACCGTCACCATTCGTTACTTTCTCCTGTGAAACAACGCCATCAACTCCAGATGGCTGGTTTGTGGAAACATGTCCATCACACTGATTTTATCCAGCTGATAACCACAATCCAGTAAAACTTTCGCATCCCTGGCAAAAGTAAGTGCATTACAGGACACGTACAATATCTGTGCCGGACTTAAGCTGGCTATTTGCTCTACAGCACCCACAGCACCAGCACGAGCCGGATCCAGCAGTACTTTTTGGTACTTTGGCTTATTCCAGTCGGCTTTGGGCCATGGCAAGTGTAAATCAGCCTGACTAAAATTCAGGTTCGTCAGGCCATTCAGCTCTGCATTCGCTTCTGCACGTTGCACCATAGTGGTGACACCTTCCAGGCCATGCACCCATTTAACGCGCTGCGCTAAAGCCAGGCTGAAATTCCCTATGCCTGAATAGAGTTCCAGCACCTGATCGTCAGGCTGCGGATTGAGCCAATCCAGTGCCTGCTGCACCATTTGCTGATTAATACTCTGATTTACCTGAATAAAATCAGCGGCAGAAAACCGCAGCTTTAAACCCAAAGCAGGCAACTGGTAATAAGGTTCTGCTGTTCCGACTTGCCAGGACTGATAAAGTTCAGGCTCTGCTTCACCTATCCATAAAGCGTCAGGCCAAGCCTGGATCAAGAGCTGTTGATCTGACACTGGTAAAGGCCTGATATGCCGCACTATTAAATACACCTGACCGTCGGCATCCAGCGCTTCTACATGAGTAATAGCTGAACCTTGTTGCAGTTTTGGCAGTTGCTGTTGCAGCACATTAAAAACCTGGGCTAAAGCCGGACTGAGCACCATACAGTGATCAATGGAGGTAATCACTTTATCGTTGGCTTTGCGAAAACCCACAGTAAATTGCTGTGTTTTTTTATCAAACCAAACGCCAATACGGGCTTTGCGTCTATAGCCCTGACCTTCACTGCGCAGCGGAGTTTGCCAGGGTAAGCTGGTTAAGCCGGTTTGATGGCGGATCAGTTGATCCACGCCCTGTTGCTTAAGCTCTAACTGGTGTTCTGCCGACAGATACTGCAACTGACAACCACCGCAATCGCCAAAATGCTTGCATAAGGGCGTCTGACGCAAAGGTGAAGCCTGCAGCACTTTGACCACTTTGCCTTTGGCTGACTTGTCTTTTTGCTCGGTCAACTGCACTTTGACCCGCTCGCCAGGTAAAGCGCCACTGACGAAGACAATACGCTTTTGCTCAAAGCCTATGCCCTGAGCCTCGTGATCCAGACGTTCAATCTGTACTTCGATTTGCTTTAACTGCTGAGGTTTATCTCTGCTGCCTTTGGCAGCCTGATAAATTTTGACCATCTGGATTTAGTACCTGTGGTGGGCTTTTTGTAAGCCTTGTGTCATTATCAATTCGCTCCGGACTATTCTATCAAGCAGCGCTACAGATGACGAAAATTGGTTTAAGAGATTGGGTCTTATTGACCACCCTGGTGCCGACCTTACTGGTCAGTTTATGCCTTGGGGGTTATTTTAGCTATGCCCGCTATCATGATTTGGCCCAGTATCTGGAAGAACAGGCCGAAAATATCGCAGTCCCTTTAGCCATAGCCAGCGAACATGCCTTATTACATAACAGCAGACAAGACGTCAAACGTTTGCTGGATGTCAGCCACAGAAAAAACTCCGCGCTGGTGAAAAGTATTGCCATTTTTAATGCCGACCATGAGCTTTTTGTCACCACCAACTATCACAAAGACTTTGCCATGCTGAAATATCCGCCAGACAGCGCTATTCCCCAGCAAAGCACTATTACAGACCTTGGTAACTGGCTGGTGATCCGCACTCCGATTTTACCGGAACAGGCCGATTTCAGCACAAACCCTGCCGATCAGCCTTTAGGTTATATCTCAGTACAGGTGGCTAAAGACAAAGTCATGCTGGCGCAACAAACCTCGTTGCTCAGCAGTTTGCTGATGATTCTGTCAGGCCTTGTTGTCTGTGTGTATTTCAGTCTGCGGCTGATTAAAAAGGTCAGTCAACCTCTGCAACAAATGGGAGATGTGATAGGACAACTGCGTGAGGGTAACTATCAGAGCCAGTTACAACAGCCGTTTTTGGGGGAACTGGAGCAATTACGCACCGGGATTAATGCGCTGGCCACAGCACTTAAAACTCACGATGAAGAAATGCAACAAAGCATAGAACAAGCCACCAGCGATCTGCAGCAAAGCATGGAACAGCTGGAGATGCAAAATATCGAGTTGGACTTGTCGCGCAGAAGGGCGATGGAAGATAACCGCAGTAAATCCGATTTCCTTGCCAAAATGAGCCATGAATTACGCACGCCACTGAATGCTGTAATAGGTTTTGCCCGCCAGCTGCTGAAAACTAACCTGACCCATAACCAGCAGGATTATCTGGCCACTATTCAGAAGTCTGCTAATAGCTTGCTGAGTCTGGTCAACGACGTCTTGGATTACGCCAAGCTGGAAGAAGGCCGGATGCCAATAAACCCTGAGCCTTTTTCCTTACGTGATTTGCTAAATGATTCGGTAGAACTTTTGGCCTCCAATGCCTTTGATAAACAATTGGAACTGGCTCTACTGATTGAAAACAGCTGTCCTGATGATTTGATTGCTGACCCTATGCGGATCAACCAAATACTGACCAATATAGCCGGCAATGCCATTAAATTTACTGAGCAAGGCAGTGTAGTGATCCGTGTCAGTTGTCGCCCTATGCCGGACGACCAATGGCAACTGCGTTTTTCAGTGCAGGACACTGGTATTGGTATTCAGGAAGATCAACAAAAAATCTTATTTGGTGGTTTCGCTCAGGCCGACAATAGCATAGGTCGTCGTTACGGCGGCACAGGTTTAGGTTTAGTCATTTCACAGCGCCTGGTCACTGCCATGGGCGGCAAGATTGGCTTCGAAAGTAAAGCAGGTGAAGGTTCTAATTTCTGGTTTACCTTAATGTGTAAACGCCATCATTTGTCCATAGCAGAGCCTTTACCACTGGATGAGCTGAAACAAAAAACAGTGTTGTACTTTGAAGCTCAACAATATTCGCGTGAGGCTATGCTCGGGCAATTGGACCAGTGGGGTATGAACATCATCAGTTGTAGCAATACCAGTCAGTTGACTCAGACTTTAGCCTTGCAGCCACAGATTGACATGGCGGTGATTGGCCGCTCTATTTCTTTGAATCAGGTTAATCAGGTGATTGACTTGTTACAACTTTTACAGCCTCACACGGAACAACTCTATCTGCTGGTGAATACCCTATCGCCTAATTTACGGGAAGTGTTGCAAGCCTCCGGAGCCAAAGCCGTATTATCCAAACCTGCACATTACCGCAAGCTGGCAATGACACTGGCACAACCTTATTTAGAGTTCCCGGAACAACGATTATTGCAGGATAAACCCAAAGCTCGCTTAAGGGTGCTGTCAGTTGATGACAACGAAGCCAACCTAAAATTGATCAATACCTTACTGAGTGAAATGGTGGAACAAGTCGACTCAGCCCGTAATGGTGCCGAAGCCTGGCAAAAAGCCAACCAACAACATTACGATCTAATTTTTATGGACATAAATATGCCGGTGATGGATGGCATTCAGGCATGTCAGCGCATTCAGCAAAGCTCGCTGAATGAAGCTACGCCCATCATAGCGGTAACAGCTCACGCTTTAGAGGGGGAAAGAGACAGGCTGCTCGCTTTAGGCTTTTGTGAATTTTTAACAAAACCATTGGACGAAAAGCTGCTGCATTATACCTTGCGCGAATGTTGCCCGGATTTCCAACAGGCCTTGGCGGCCTCCACCAGCGAAAATCAGTTACCTCAAAGCAAACAGCTGGATTGGACACTGGCTTTACAAAGAGCAGGCGGTAAACTGGATTTGGCCAAGGAAATGTTGTGGATGTTGGTACAGTCACTACCCGAAAGCTTGACCCTGATCCAGCAAGCTATGCAACAACAGGACGCTGAACAACTATTGCAGCATATTCACAAACTGCATGGAGCCAGTTGCTATACAGGCCTGCCAGTATTAAAACAACTGACTGAACTTATTGAAACTGAACTAAAAAAAGGCAAAAAAACCGAACAACTTGAACCTGAGCTGTTTGAGCTGCAAGACAGGATCCACTCTTTGCTGCAGGATGCAAAAAGCTGGCCTGTGATCCTTACTGAAACAAGGGCTACAAACGCCTTGAGTTAAAGCCTATCCTGGCCAGGCTATTCTGCAGAAGACAGCATTGTGCTCTGTGGTCTAGTCCCTGCTGTAACTCCGGCGTTTGTTCAAAATGGCGTCTATTTGCTCAACTGTGGTATCGGCTTTACATGGAACACTGGTGGATAACCAGATAGAGCCTTTGCTGGAGCCCGCTGGTGGCACTTTCCAGCAGCCTGGGTTGGTATCGATCAACATACTACCGTCGGCAAAGTCTTTCACCTTGCGCCCCGTCTCAGGCTTTGGTTCAGCCTTTTGAGCAGTTATTTCCAGAGCCAGCTGTTTTTGTTGCTCTTTCCAACTGCCGGAACCTGAAGCATCGCCCTGCTTAGCTGACTGCAAGGCTTTGTTTGCCATACTTTTATCCTTCTGCAAAAGCCCTGAAAGCTGATCAGCTGAGTCTTGTTTCCGGGCTGATTGTAATGGTCCGTTTTGACGCTCTCTCTGCACAATCTGCTGTGCTGCGGCCGGATTTGTAACTTTGGCTTTTGCAGCTTCAGGCACAGGCTTAGCTACTTTAGCTGCAGGCAAGGGCTTAGCAGCGACCACTTCAGCCGCTTTCGGCGCTGGCAAAGGCTTAGCAGCGACCACTTCGGCCGCTTTCGGCGCTGGCAAAGGCTTAGCAGCGACCACTTCGGCCGCTTTCGGCGCTGGCAAAGGCTTAGCGGCGACCACTTCAGCCACTTTCGGCGCTGGCAAAGGCTTAGCAGCGACCACTTCAGCCGCTTTCGGCGCTGGCAAAGGCTTAGCAGCGACCACTTCAGCCACTTTCGGCGCTGGCAAAGGCTTAGCAGCGACCACTTCAGCCACTTTCGGCGCTGGCAAAGGCTTGGGAGCTGGTACTACTGGCGGTGTTTTGACCATAGCGGGTTTACGCACTGGTACAAAAGGCTTCTTTTTGGGCGGAGCTACCTTGGCTTTTGCTGGTTTAGCTTTTTGGCTTGTATTTTTCTTTTGAGGCTTTTTTACTGGTGTTTTGGCAGGAGCTTGTTGATTTGGTTTTTTGACAGGCATAGGTGGCACTATAACCTGTTCTGCCTTTGTTACCTCTTGCTGTGGTTGCACTGGCGCAGCTTTCACAGCTTTTATCGGCTGATATGCATAAGCCAGTATAGGGGGTTTAGGTTTAACTTTTGCGGCATCAGTAGGCGCAAAATGATGATAGGTCAGCAAACCTATCAGCACAATGTGCAGACACAAAGACCACAAAAATGCTTTCAAAGCATCTCCCTATTCGTTAATCCTGAGCTTTCTTCAGCAGAGCTAATCAACAGCGGTTGCGGTCTACGAATAGACTCAGCCCTGAAAAAACTGGACTTTATTCCGCCCCTGCTGTTTTGCCTGATACATTGCAGTGTCTGCATCTTCAATCAGTTTGGTCAAATGATAACCAGAAAGTTCTGCTGAAGTAACACCAAAACTGGCTGTTAATTTAAACTCGTAGCCAGACGCTGCTGTATCAATATTTTTGATGGCATCCCGACATATATCGGCCAGTAAATGCGCCTTATCGCTCTGACAACCTGGTAATAAAATAGCGAACTCTTCACCACCAATACGGCCAAATACATCGTTGTTACGCATAAAATTACGACAGGTATCCACAGTTTGGCGCAATGCCCAATCACCTGCTGCATGACCATATTGATCGTTAATTTGTTTAAAGTGGTCCAAATCAAACACTATCAGAGCGGCAGGTAGCTGACCTTTTTGGCACAAGTTTAAAGCGTCTTTGGCTGAAACTGAAAAATGATACCTGTTGCTGATAGCCGTTAAGTCATCGTATTCGGCCAGGGCTTTAAAACGCTGGCGGGCTTGCAGACTACGATAGGCCATAAGCGCAAGACCCAATACCAGCATGGTCAACGCGACAATCAGCAATTGATTTGAGGTAGCCTGGTGCTTCAGTTTTTCTTGCGCTAACTGTAACAATTGATTGTCTTTATCCAGCAAGGCGATTTTTTGATTTTGCGCCAGAATTTCTGAATGGGCCGTATGGTACGCCATCTGCTGCGCTGACTTATCATCCATGTAAGCAGTAAAGGCTGCTGTATATTGTTCATGATAATCAAGGGCTTTTTTGAAGTCAGCTGCCGTTTTGTAAATTTGATAAAGCAGAAATAGCGATTTAACCCGAGGTAAAATCATTCCTTGTGCGGCCTCGTTATACAACACTTTTTCGGCGTATATCACAGCGTCATCGCTTAAATTAAGATGTTGATAAATTTGCGCACTGACCAAATCAAATTCAGCTTGTAATCGAGGGTAATTGATTTTAGAAACTTCAGCATAATGCTCGTCTATCAGTTGTTTAGCATCCTGTACATTACCTTGCTCAAGATAGCTTGTAGCTTGAGCACTTCTGATTATATTTGCCCAAAGCAGTTCATTGTGTTGAACACAATACTGTATTGCTGCGTCGCCTTCGGAAATCACCTTGTCATACTGCTCACTCGCCATCATTGCATCTATTTTTAGTTGTTTTGCAGCGCACTTAGTTACAACAGATGGGCTTTCTGCTTCAAGTTGCTCTAAATAAGACAACGACAGATCATATCGATCGATAGAGTTATACATCATCGCTATGACTCTTAACCCCTGCTCCCTCGCTATCGGCTGATTAATTTGGGGTAACAGGTTAATTAAACGCTCTAGGTAAGTAAAAGCATCCAGATAACGTCTGGATAGAAGCAAGGTATTGACGGCTAATGCTGTTGAACGAAAACCTATCACGGTGTTCGCGGCCAAATAGGGTTCAATCAGCAACAAGGCTTCAGAATACTTTCCCTTGTAGACATAAGAATAAGCTTGCAGAAAGTTGTAGTAGGCCAGCTCGTCCTCATGAAAACCTGACAGACGAGGTTCCATCTCTGATAGCTGGGATTCAAACTTATGGAAATCAGAGCTTTTAATTTTATCTAATTGGGTAAGCTCGTTAAAAAAATCCTGAGCAGACGCAACAGATAAAACTGCGTTACAAAAAAAAAGAAACAACAGCGCAATAATACGCAGTTGCTTCCTTCTAAAAAATACCAGCTCAACCATTCTAGGCAAAGATATCAGGCAACATTCGACTGATTAGGTTCATTTGCAGATTCCTCGTCAGACTCATCTTGATCAGGATCGTCTGCAGGATGAACACCACAAATCACATTAGAGCGAGCACCTAAAATAGATTCTAATGCCTGTTGATCTCCGCATATCACGGCGTCAATCAACGCAGGATCCGTATTCTCCATTAAACGACTTATCCTTTCACTATTGGCGTAACGTAATTCAGCGTTTTCGCCGATCTTTTCCAGAAAATCAATAATTTCAGACACCCGTAATACTCCGTTTTAATTATTAAGACTATGCCGACTACCAAAACATACAGTGCAAAACCAGCTTAAAGCGATAAAATTAAAAGCACAAGCAAGCTTAAGGATTCAACTATGCAATTTCTGTTAAAAATGAAAAAACATATCCATTGTCTTTAATTGTTATGTTAATTGCCGCTCTTCCGCCAAAATAGTCTGTCGTTTTGACTATCAGGTTTGAAACCTACCTGAAGTACCATATGTTGAGCCGCTGCATTGCCAGGGTCTATATCTGTATATAGCGAAAACTCAGGGTTTAGCTGTAAAAAAAGGCGACAAACGGCATCCAGAGCTTCCTGACCAAAGCCCTGTCCCCGCCCGGTCTTAGCCAACAGAACGCCAATTTCCGCTTGTTTCAATGTCGGGTTCACCGCACTTAAACCCACCATACCTACAGCTACATTGTGTTGGTACAACGCCAAAAAAAGCCGCTTAAAAGGCTGTTGCTTGCTAAGGCGTACAGCGATATCAAAGCTATGCTGAGCGCTTTCCATCGTCATCACAGGAGCAATAAACTGCATCAGCTCTGGATCTGTATACAAGCTGCAATACATCAGCCTGTCTCTGTCAGCCAAAGGGCGAATAGTAAGCCTTGTGGTTTGCAACTGAAACCGCTGAGGATTAGCTTCCAGCTTCAGCTCTTCCATTTTAAAGCTCCTGTGCCACCACAATTTTTAGCTTATCCAGAATCAGCTGATTGGCCTTCGCTACAGTGGCAGGCGGTATCACCAAAGTGGTTTTTAAATCCATCTGCGCTTTGGGCAAATCAGATAAAGTGATGCGTTCGATACGGGGTTGCTGAATAGGCAAAGTAACAGCTTCGTATAAAATTACCTGATGATCCAAGGGGTACCATTGGCTCAGTAACTCCACTAAAACCTGGCGATAAGCGCCGCCTGTGGTGAATTTTGCCAGTGATTTATCTCCTGCGACTCCTATCTGCCATAAAATTAAATAAGCAGCTGTGTCTATGGTACGCTGGTAAAACATCAGGTTGCTGGCTTCATAATGCTGACAGCCATAAGTTCCCGGGTCCAAGCCCAAATCAGCATATAAACAGTCTTCGGCTGAAATACCCGGCTCCATATGGGCCTGATAACCTTCTGCTATAGCCTCTTTTATCGCCTGATGTGGCACCCAGGCAAATACACCGGGATGGCCGTAAAAAGCACCACACACTTTTTTACCAAGGCGCACTTCAGCCAACATAGCGGCCACCATTTGTTTATAGGTGATCATCCTGGACTGGCCTTCACAGTAATAAGGTTGCAGGCTACGTACATCGGCATTCATGCCCTGGATCCACAGCTCAGTAGTACCGTCAGCGACCAGTACAAATACCACCTCGGCTTGTTCTATATAACTACGGCACAACGGACTGATATGAGAGCCCAACGTCATACCTGTGCCGACACAAACTAAACTGCCTTTTTGCATGAACTTCACCTACTGCCAAATAGAAACTCTTTATACCTCAAGACGCTGTGACATGGGTAGGGCAAGAGTTTATCCCCATCTGCAACGTTCCGCGCCACAGCTCAGACTCGCGTTTCAGTGCATCCCTCCCTCCATCAATAAAATTGTTTAAAAATAGTAAATTTACTGCTATAAACAGCACAATTTTTCCCATTCATTACCATTGGATTTTTAACTAAGGACAGCCGATGAAAGTTTTGTTTGCCCTGGCATTAAGCCTGCTGCTGAGTGCGTGTGCCAGTACCTATGTTCCACCTACACCCAGTCTGAATTTACCTGCTAAAACCAAAATAGGAGTATTGGTTGTGGCTGGTGACAATGTTAATCACAGCCATATAGGCACCACCATTTTTAATAACTTTAATACCAGTTACCCCTATCAATGGCGGATGTCGGACAGCATTTTTGACACCCTAAAAGCTCAGCTAGAGCGGCCTGAACGCTTTGAAGTGGTCGACCTGAGCAAATGGAATAGAATGCCATTGCAACCGCTGAACTTTGTCGAAGTTCGGGATAAAAACTGGCAGTTTACGATGGAGCAGGACTTGCTGCGTAAACGCTTGCTGGCAGAAGGGATCCAAGTGGTGATCAGCGTATTTGAAACCCCATCTCTGGCTTATCTCGAGTGCGGCAACTATGGCTGCAACGAATATTACAGCCAGGGCTACGGCCTGTTTACCCGCAGCTTTTTGGGGATGGATAACTACTTCAGCTCTGCCGCTTTTGCCGTCAGTGTTGAAACCATTCACCAGCCTGTCGACCTGACGCTGATGCCTAAACTGGTTGAGCTGTCTAATTATCAGTCCAAGCATAAAATGCTGGACGATTTCGAAGACCCAAAAGATTTCCAGAATATCACGGCGTCAGAAATGGAACCTGTGCGTCAGAGCATTCTTGACTACTTCACTAGTGTGGGTGAACTAATCAAAGCCTATCTGAATGGCGAAGTAAGCGGGACCGCCAGTTAAGCTATCCTGAGGGATGCCCACGAATTTCAGCATGTCACTCATTCCCATAGAAAGCGATGACTGGCCGGAGTTCGTGGCGCACTCTGAAATTAAGTACGCCTTGGCAATCAATCCGTTAGACAGTACCTAAGACTCAAGAATCACAGTAGCGCAGGCATAGGCCTGTTCGTCGCTAATCGAAAGCCAGACTGAACGCACTTGCATTGCATCAGCTAATGCTTTCGCCGGACCTGTCAGTTCAAGTTGCGGCCGACCTGCAGGGTCGTTACTGACGATAAAATGCTGAAAGGAAATACCACGGCCAATGCCGGTGCCAAGCGCTTTGGCTGCCGCTTCTTTAGCTGCAAAACGTTTGGCGAAATAACGGGCTGGCTGACCATGGGCCGCTAAAATGTGCTGCTCAGATTCTGTCAGTACCCGTTGGACTAAACGGGGGGAGCGCGCCAGGCTTTGCTCTATGCGCGCTATTTCGATAATGTCGGTACCTAAACCAACAATGGCCATTAACGGCGCGCCTCCACCATCAGGCGTTTCATTTCAGCTACTGCCGGCCCTAAGCCAGAGAAGATAGCGCGGGCAACAATAGCATGGCCAATATTCAGCTCGTACATTTGCTCAATTGCGGCTATCGGCTGCACATTATGGTAATGCAGGCCATGACCGGCATTGACCGTTAAGCCCAACGAAGCAGCATAAGCAGCAGCTTCAGTAATACGCTCAAGTTCCGCTTTTTGCTTTTTCGGATCTGTAGCCTCGGCATACTGGCCGGTGTGAATTTCAATAAAAGGCGCACCAGCTTTGGCTGCGGCAGCTATTTGTTTTTCATCAGCGTCGATAAACAAGGACACTAAAATATTGTCCTGCTGCAAGCGCTGCACAGCATCCTGAATTTTATCGAATTGGCCAGCCACTTCTAACCCCCCTTCTGTGGTCAGTTCCTGGCGTTTTTCCGGCACTAAACAACAGAATTCAGGTTTGAGCTGTGCGGCAATACGCAACATTTCTTCGGTCACCGCCATTTCAAAATTTAAACGGGTGGCTATGGTTTCGCGCAACACAAATAAGTCGCGGTCCTGAATATGACGGCGGTCTTCACGTAAATGTACGGTAATGCCATCCGCACCAAATTGCTCTGCTAATAAGGCAGCATGCACAGGTTCAGGATAATAAGTGCCACGGGCCTGACGTAAAGTAGCGACGTGATCGATATTGATACCTAAATAAATGGCGCTCATAACTAGTTCCTGATCGATTGAAATAATGCTCTGCTGGTCAAAGGTTTGCTGCCAAGCAAAGGCGCTAACCATAAGCGGCTGAGTTGTTTGGCGGCCTTTAATACATCCTGCTGCTGCCATTGCTGTTGGCCTATGGCTTTGAGTACTTCGCCTTTCCAGCCTTTGCCTGCAATTTGCCAGCCTTGCTCCGGCCACCATTGGTACAAAGCGCCGTCTTGCAAAGACTCACCTTCACTATCGTAACCCCAATCCACCGGCTGGCCTAACTCAGTCAGCAGGGAGAATTCGAACTGGCGTAAACAAGGTTCAAGCTCTGCGGTCAGCAACTGCTGCAGGCTTTGTTGGTATAAATCGAATAGCGCATCAGAACCGACGTTTTCAGGCCAGAGCCTGCAGATCAGCTCGTTTAAATACATGGCGCCAAATAGCTTTTCACCTTGTAACAAAAAGGCAGGCCCTGTTTCTTCGGCTTTACTGACAGTTTTTAAATCAGAGCGCCCCACCAGTTCCAGCTGCAATAGCTGAAAAGGCTGCAGTGACAAACGTTGTTGTTTTTTACTACTGGATTTGCGGATCACAGCGCTGACCCGGCCCAGTTCAGGCAGCAGCAGTTGCACTAACAACTGCTGTTCCTTAAAAGCGCGGCTGTGCAGAATAAAAGCTGGCCAGCTGCGATTATCCATTTTAGTCTTCGCCGTAACCTAAGCTGCGAAGGGCGCGCTCATCGTCAGCCCAACCTGATTTCACTTTGACCCAAACCTGTAAAAACACTGGCTGTTCAAACAAGGTTTCCATATCTTTACGGGCTTCTGTGGCAATAGTTTTAATACGTTCGCCTTTTTTACCTATCACCATTTGCTTTTGAGTATCGCGTTCAACCAGCACTAAAGCAGCGATATGGTAATGTTTTTCTTCCCATTTAAAACGTTCAATTTCAACAGTCACAGCGTAAGGTAATTCGTCGCCAAGGAAACGCATCAGCTTTTCACGCACGATCTCGGACGCCATAAAACGGCTGCTGCGGTCCGTCACGTACTCTTCAGGGAAGAAGAATTCACAAGGAGGTAATTGTTTTTGCACCAAGGCCCGCAGCTCCTGCACATTGGTGCCCTTTTCAGCTGACAAAGGCACAATTTGCATAAAATCGAGCTGGCTGCTCAGCCACTGTAAATGCGGTAACAACTCTTCTTTGTCTTTGTATAAATCGACTTTATTGACTACCAGCAACACTGGTTTTTTTGCTGCGATCAGACGGTTTAATACCATCTGGTCGTCGTCTGTCCAGCGCGTGCCTTCCACCACAAAAATAATCAGTTCCACATCCAGTATGGTACTGGCTGCAGCTTTGTTCATCAGGCGGTTAATGGCGCGTTTTTCTTCGATATGCAAACCTGGTGTATCGACATAAACCGTCTGGTAATTGTCCTGGGTGTCTATACCGACGATACGATGACGCGTCGTCTGTGGTTTACGCGAAGTAATACTCACCTTCTGACCAATCAGCTGGTTTAATAAAGTGGATTTACCCACATTTGGGCGGCCAACTATGGCAACCAGTCCGGCAAAAGTCTCAGAGGTCATTTTTCACTTGTTCCAACAAAATCCGCGCTGAATCCTGTTCAGCTTTACGTCTGGAATTGCCAGACGCTATTACAGGGGCTCTGCCCTGCACAGTACAACGCACAGTAAAGACCTGATCGTGGTCGTCGCCTTGCGTGTCGATCACCTCGTACAAAGGCAAAGGTAAACGCCTGCCTTGCAGGTACTCCTGCAATTGGGTTTTACTATCTTTTTGTACACCGGGCTGAATGCTGGTTAAACGACTGCCATACCAGCTTAAAATCCGCTCTTTGCAGGCTTCGATACCAGCATCTAAGAAGATAGCACCTAAAATGGCTTCGACTGCGTCAGCCTGAATAGATTCGCGGCGTAAGCCACCGCTTTTCATCTCACCAGGACCAAGCCGTAAATACTCGGCCAGCTCCAGTTCTTTGGCTATTTCAGCCAGTGTTACGCCCTTGACTAAGGAAGAACGCATACGGGTTAAATCGCCTTCGCGGGCTTTAGGAAAGTGCAAATACAGGGCTTCAGCGATCACCATGCTCAGCAAAGCATCGCCTAAAAATTCCAGTCGCTCATTGTGCTCACCTTTGCAACTGCGGTGAGTCAGGGCTTGTTCGAGTAGTGCGGTCTTTTGAAACTGGTAACCCAGCTTTTTCATCAGACCGCTAACAGGTTTTTGCATTAATTAATTTTGCCTAAACGTTCAAAACGCACACCTACAGGCACCCAGGAAGGTAACCAGTTGTCAGGGTCGTCACTAAATTCAAAACTCATCCAGATAAATACAGCTTTACCTACCAGATTTTCTTCAGGTACAAAACCCCAGAAACGGCTGTCGCGGCTGTTATCGCGGTTATCGCCCAACGCAAAATAATGTCCCTCAGGCACAATAAACTCTTCGATCGCAGTGCCAGGTTGCTTGTAGTAGCTCATCAGCTGCTCTGACTTAAACGGATGCTGCAGTATGTCGTGTTTACGATCACCAAATTGCTCTGAATAGCGTTTGGTTGGTAATTCACCATCCATAAACTCGCCTTCAGCCTGCAACGTCAGAGGGACAGCTTCTAAACCAGGACAAGTGCTTTTATCTGCTGCAGTACAGGCAGGCTGAATAAACAACTGCTTGTTTTTATAGATGATACGGTCACCAGGCAAACCCACAGTACGTTTAATGAAATCAACCGTAGGTTGCTCCGGGTATTTAAATACGATCACATCGCCACGCTCTGGCCGGCCAGTAGTGATCAGTGGTTTGCGCCATACCGGATCTTTTACGTCGTATGAATATTTCTCTACCAGGATAAAGTCACCGACTAATAGGGTCGGCATCATAGAACCTGAAGGGATCTGGAACGGCTCGTATAAAAAAGAACGGATAATAGTAATAGCCAGGATCAAAGGGAAAATTTCTTTAGCTGTTTCAGCCAGATAAGAAGGTTTTTCCAATTGTTCAATAGCAGCCAATGGCAGGCCGCCCCCGGCAGCAGCCTGAGCGGTCGCAACTTTAACTTTGCGCTTTGGCGCAAATACCAGTATGTCGATCAGCCAGATTAAACCACTGGCCAGAGTCAAGACTACGAGAAGAATTGCAAAATAACCTGCCATAACTACCCTTGTTGTTATTTACCGACTTTAAGAATGGCAAGGAAGGCTTCCTGTGGAACTTCCACATTACCTACCTGCTTCATACGCTTTTTACCGTCTTTCTGCTTCTGTAACAGCTTTTTCTTCCGGCTGATATCGCCGCCATAACATTTGGCCAATACGTTTTTACGTAGTTGCTTCACTGTAGTACGGGCTATGACATGAGCACCAATAGCTGCCTGAATCGCAATATCAAACATCTGACGTGGGATCAGGTCTTTTAATTTCTCGGCCAGCTCACGGCCACGGCTTTGAGCAAAGTCTTTGTGGCTGATAATAGCCAAAGCATCAACACGTTCACCGTTGATCAGAATATCAACTCTGGACATATCTGAGGTCTGGAAACGTTTAAAGGCATAGTCCAGCGAGGCATAACCACGGCTGGTTGACTTTAAGCGGTCAAAGAAATCCATTACGACTTCAGCCATTGGCAGTTCATACACCACTGCAACCTGACGGCCGTGGTAAGTCATGTTCATCTGCACACCACGTTTTTCAATACAGAGGTTAATTACGTTACCTAAGTATTCCTGTGGCACCAGAATATGAGCTTCCACTATAGGCTCACGAATTTCATCAATATTACCCACAGGCGGTAAAGCACTTGGGTTATCGACCATCACAGTTTCACCGTTTTTGGTGATCACTTCGTACACTACGGTCGGCGCTGTGGTGATGAGGTCCAGATCGTATTCACGCTCTAAACGTTCCTGAATAATTTCCATGTGCAGCATGCCGAGGAAACCTATACGGAAACCAAACCCTAAAGCGCTGGAGCTTTCTGGCTCATAAAACAGTGAGGAGTCGTTTAAACTGAGTTTTTCTAACGCATCACGGAAATCTTCGTAATCGTCTGAAGACACAGGGAATACACCGGCATAAACCTGAGGCTTGATACGTTTAAAGCCAGGTAATGGCTCAGTCGCAGGGTTTTTCGCTAAAGTTAACGTATCGCCAACCGGAGCGCCTTTGATTTCTTTGATACCACAGATCACAAAACCTACTTCACCTGTACTTAAAATACCTGTGTTGTTGGCTTTAGGGGTAAATACACCAACTTTGTCAACTTCGTACACCATACCGGTCGACATGACTTTAATTTTGTCTTTTTGCTGGATTTTGCCATGTTTGACGCGAACCAAAGACACAACGCCCTGATAAGGGTCAAACCAGGAATCTATAATCAGCGCCTGAGTCGGACCATCCACATCACCTTCAGGGCAAGGGATATTGGCGACTATAGTCTCAAGTACATCTTCGATACCTATACCTGTTTTGGCTGAACATTGCACAGCACCTACAGCTTCAATACCAATAATGTCTTCAATTTCTTCAGCTACACGATCCGGATCGGCTTGTGGTAAGTCGATTTTGTTCAGAATTGGTAAAACTTCAAGGTTCATTTCCAGCGCTGTGTAGCAGTTAGCTACCGTCTGAGCTTCTACACCCTGACCAGCGTCAACTACCAATAATGCACCTTCACAGGCTGCTAAAGAACGGCTGACTTCGTAAGTAAAGTCAACGTGGCCTGGGGTATCGATAAAGTTCAGCTGATAAGTTTCGCCATCTTTAGCTTTGTAGTGCAAGGTTACGCTTTGCGCTTTAATGGTGATACCACGCTCACGTTCCAGATCCATCGAATCTAAAACCTGCGCCTGCATCTCACGATCGGTTAAACCACCGCAGTGTTGGATCAGACGATCGGACAGCGTAGATTTGCCGTGGTCTATGTGGGCTATGACTGAAAAGTTACGAATATGAGTAATTTTTGGCATTTTTTCCGCTAAAGCTGCTATCAGGTGAGCCTACTCTGCCCCTTATGGGCAAGACAGGACGAACACCAAAGTTGATTCAGATAAATTTGCCGCGAATTGTACTCGATCTCTGCATTGGTTGCTATGTGTTCAGATGTTACAGCGGATTTCAGCAAAGGATTAATCTGTGATGCGAATATGTTGCACAGCCAGTTCTGGCAATACAGCGAGGATTTCTATTTGCTCTTGTTGTGTCGATGGACCAGTGAATAATCGTGCGACACCAAAACCAGCCACCAATGCAGCCAAGGAGCCAAGTACTATGGTGCTTTCCGCCAGTTGCAAGCGGCTCAGCAGTGCAGAGACAGCAATCAAACAAAATAACGGCAGTAAATACATCAAAGCCGCAGCAGACAACAGATGCTGTTCACTGACAGCAATTTTTACCTTCTGACCTTCCAATAGCTGTAACTGACTTTTGACAAAAAACAGGTTGTCACGCGGTGTTAAAGCTTTAGCCACCACACCAGTACCACAGTCGTTATTGGCCTGACAGGCATTGCAGCTACTGACACTTTGAGTTTTTAGCCAGACACCATCGCTCTGGCTTTTCATCACAGTGGCAATTTCCTCCAGCATTTACCGCACCGACTCGGCAATTTGCCGCGCACTTTCAATAGACACCGGGCCTATCACTGTGACATCAAACTGATTCTTTGGCATCACAAAAATAGTAGTGGCGCCATCACGAAATGCCTGAGCTGGCAAGCTCGCTCCTGGCTGGACAAATACAGACACCTGGTGCAAACCATCAGACAATAGCCATTGTTCTAACACTTGCTGTGGCACCATAGCTGCAGCTACCGGCACTTGCTGATAACCACCGGGCAACCAGGACAACTCCAACGGGCTTTCCGGCAAACTCACTGTGGGTAGCTTTTCCGCGGCCTTAGGTAAGTCTGCATTGGCGGCAACACTTAAAGCTTCAGGCAAGGTGGTGTGAGGTAATATGTGTGTCACTACCCAACGCTCCAGCACTTCATTTTGTATTGTTAGAGTATCAATTTTAAGCGGGAAACCGGTTTGACTATCTAACCACATCCAGTAACCTGGCCTGTCATTCTGTAGTGGTGTCAGACGCAATAACTGAGCAGGACGGCCAGATAGTTGCGCAGAACCACCAGGCACAGCGTCATACAAAGTTTTGATAGACTCTATGTCCCGGTACAATAAAGCGGGCAGCTCTTTGATGGTACTACTATTTGTAGCTAAAGGAGTTTTTTCTGGCGCTATGTAATACACCATCTGATCACGACGCAGGATTTCGACACCACTTTGTTCCAGCGGCATCAATTGCTCTATTTCAGCATTACCCTGAACTCCGTGCAGCCAGCGATAGCTATCAACCTGGTTGGGTTTAATGACAACAAAAGAGGCTTCGAAGTTATATTGGCGTACTGAGCTTTGGCTTCGCTCAAACCACTCCCAACCCGAAACTTCAGCGAAGCTCAGGTTGGAGTAAAACAAGATGATCAAGGCACTACTTAAGCCTTTCCAACCCATATTTATTGCTCTTGTATTGGTTTCTCAGCTGGAGCTTGCGGAGTGTTCTGCTGAGCAGTGTCCATCACTCTGATCTGCTGACGATGTGCTTGCAATAGTTGTTGCAAACGTTTTTGTTGTTCCAACATAGCCTGCCGTTGTTCCTGTTCAAAACGGGAATCAACAGAGGTCTGGCTCAAGCTAACAGGTGTCGCAAAGCCAGCTACTGGCTGGGTTTGCAATACAGGCAGAGGTGAGTTCAGGTCTGCATCCTGACCAGTCCCCTGGAACTGTTGCACACCTAACACGGCAATTAACGCCACGCTGGCCGCCACTGCACCTTGAAAACCAGTTTTAAACCAACCTGTATTGGCGGCTTCACCCAGTTTTTTCCAGAATGACACTGGTGTATCTTGTCTTTGCGCTGCAGTACTCGCTTCTAACTGATAAGCTGGTTCCTGATCCAACAGGCTGGCAAAGTTATCTGCAAACTGCATATCCAGTTGAGCCGGTAATTCATTTCGAATGGCAGCACCAATCAAATGATAACGCGCAAAGCTCCGCTGTAATTCAGCGTCCTGCAGTAAACTGTCTAATTGTTCAGGGCTTATAGCTTGGTTATCACTAGCAGCCGAGAGCCAATCTGATTTTTCTGACAACATACCGATTCCTGTTTAGTAGAGGTTCAACCAATGAGCGGTTTTAACTGCGCATCAATAGCTTCACGTGCACGGAAAATCCGGCTTCTGACCGTCCCTATAGGACAACCCATCACTTCCGCAATCTCTTCGTAACTTAAACCATCCAATTCACGCAATGTTATAGCCGTGCGTAATTCGTCTGGCAACTTTTCAATGGTATCGAACACTACATGCCGGATTTCTTCGGATAACAAGAGTTTTTCCGGAGAGTCCTGCTCTTTTAACGCATCGCTGCCGTCATAAAATTCAGCATCGTCCGCATCTACGTCGGTAGATGGTGGTTTGCGTCCTGTCGCTACCAGGTAATTTTTAGCGCTGTTCACAGCTATCCGGTATAACCAGGTATAAAATGCGCTCTCACCACGAAAGCCGGGAATAGCACGGTAAGCTTTAATAAAGGCTTCCTGAGCTACATCCGCCACATCGCCATGGTTAGAGACATAACGTGAGATTAAGTTCGCAATTCTATGCTGGTATTTTCTAACCAGCAGATTAAACGCCGCTTTATCCCCTTGTTGTACCCGCTGGACAATCTGCCAATCCAATTCTTGCTCGCTCATCCGAGCCTTTCCCCTAATGCTAAATACTACTTTCTTTTTGCAACTGGCGCTCGTCAAGCGTACCCTTATGACTGGAAGCTATATGAATAGTTCTGCGAATAAGTAAAAAAAGTTACAATTTGCCGCAAATCGAACGGCCAGTTGCCGAAAAGTAGCGTATAAAGACCCAAATTACAGACATTTATGTGTTTTTGACTGAATAAGTGTATCCCATGCAACAACAAAAAAAACATCTTTGTGACGTATTAATTATCGGCAGTGGCGCTGCGGGTTTATCGCTGGCTTTGCATCTGGCCGACAGTGCCAAAGTAATAGTGCTGAGTAAGGGCCCGTTACGTGAAGGTTCGACCCTGTACGCGCAAGGTGGCATAGCAGCGGTTTTTGATGAAAACGACAGCATAGCGTCTCATGTTAATGACACCTTAATTGCTGGCGCAGGTCTGTGTGAAGCCGCCGCTGTACAATTTACTGCTGAGCACGCCAAAGATGCGATGGAATGGTTAATAGCTCAGGGGGTGCCTTTTGATCAATACAAAGATGAAGACGGTGTGCTGAAATACCACCTGACCCGCGAAGGTGGCCATAGCCACAGACGTATTTTGCACGCTGCTGACGCGACTGGCAGAGCAGTACAAATCACACTGGTTGAGCAAGTCAAAGGCCATCCAAATATTCAGTTGCTGGAAAACTACAACGCTATTGATTTGATCACCTCCAAAAAGCTCGGATTAGCGGAACAAAAGTGCCATGGCGCTTACGTCTGGAACCGTGATGAAGAACATGTAGAAGTGATAGGGGCTAAATGTGTGGCTTTAGCGACAGGCGGTGCCAGCAAAGTCTATCTGTACACCAGCAATCCTGATGTGGCCAGCGGTGATGGCATAGCTATGGCATGGCGCGCCGGTTGCAGCGTAGCCAATATGGAATTTAATCAGTTCCATCCGACCAGTTTGTACCATCCTGAAGCACAAAATTATCTGATCACTGAAGCTATGCGTGGTGAAGGCGCGTATTTAAAGCGACCGGATGGCAGCCGTTTTATGCCGGATTTTGATGAAAGAGCTGAATTAGCACCACGAGACATAGTGGCGCGTGCCATAGACTATGAAATGAAAAAGTTAGGTGCTCATTGTGTCTATCTGGATATCAGCCACAAGCCAAAAGACTTTATCATTGAGCATTTCCCGACTATTTACGCCAAATGTTTAAGTGTCGGCATCGATATCACCAAACAGCCTATTCCTGTAGTGCCGGCAGCGCATTACACCTGCGGAGGTGTAATGACCAACCTGAATGGCCAAACCGATATTGATAATCTTTATGCTGTAGGAGAAGTGGCCTACACCGGATTGCACGGTGCCAATCGAATGGCGAGTAACTCTCTGTTGGAGTGTGTAGTTTTTGCCCAAGCCGCAGCACGGCATATTAAGCTTCAGTTGGACTCGACCCGCTTGGTCACAGAACTGCCTTGCTGGGATGAAAGCCGTGTTATTGACTCAGATGAAGAGGTAGTGATTACTCACAACTGGCATGAGCTACGGCTATTTATGTGGGACTATGTTGGCATAGTCCGCACCGAAAAGCGGCTGGAGCGTGCATTGCACAGAGTGGAATTGTTACAACGTGAAATTCAGGACTATTACCGTAACTTTCGAGTCAGTAATAACCTGCTGGAATTACGTAATTTAACTATGGTGGCAGAGCTGATTATTCGCAGTGCTATGGCGCGTAAAGAGAGCCGGGGCCTGCACTATAATCTGGATTACCCGGATCAGTTGGCGCAGCCCAGTCCAACCATTTTAACTCCGGTTCGCTGAGCCTTGCTGTTGCTGCCATTTCACCGTCTGGCACACTCGTGCCAGACTACGAAAATGTTCTTCAGATAAGTTGTCTCTGTAGAGCCATAACTGCTGAGGTCGCCGCTCTATGTCCTGCCAGCGCAGCCATATCCCCAACTGAGACACTAAAGAATCGGCCAGCAACTGTCCGGCAGGCAGTTCATCCTGCCACCACTGCATTTCGCCCTTTTCGCCTAAAAACAATAATCTGGCTTTGACTGGCTCTTGCCATTGCCGCAGCAGTTGATAAAAACAGAAAAACAACCAAGGCCACAACAACATCCACCACAAAGCATAAAAAGGCTGCAACAGAAAAATAAGCAGAATAAACAAACTTTGCGCCAGATAAACGAACCGGCGCATGCGGGATGGAACAAAACTAAGGTTATACTCGTACTCTGTTGACAATGATGTTCACCATAGCTTGCAGCTCTGGATCTGCGGATTGGCCATGGCCCATAAACCAGGCAAATAAATCAGGATCATCACAGGCTAACAAGGCTTCAAAGGTATATTTTTGCGCCTGTGTTAAAGCGTCATAACCTTCTTCGACAAAAGGTGCCAACAACACGTCAAGCTCCAGCATGCCACGACGACAAGCCCAACGCAGGCGGGGTTTACCCATTAATTCTTTCATTTTTACCTCTCGTTCTTGAGGCTGCAGCAGTGCGAACAGCTTCGATAGTGGCCAGATTCTAACAAAAAAACCATTCAGGGGTTGAGCTTTTGACCAAATCCCCCAATGATCGACTTAGTATTCTAAGAGACTTACCCTTATGCAAGCATCCTGGATCAGTGCAGACCAACTCGCTTCTTTATCTACTTCGATACAAGGCGCCTTTATCAGTCCCTTACCTGGCTTCGAAAGCCTGATAATTGCAGGACCAGATAACCGCAAATACCTGCAGGGTCAGGTCACAGCCGACCTGAATTCACTGACCGCCGACAATTTTCTGCGTGGCGCGCATTGCGATGCCAAAGGCAAAATGTGGGGCCAGTTTCATCTCTGTGCTGAAGGCGATGCTCTTTGGTACATAGGCTTTCGTGACGAACTGCATGCCTCAGCCACTCAATTGAAAAAGTTTGGCGTATTTTCCAAAGTCAGTTTTGAATCTGGGCATGACAGCCTGGCTATTTTGGGTATCAGTGGCACAGGTGCAGCAGCTTTACTAGAGAAATTAGGTTACACCCAACCTGCAGCAGCGGGTCAGTTGACGTCAGTAGCGGGTGGTAAGTTACTGCGGTTAGCAGACGAGCATTATTTGTTAGTACTGGATTTTGCCCATGCAAAGCAATTATTGACGGAACAAAGTAGCCAGCTTGCTGCTCCAACATTATGGTTAGCTCAACATATTCAGCAAGGTTTTTCCTATCTTGAGCAGGCTGTGATTGGCGAATATGTACCACAAATGCTGAATCTACAAAGTATCAACGCCATTAGTTTTACCAAAGGTTGTTACATTGGGCAGGAAACTGTGGCCCGAATGAAATATCTGGGTAAAAATAAAAGAGCAGCTTATATCCTCAAAGGTCAAACTGAGGAAACTCCGGCTAGCGGTACTGATATTGAAGTACAATGGTCGGAGAACTGGCGTCGGGTTGGCCAGGTCATTAATGCGGTGAATATTCAGGGGCAACTTTGGGTGTTAGCGGTATTACCGAACGATATTAACCCAGCTGATCCACTGCGATTAGCAACTTCGGATGCATCGGTTTTAGTGATATCACCTTTGCCCTATTCACTCGCGTAACTGAGGTTTGCATGAGCATACAAGCAGAAAAAGTAGTCGCCATTCATTACACTGTGGCAGACAAAGCAGGCAACGAATTAGATAGTTCAGCTGGCGGAGAGCCGCTGGTGTTTATTTTTGGCACAGGCGCTTTAATTCACGGTTTAGAGCAGGCTTTATTAGGTAAGACTGTAGGTGATAAATTCAAAGCCGAAGTTCCTGCGGCAGAAGCCTATGGCGATCGTCATGATGAGTTAACTCAGGCGGTACCACGCAACTTATTCGAAGGCATGGACGTTCAGGTTGGCATGCGCTTCCGCGCTGCAGGCCCTGATGGCCGTGAGCAATCTGTCATTGTATTAGATGTCACGGAAGATGAAGTTGTGGTAGACGGTAATCACCCACTGTCAGGCATTGATCTGACTTTTGATGTGGAAGTGGTTTTAGTCCGCGACGCCACAGACGAAGAATTGGCCCATGGCCATGTGCATGGTTTAGACGGCCACGCTGGTCACTAAAATAAAATGCCAAAACGGAGCTATCAAGCTCCGTTTTGTTATCAAGGCTAAAAAGGAAAACTGAGTAATGAAAAAATGGCTTTTGGTTGTTGCCGCTCTTGGTCTTGCAGCTTGTTCTGATAAAGAAGTAGCTGATGTCAGTTTAGGTTTATTCACCACCAAAGACATTAAAATTCAGACCTTTAACGACCCCAAAATTCCAGGTGTCACTTGCCATATTAGTCACGTGGAAGCCAATCTGGATTTTGCCGATCCCTCGGATATGTCCATCGCTTGCCGCCAGACAGGTGAAATCACACCAGCAATGCTACAGGCGATAGACTTGTCCAAAAATGGCGAAGTGATATTCAGTACCTCAAAAAGCATATTATTTAAGCACTTAAAAATCCGCCGAATTCTGGACAGCAGCAGCCAGACCTTGTTGTACTTGTCCTACTCCACCAAAGAAAGCACTGGCAGCTACAAACACTCGCTGACTAGCGTTCCACTTTGGAGCACAGCGGCCTGGCAGGACAAAACTCCAGCCAAAACGCCTTAAGTTTTTACCGGAAACTCTTTGTCGGTCAGTACCTTTACCTTGTCGCCCTGGGTCAAGGTATCGCCGCCGCGTATCACTATCTGCTCTCCAGCTGTTAAGTCTGCATCCACAGCGATAAGTGCGCCCATGCCCTGACCTAACTGCACAGCTTTTTGCTGTGCTTTCTGTTCTTTATCTACCACAAAGACAAACTGACCTTCACTTTTGACAACAACGGCATCCCGAGGTACTAAAAGTTGCTGACGAGCAATGGCTGTTGGCACAGCGACAGAGACGAGCTGCCCAACCTGGAAGTTAGCCAGTAACTGCTCTGGCACTTTGATTCTGGCTTCAAAGGTTTGTGAACGCATGTCTGACACAGGGATCAGGTTGCGCACAGGCAACTGACTTTCACCCCCGCTATGAAACACCTGTAACAATTGATTTTGCTGCAAAAAAGCGGCGTATTTCAGTGGTGCAAATACCACAACTTCCAAATCATTCAAATTGACCAGCCGTACTAAAGCGTCCGTTCTGCTGATATCTTCCCCATACTGATGAAAACGCTGCGCCACCACTCCGGCGAAAGGCGCTTTGACTGAACTTCGGTCTATCTGATCCTGCAGCTGTGCCAACTGAGCTTTGAGTAATTTTAGTTCGGCCTCTGCGCTATCGCGTTCAGCACTGATTTGATCCAGCTGGGTTAAAGCTACACTATTGTTTTTACTCAGCTCCAGCAAACGCGCCGTGTCTTTTTGCAAACGTCGCCACTGGATATCGGCTCTACTGATGCGGGCATGCATTTCATCGACCCGCAGTTGCAAAGGAGTGGTATCCAAACGAGCTATCACTTCATTTTGTTTAATTTGAGTGCCTGGTTCCGCCAGCCACAACAAACGGCCCTCCACACCAGCTGTTACATCAGCCTGATAACGGCTTTGCACCTGAGCTGTGACCATAGTATGAGGTAACATCACCTGTTGTTGCACCTGCGCCACACTGACCACTTTTTCTGGTGAGGTCTGCGCTGCCAGGCAAAAGGAGCTGAATAAGGCTGTTGTCAGGACCCATTTATGAAGTTGCATCAGAGATCTCCAAAGGAAGAGTTGCCCGGCCTGTTTGGCGGGCAGTAGAAGTCAAACGTAATAAAGCCGGAATTAATACCAGGCTAAATAGCATGCTAAAGGTCATACCACCGACAATCACAGCAGCTAACCCGCGGTATATTTCAGACCCGACACCAGGCACCAGCACCAGCGGCAGCATGCCAAAAATACTGGTTAAGGTACTCATAAATATTGGTCTGGCGCGAGTCAGTGTGGCTTGATACAAAGCTTGGTCCAGCAATAAACCTTCTCGCTGACCCTGCCTGCACTGATCCACTAACAAAATGGCGTTGTTGACCACCAACCCCAGCAAAATAACAAAACCTATCATGGTCAGCAGATCCAGCGACTGAAAAGTCACCAGATTAAGCAGCCGCAGTGCCACCACCCCACCCAAAATAGCCATAGGCATAGTCAGTACCACCAGTACACTGTCTTTTGCCGAACGGAACAAAGCAGCCATTAACAGAAACAGAATAAACACCGCCACGGCGAAGTTTTTCCCCATCTCTGTCATTGCATGTGACAGGCGATCAGCGTTGCCACGAAACTGTACTGAAATTTGCTCTGGCATTTCATCACGCAAGGGGATCATCAGTTCACGTTGCAAAATTTGCATAGCTTCATCCAGTGGCATAGTGGCTGGAGGAGTTACTTGTAAACTGATAGTCCGCAGACCATTCACCCGCTGTAAGGAAGTGGGACCAGTGGTGTAGTTCAGCTCACTCAACTGGCCCAGGGTTTGGCCGCCTGAGCCCGGAGTATACAAAGGAGTCGCTGTCAACTGTTCCGGAGTTTGCCAGCCTTTTCCTTTGAGGATAATATCCATCCGCTCATTACCGTCAAAGTATTCGCCAATATAAATACCGTCTGTCACGGCTCGAACCATAGTTGCAACTGTAAATCGATCGACTCCACTTTGCGCAATACGGTTTTCATCCGGCGTCAGTCGCAGCTCGGGCTGAGCCAAGGCTAAATCAGGCACTGGCCTTACGGTGGCGCCTGGTAGTAATTGCTCAATTTTGGGCATAGCAGCCGCGGCTTGCTGCATCAGTTGCGGTACATCAGGGCCCTGAAAATCCAGATTTAGTTCGCGACCACTGCCAAAACCAAAATTAAATAACGAACCTTGGACACTAAAAGAATTAGTATCCGGTAAACCCACCAGAATTTCTTCCCGCAGTAATTTGATCATGTCTTCTATGCTGTCAGGATCTTCGGCGTAGACAAAAAGTACGTTAAATCCCCTATTGATCGACAGGTTGTAACCTTTAATGGCTGGGTATTTTTTCTCCTGATAATAAGGCCTTAATCGGCTGACCAGCAAATCGCCTATTTCTTGTTCAAGTACTTGCATATTGGCACCAGGCGGTAATGAGAAACCGGAAAAGACTGTATCAATTGAAGCTTGAGGCAGAAAATCAGCCTTGGGCAACAGCAATGCAATAAGCAGTACAGCACCGGGTACAAACAAACCAACCCACACAAAAGCCCTTTTCCGATTTAAAGTCAGACGGCCTATGTTGGTCGCAAGTTTTCGCCAGAACAGCAACACAGTTTCCTGATCAGATTGAGGTTTTAACCAAAACAAAGAAGCCACAGGTAAAACGGTTAATGCAACGAACAATGACGCTGTTACAGCTACTGCCAAAGTGAGCGCTAAATCATAAAACAGCTGCCCTTCAACCCCCTGCATAAATAACACGGGGACAAAAATAGCTATTGTGGTGGCTGTTGATGCCCATAGCGCACTGCTGACTTGAGCAGTACCTCTTTTCACAGCCTGCTCTAAAGAGACCCCTTGCTGCAGTAAACGCACAATATTTTCCTGCACTATAATTGCTGCGTCCAACACCATACCTACAGCAAAAGCCAGGCCAGCCAAAGACACCACATTCAGGGAACGACCGAACAAATCCAGCACCATAATGGACATCATCAAAGAAACCGGAATAGTTAGGCCGATCAATAACGTTGCCTGCCAGCCACGTAAAAACAAATATAAAATTCCCAGTGCCAGCGCTATACCCAGAATCAGATTGCCATTAACCAGCTCTATAGCCCTTTTGATATGGACTGATGCATCAAAACTCAGAACAATTTCTATCCCTTTGTTTTTCAGCTCGTGTTGATTCAAGTTGGCAATTTCTTTATTCAGCGCATCAAGAATTTCAACAGTGTTCGAACCTGAAGCTCGCTGTAAGGTGATATAAAAAGCCGGATAACCATTACGCTTGGTAAAACCTGGCTGTTCGGCGTAATCAATGTTTACTTCTGCCACTTCATGCAGATACACAGGTCTGTCATTCTGATAGGCCACCACCATTTGCTCGTATTGAGCCGGGTTGTACTGACCCACAAAACGCACCGTATATTCGCGTCGCCCCACTTCGGCAAATCCGCCTGACACATTGCTGGCCCGGCCTATGCGTGAACTCAGTTGGTCCACGGACAAGCCCAAAGCAGCCAGACGATATGGGTCAAAGATGATATGTAGTTCTTTTGCCCGGCGACTGGCTAAATCGACCTGGGATACCCCAGCAATAGCTTTTAATCTGGGATAGACCACATCATCAATCACTGGTTGCAAAGCAGTAAAATCTGCGTCGGCATTTTCATCCAGCTTGCGGATCAACAAACTGGCGACAGGGCCAGCACCACTATTAAGCGATACCACTGGTTCATCAGCTTCTCTCGGACGAGGAGGAGCCTGATTTAAAGCATTGATCACATTCAGCATGGCTTGCTGCATGTCTTGCCCGACATCAAAAGTAAGGGTAATGGAGCCAAAGCCGGCGCCAATAAAACTGCTGCTTTCAGTCACACCAGGCACTGTGCGCAGTGCGGCCTCCTGAGGCTCAATAATGGTAGATTCCATTTCTTCAGGGGCAGCTGCCCGCCAGCCATTCTGAATAAAGATTTGCGGCTGCTCTATTGAAGGTAAAAGCTGGACAGGCAACTTAGCCACAGCAAGCAGACCGAATAACACCATGATCAGACTGACCACAACCACGGCGGCCGGATTTTTTATACTGCTTCGGGTTAAGTTCATCACTCTGTTGTACTCTTTAGGGACAAGATAGCTGATAAGTGTCAGTCTAACCTCTGGTGTTAATGACTCCAGCCCACTGTGACCAGCGGTTGTGAATACAGGGTGGTACAAGGTTTTTCCTGCCAATTCAGTTTTGGTAAAGCACCACCTCTTTAAAGTGCAATTCAGCAAAACGCCCTGAACAAGCAAAAAGAAGGAGATTTTTGATGCTTAAACCAATAATCCTCAGCCTGCCCCTCTGTCTGATGCTGGCCGCTTGCGGACCAGCTTCAACAGAGCCACAAACAGTGATACCAGCGAAAGCGGGGCCTACCCTGAACAGCAACCATAACAGCGCCAATTCTTTAGATTGGGCCGGTGTATATCAAGGTGTAGTGCCTTGTGCCGACTGTGAAGGTATCCAGACTTCATTGACGCTGACGATAGACAATAGTTATCAGCTTAACAGCACTTATCTGGGTAAAGAGGCCGCACCTTTTGAGCAACAAGGCCATTTTGAATGGGATGCAACAGGTTCTGTAATTCGTTTACTGGAGCAACATGATGGACCCGCTTTGTATAAAGTTGGCGAGAATCAGTTAATACAGTTGGACATGCAGGGCCAACAGATCACTGGCGAGCTGGCTGAGCACTATAAGCTCAAGAAACAAGACAGAACAGCACCTGCACTCACAGGTTTGCGCTGGAAACTGACGGAGCTAATGGGACAAACAATAGCCGCGACAGAACCGGATATGACCCCTTACCTTCAGTTTGGCACGGATGGTCGGGTTAGTGGTTTTGCCGGCTGCAACCAATTTACCGGTGCTTATGAAACAGAAGGCCTGCGTCTGAATTTTAAACCTTTGGCCACAACAGAAAAAGCCTGCCTTAATGCATCCATAGAGCAGCAATTTCTGACAACTCTGCAGGCTACGGACAACTATAGCCTGAATGAATCGGGTTTGGCCTTGTATAAAGCGCGTACAGCCGCGTTGCTACGTTTTACGCCAGTACAGCCTTAAATAGCTGTTTGCGCCTGGAAGTTATGGACAAAAGGTCATTGTGCAGTCCAAAGGGGTTTGCGATGATGGCCTTTTCTTATTAAAGGATTTGTACGCCAATGCCTTACCTGCGCTTAAACTCTAAAGACGCCGCATTATTTGCCGACAAGCACAGTGATTTGTTTGGCGACCACAGTCAATTAACCGCAGAACAGCTGGATACCAATGGTCTGAACCAAGTGTTCAGAGTGAAAAATAACAGAGGGACCAGCCTTATAGTAAAACAAGCCTTGCCAGAACATTCAGGTTTCACTCAATACTGGCCTGTCAGTTTGCACAGAGCACAAATCGAAGCTGATGTACTAAAACATCATGCCAAAATCTGTCCGGAGTATCTGGTAGAGGTTCTGTACTATGACCCCGAGCTTGCAACTCTATTACTGGAAGACTTAGCAGACTGCACCGTATTGCGCGATGCAATTGCTGTCAGACAACAACCTGCAAAACTTGGCATTCAATTGGCCCGTTATCTGGCGCAGACTTGCTTTTATAGCAGTGACTTTGTGCTTACAGGCCCGGTTAAAAAAGCCAGGCAATTGCAATTTAATAATCCCGAACTCTGCCTTGTGAATGAAGATCTGGTGTTCACCGATCCTTATTGTAATCATGAACGCAATAGCCTGAGTTTTACTCAACTACCAGAAGTCCGTAGCTTGTGGGTCAACGAGGCCCTTCAGGCCGAAGTCGCTCAACTTAAAGCGGACTTTCTCACCAAACCTCAGGCTTTGTTACACGGTGATTTGCACTGCGGTAATCTGTTAGTCAGTCATGAAGAAATTAAAGTGATAGGTGCAGAATTTGGCTGTTACGGCCCGATTGGATTTGATAGCGGTACTTTGATAGCCAGCCTCATTTTAAATCTGATCACTCAGGACCCTACCAAAGTACAATCGACCCGTGACTATTTGTCCAACCAAATCGACTTGTTCTGGCAGGAGTTTTCTACTGTCTTCCGCAAACTGATGCAGATAGAAACTAAAGATCAGAGTTTTCAGAATGCACTGTATCAGCAGAGGTTCCTGCATCAGGTCTGGCAGGATACTTTAGGTTATGCAGGCTGCGAGCTGATACGTCGCACTGTTGGCTGGGCTGTTGCCGAAGAGCTGAAAGCCTTGGCAGATGCCGGCTTTAAACTTCAGACTCAAAGACGACTGCTTGCATTGGGGCAGGATTTGATTTTGAAACGTCAACAACTCACACCACAAGATCTACTGTTAAAACTGGCAGAATCAGAACACTAATAATAGCCAGATTTAACTGGGCTCTTTGTGGCTCAATGACTGGGGCGAATTATGCAATTGGCGGAACTCGCCAGTGATATCGGTCAACTGCCCCTGGCGTAATAATAGGATTCGATCTGCTGTTAAAATAGTATCAGTCCTGTGAGCAACCATAATACGGGCTATTTGTAATTGGCGAATAGCCTGATTGACTCTGGCTTCCAGCAACAAATCCAGATGACTGGTCGCTTCATCAAGCAGCAATACTTTGGGTTTATGGTACAAAGCACGGGCAATCAACAGACGCTGTTTTTGCCCGCCGGATAAGGCCGAGCCCATATCGCCTATCAGGGTATTGTATCCCATAGGCATAGCCACTATATCCTGATGCACCGCTGCCAGTTCGGCACAATACATCAGGTGGTCTAAGTCAGGTTTAGGGCTAAAAAAGCAGATGTTGTCCATCACAGTTCCAGACAACAGTTGATCATTTTGCATCACTGCGGCTATTTGCCCCCTGTAATGCTGTAAACCAAAACTGGTTAGCTCCATACCGTCCACCAGAACCTTTCCTTGTTGCGCCTTTGTCATTCCAACTATTATTTTTAATAAACTGGTTTTTCCTATACCAGAAGGGCCAACAATAGCGACGCTTTCACCTGGGTTAAGGCGAAAATTTAACTGGTGAAATAACCATGGTTCCTGATCTGCCTGACGAAAACACAGATCACGGAGTTCAATATGACCTTGCAACTGCAAATAAGGTTGACTGGCTCCGCATGGTTCTGTCTCAGTCAGAGCTATATCTGCCAGACGCTGCAGGTGCAAATCCAGCATGCGGAATTCAACCCAATGATCAATAAAAGCCGATGCCCTTTGAGTAAACTGAGTTTTGTAGCTGGCGAACGCAAACAACATGCCCACGCTAAAGCTGTTGTCGATCACTGCTAAAGCTGCCAGATAAACCACCACTATGTGTTCAACACCAAACAAAAGCTGATTGGCAGCTTGCAATGACAACTCCCAGCGACCCAATCTGAAGTGCTGATCCACAGCCTCCGAGTACTGGTTCTGCCACAGACTTAACCTTTGACTTTGTTTTGAAAACAACTGCAAGCATTGAATAGCGCGGACGCTTTCCATAAAACCGGATTGCTCTTTAGCCTGCGCGACAATGCCTTGTTCAGTGCATTGCTTCAGTGGCGCATAAAAAACTAACCTCAGGACTGCGTAAAGCAAGACTGCAAAAAGTACCACAGAGGCCAAAACCGGATGATAAACAAAAAGTAACACCAGCACTGTGCACGCCATCAATCCATCAATCAGGGCCTCAATCAAACTATTGGTCAGTAATTCACGTAGCTGCTGCAAAGAACCAAAACGCGAGACTACATCTCCCATATGGCGTTTCTCAAAGAAACTCAGTGGCAAATGCAACAAATGCCGAAACAGATTAGTGGCTAACTGCAGATTTAATACGCTACTTAAATGTAGTACCAACCAACTTCGCAAGACAGCAGTTAGTATTTGCAACAGCAACAATACGCTAAAGCCAATGGCCAGAACGTGAAGCAAATCCAGATCTCTGCTCACCAATACTTCATCCACTACGAGCTGCATGTAGTAAGGAGCAACCAGCATAAAAAACTGCAGCACCAGCGACATCAATAGGATCCGCAATAACGCTGACCATAAACCAGTAGCAGATGACCAAAACTGACGAATACTTAGCTTTTGTCTCTGATCTTGTTTTTTAAAGGCACTTGTAGGGCTTAACTCGAGTGCAATACCAGTGAAACACTGATCGAGCTCAGCACAACTCAAATCTCTCTTGCCAAAAGCAGGGTCAAGAATTTGAACTTTCTGACCTTTGACTTTAACCAGCACAACAAAGTGGCTCATTTGCCAATGCAAAATACAAGGAAGCCTGAGTTGGGACAATTCGTGCAGTTCGAGTCTCAATGCCCTGGCGGCTAACCCAAGCTGATCAGCCAATTGCATCAGGTGTTGTAACGTGGCGCCTTTAAGCGACAAAGGATAACGCTGGCGCAAACTCGTCATATCAGTTTTATAACCATAAGCATCGGCCACCATAGCCAGGCAGGCTAACCCACATTCCGCAGCTTCGGCTTGGAAGATTGTTTGCATGACTAAAAATCCCAACCAAACAAGTACGAGAAGCTTTACGCCGAGCTTTTAGTCCGTACTATCAGTTCAAAGGTCCCATAATCTATGGCTTTCACAACATAAAAGCAGCCTCAATTGTGCCAGTAATCAATTAACCTAAAAAAATCTCACCCAAAAGGCCTACAATGATGCATATGAAAGCGACCATCAAGATTGCTCCAGATAAAGCATCTGTAGAAAAACTTATACTATTTAAGTCGCTCCATTTGCGTATCGGAGACTTATAAAAATCCGGCTCCTTTGGCCCCAGAGCTAAGGCTAGAGATAATCCTAACCACGACAGAAAGCCCCAAATATCACTTTGTGAGATTGCATTTAATGCAAGAACGAACATTACAATTGCAAGAACATAAAGGATGATGGCAACTTCATTTGGACGCATACCCGACTTTGCTTTCTTCATAAATGCCTCACAAAATAAAAGGGAGATAAACAACCATCTCCCTAAGTCAACATTAGCCAGCCATTGAATCAATTAAACTGGCAATTTTTTTCTGGATAGGAGTGTTTTCGTTTAGATATTTGCCTGCTTTAAATCCCGCACTAAACGCTAAGCCAACTAAACTTAAACCTCTAAAAGTCGTCAACGCCAATCTCGCTGACATACCGGGCCATACATCTTGTGGTGGTTTAAATCCGCCACTTACTTCATTCACTTGTTCACAGGTTAACTCTTTCATTTTTGATCTCCTTTCATGGATTAGACTCTGACTTCGCCAGAGCCATCATTCTGTGCTCCACTGCTTCACACAGCCTGATTTAAATCTGAAAACGCCCTTTTATGCTGATTAATGGCTCGAGCAGCCAGCTGAGGACTGATCGTTTCTCCAACACTATGTCTGCACTTAACAACATGCCGGCCTGAAGTGGTAGTTGTTCGCCATAGGCATTAATAAACTGTTGATTCAGTTGAACCTGAACCTGGTAAACCGGCTCCTGAATTTGCACCGGACTATCAGGGTCCTGCGCCATTAGCACAGCTTTTGACAACTGACTGACCTTGCCCTGATATAGGCCAAAGCGCTGATATGGAAAAGCATCAAACCTCAACCAGGTGATTTGGCCCGGCTGGACAAAGCCAAAAGCGCGGGTTGGTACCAATAAATGTGCATACAAAGAGTCGGATTCGGGTAGCAATTGCATCAGGACCTGAGCTCCATGCAGGTGTTGGCCCAGACTGACGACTAAGTTAGTGACTCTGCCAGCTACTGGTGCAGTCAATAAGACTTCGCCTCGGGCCTGTAACTCAGTTTTTTGTTGTTCAAACTCTAACCTCTCAGCTTGCAACTGCTGAAGCTGAAGTTGCTGATCGACGGGCAACCTCTGTCGCTGGTTTTCCCACTGAATCTGCTGCTGACGAATGGACTGAGCAAGGGTTTGTAGCTCAGCAAGTTGCTGTTGTAACATCAGATGTTGATCTTGAAGCAGCTCATGCTGTTGCGTCGGAAGATGACCTTTGAGCACCAGCTGTTGCTGAGAGTGCAAACGTTGGTTTTGTAAGTTGATGCGTTCAGACAGTAGCTTTTGCTGACGTTGATTGTCTGTAAACTGTAGTTTGACACTGTCTATTTGGGCAGACAGTTGTTGACGCTGTTGCGCAATACTGTGGATAACCTCATGTCGTTTTTGTGTGTTTAGCAGTAATTGCAGGGACACCCCGGTTTGCAAATATTCGGTCAGACTTTGTCCTGCAGCCAAATATTCATCACTGCTCAGCAAAGCGAGCTTTTGCCCCTGTTTTACTGCAACACCATCCTGAACATAGAGCTGTTTAATCACAGCCGAACGTTGGCTGTGGATCCTTACCACACCTCCAGAAGGCTTGAGGTACCCAATCACAGTCTCTTTGCGCGAAAACTGAGCCTGTTGCAGCAGCAATATTAAACCGGAGACTATAAAGATTAAACAAAAGCACAAGACAGAGGTACTAACAGGCTGAACAATACTCACCTGTCCTTCAAGTCTTTGCTGCTGTGCCTGCAAAGCCTGAGGTCGAAATAAACTTTGCTCTGTCGCCATAGTGAAACCCCGTGCAGTTTTCTACACTGCAAATAGACTTTCCACTGAGCGTCGACAGGCATACACCCGACACTATTAAAGAAAATGTTACTGAAGTACAACTGAGCTTAGCTTAACATCAAAAAATAAACAATTAATTAACAATAAAAATACAGACGGTGCACTTGAATGACAACAAAAGCAGCCAGAGCAACCACACTCTCCCCAAAATTAGTTTGGGTGCAACGAGCCTGGAAAACTGGCAGACATAATGCGTTTACCGATTTATGTTACTTCAGACAACGCTTTTATCTGGTATTCCGCCAGGCATCCAGTCACCACTCCAAAGATGGCTTTTTGCGTATCATGAGTTCGGTTCAAGGCAAAAAATGGCGGACTGTGGCTGTACTGCATAACCCAACTGCAGATTTACGGGATGGAAAACTCACAGTAACGCCGAACGGTAAATTACAGTTATTGGCGGCGGCCGCCTTCCACGACAAGACCAATAAGGCCTACCAATCTTATCTATGGCTCTCATCTGATGGCAAACACTGGTCTGCCCCTTTGGAAGCAGGTGAAGCAGAATATTGGTTATGGCGCTTAAGTTATTTGAGAGAGCAGGCTTATGCAATAGCTTATAAGTGTGGCTCGGATCGGCATATTCGCTTGTATCAGCAAAATACTGCAGGCCAGTTTGAAGTCCTCGCCTCCCGAATCTATGACCAGGGTTACCCTAATGAAGCGGCCTTGCTATTTGATCAGCAAGACAGAGCCTGGTGTTTATTACGCAAAGATCCTGATCATGGTCAACTGGGTTATGCTCTTCCGCCTTACCAGCACTGGAACTGGCTGGATATAGGTTGTCGTATCGGTGGGCCTCAGGCCATTTTTACCCCATCAGGCCAGATGTTGGCAGTTGTCCGTCTTTATGACGAAAACATCAGGACTAGTCTTGTGACTCTGGATCCACGCAAAGGTGAACTGAGGGAGCTGATCACCTTGCCCTCGGGCGGAGATACCAGCTACGCCGGCATGGTACTTCATGGTAATGAGCTATTGATTAGTTACTATTCATCTCATCAGGGGCATTGTTCAATTTATACAGCTCTTTTATCTGTAGAAGTTTAAGTGGCACCAGGTTAGCATCAGGTAAACCAGACTTTACTGAAGTAGATAATGTGCAAATTAACGTCAACAAGCTGATGATTTTTAGCCATTTTATCCGCAAGATCGGCAAATGTAGCCACAAAATGCTATAGTAGCAGACAAGTTGTCAGGGCAAACACTGTGGTCACTCCAGAGTTTGTAGGGTTCGCACTGACAACCAATCCGCAGGACGCACCAGAAAATACATAACAGCCTAAAACTAAGGTAAAACATTGATGAAAACATGCAAAAAGTCTGTTCTGGCATTGAGTATTCAGGCCAGTCTGCTCGCTGCAGCTATGGGTCTTTCTCCTGCTTTATTCGCGCAGGAAAGTGACAAAGGCCAGGCTGCTGAAGAGACAAAATTGGAACGCATTATGGTGACAGCACAGAAACGTGTGCAAAGCACTCAGGAAGTTCCTATCTCTATTGCAACCTTAAGCGGTGAGAAATTCGACGCTTTGTTTGCAGGTGGCGAGGATATCCAGGCTTTATCTGGCAAGATTCCAGGTTTATACGCTGAATCATCAAACGGCCGCGCAGCACCACGTTTTTACATCCGTGGCTTGGGAAATACAGATTTTGACCTGGCCGCTTCTCAGCCGGTTTCTGTGATTATGGATGACGTGGTGATGGAAAACGTGATCCTAAAAAGCTTCCCGTTATTTGACGTAGCGCAAGCTGAAGTGATCCGTGGCCCTCAAGGGACCCTGTTTGGCCGTAACACCACAGCAGGTATCGTGAAATTCACCTCGGTCAAACCTACTCAGGACTTTGAAGCTTATACCAAAGCGACCATAGGCAACTTAGGCACTATTAACGTAGAAGGTGCTGCCGGTGGTGGTTTAACAGACGAATTATCAGCTCGTATTTCGTTGATGAACCAAAATCGCGACGACTGGGTAGATAACGGTTTTACCGGTGAAAAAGACTTTACCGGCGGCCATGACGAAAAAGCTGGTCGTTTGCAATTTTTATATGACACAGACGCTTTCTCAGCCTTGTTAAATGTGCATGGCCGTAAGCTGGATGGTACCTCGTCTTTATTCCGTCGTAACATTCTGACACCGGGTAGTAACGAGCTGAATGATAACTACGACCGTGACACAGTGTATTACGATGACGGTGAAGGTAACTTCCAGAAATACGATAACTCAGGCGCTTCGTTAACACTGGAATTTGATATTGGCGGCATGACCTTTACTTCTGTAACAGCTCAGGAAAATGCAGACGGTAAAGGCAAAGGCGACATTGATGGCGGTAATGCGGCAGGCCCGGGCCCTTCCGATCCTTCTGGTGCAGTCACTGAAGATCAGTTAAATGACCTGGAGCAATTTACTCAGGAGTTCCGTTTAGCCAGTGATACCAATGAAGCTTTAGAGTGGCAAGTTGGTGCTTTCTACTTTGACTCTTCTTTTGGTGTAACCAGTATCGACGGTTTCTTTGGTGCTACTACAGTTTACCATGGCAACGAAAGCTGGGCTGTTTTTGGCCAGTCGACCTACAACCTGACAGACCGTTGGGATATCACGGGTGGTATTCGTTATACTTATGACGAGAAAACTTTTTCTGTAGGTCAGCAAAACCTTGACGGTTTCGCTTTAACTATTGGTGCAGCCAGTATTCAGGACTATGATCCAATCAAAGTAGATGACGGTCAGGTCAGCTGGGAATTAAGCAGTAACTACCGTTTAACAGACAAAACCAGTCTGTTTGGTCGCTTAGCCAGTGGTTTCCGCGCCCAGTCAATTCAGGGCCGTGATGTTGCGTTCGAAAAAGCTCCTTCGGTAGCGGATTCTGAAACTATTACCTCCGTAGAAGTAGGTGCTAAGTCTGACTTACTGGACGACTCATTACGTCTGAATGGCGCATTGTTTTATTACAACATCGATGATATTCAGTTATCTGCTATAGGTGGCGCTACTCAGGGTAACCAGTTGATCAACGCCGACAAGGGTACTGGTTATGGTTTTGAAGTAGACGCAGAATGGCGTGCAGCTCCAAATCTGATCCTGGGCGGTGGTTTTAGCTACAACAACACTGAGCTGAAAGACAAAAACCTGTTGGTGGCACCTTGTGGTTCAAAACTTTGTACCCCAACCGACCCTTCAAACGGCGCTGGTTTAGTCTTTATCGACGGCAATCCTTTCCCACAAGCTCCGGAAACTATCTTAACAGCAAACGCCCGTTACGATATTCCGGTCAGTTCGGGTGAGATTTATATCTACGGTGACGTAGCGCGTCAGGGTAAAACCAACCTGTTCCTGTATGAATCTATGGAGTACAACACCAACGGTAATTTTGAAGCAGGTCTTCGTGTAGGTTATCTGAATTTTGATAACAACTACGAAGTGGCATTATTCGGCCGTAACATTACGGACGAAGACAACCTGAAAGGCGCAATAGACTTCGCTAACCTGACAGGCTTTGTCAACGAGCCTCGTGTTATCGGTGTGGAGTTTAAAAAGAACTTTTTCTAAGTTTTTTAGAAGATAAAAAAGGGCATACACTGTATGCCCTTTTTGTTTGTTGAGAACGCTCAGCCTTTTAACCCGAATTTCGCATACCTGCGGCTATCCCGGCAATGGTCACCATCAAAGCACGCTTAATGCTGTCGTTTACAGTCTCCGGCGCATGTCGCACCCGGTTTAACAATTCCACCTGCAAAATATGCAGCGGATCAACGTAAGTGTTACGCAGCATAATAGATTCTCGGATCCAGGCTTCTTTTGCCATCAGGGTATCACTTTGGATCAGCTGTAACAGTAAAGCAGTGTCTGCAGCCAGTTGCTGACGTAATTCCTGACCTAAAGGCAATAAATGCTCGGGAACAAGCTTTTCATCGTAATAAGCTGCTATTTCCGCATCTGCTTTTAAGTACACCATTTCCAGCATAGACAAGCGGGTTGCAAAAAACGGCCACTTCGCACGCATTTGTGCCAGAAGTTCGGTTTTACCCTGCTCGACCACCACTGCCAGCGCGCTGCCTGCACCTAACCAGGCTGGTAACATCAATCGATTTTGTGACCAGGCAAATATCCATGGAATAGCCCGCAAGCTCTCTACGCCACCATTAGGATTGCGTTTAGGCGGGCGACTACCGAGTGGTAACTGACCCAACTCCAGCTCTGGCGTAGCAGCACGGAAATAAGGCACAAAGTCCGGGTGATGCCGCACTACAGCACGATAAGCGTCACAGGAGACTGTGGCCAGTTGCTGCATCAGCTCACGCCAGCTCTGCTCCGGCACTGGCGGCGGCAACAACACTCCTTCCAGTACGGCACTGGCATACAAGGCCAAACTACGTTGTGCTAAGCCGTTTAAACCAAACTTAAAGCGGATCATCTCGCCTTGTTCGGTCACCCTCAAACCACCAGCCAGTGATCCTGGCGGCTGAGATAAAATCGCAGCATGAGCAGGACCACCACCACGACCTATAGTACCGCCACGGCCGTGGAATAAGGTCAGCTGCACTTTCGCCTGCTGACAGATAGCGACTAAAGCTTCCTGTGCACTGTACTGAGCCCAGGCAGCTGCAAAAGCACCAGCATCTTTAGCTGAATCCGAGTAACCTATCATCACTTCCTGACGACCATTGATATAGCCTCTATACCAGTCAATGGCCAGTAACTTACTGATACACTCCGGTGCATTGGTTAAATCTGCCAGGGTTTCAAATAAAGGCGCTACCCGCATAGGGAATGTAATACCAGCGTCTTTGAGCAATAACTGCACAGCCAGTACATCTGAGGGTTTGCCTGCCATAGAAATGACATAGGTCGATAAAGCTTCTGGTCCGTGCCGTGCCACTATGTCACAGGTATCCAGCACTTCTCTCACTTCAGGGCTGGGTGACCAGTGACGTGGGAATAAAGGTCTTTTGCTATTAAGCTCGTTTAATAAAAAAGCCTGACGGGCAGGTTCATCCCACTCAGCGTAGTCTCCAATACCCAAGTATCTGGTAAACTCGCTGAATACTGCTGTATGACGACCGGATTCCTGACGTACGTCCAGCTTCAGCAGAGTTAAGCCAAAAGCATAAGCACGGCGGATGGTGTCTTTTAATAAACCTTCAGCTACCACTTCCATTTTACAATCACGCAAAGACTGGTAACACAACAGCAGAGGCTCCAGCAATTGCTGATTGTGCCAAATCAAGTCTTCAGGGCGCTGCAATCTATCATGTTTTAACGCTTCAGTTAGCCAGTCTCTGGTATGCAACAACTTATGACGGAAGTCTTTTAACAGCTTACGATAAGGCTCTGATACATCGCCTACCACAGCACGTAAAGCGTCGTTGACCTGATTCATCGACAGCTCGTTGGCCAGCACATCTAAATCCCGGCAAAACAAATCAGCAGCCTTCCAGCGGCTTAACAACAACACCTGGCGGGTGACTTTAGCAGTCACAAAAGGGTTACCATCCCTGTCGCCACCCATCCAGGATGAAAAACGTATAGGAGCAGCGTCTAAAGCCAGGCCATGACCCAGCACAGGCAACAATGCAGTATCCAGTTCACGGATAAACTCTGGAATTGCTTCCCACAATGAAGTTTCAATCACAGCAAAGCCTGATTTGGCTTCATCCACAGGCGTAGGCCGTTGTTCGCGGATTTCATTGGTATGCCAGGCCTGAGTGATCAGCTGATACAAGCGGTTTTCTACTTTTTTCTGCTGTACCGGGGCTAAATCCTGCTCCAGTTGCGCCAGGCAGGCCGCAATTTCGGTTAACTTGTGGATTAAAGTACGGCGAGTCACTTCTGTCGGATGCGCCGTCAACACCAGTTCTATAGACAAATCGGCAACAGCTTGTTCGATCCGGCTTTTGCTGACATTTTTGTCCTGCAGCAGTTGCAGCAGTTCTGCCACAGGTTCTGGTTTTTCAATAGAAGCCCGGCCTGCCTTGCTGATGGTATGGTGTTGCTCTGCTAAATTAGCCAGATTCAGGAACTGGGCAAAAGCACGGGCTACAGGCAGAATTTCCTGGTCAGTTAAACTGGCCAGAACTTGCTTTAGTTGTTGATCCTGCAGTTCTGTACCCTGCCTTGCCTCTTTGGCTAAAGCACGGATCTGCTCAATACGTTCTAAAACAGCATCACCTAATTGATTACGTATGGTGTCACCCAACTGGGTACCCAATAATCCTACGTTTGCCCTCAAGGCAGCATATTGCGACATGACCCACTCTCCTCGTTGCACTGCCTGCAGTTTTGTTCTGCGTTTTCTATCCCTTCGTACTTGAAGCCGCAGCTTTGTTGACTTCGCGCTCTCGCCCCAGTCACATAGGACAACTATACTCCCGGTGTCTCGCGCACTTGTCGCCTCTCTGCAACTCCAATTAGTTTAGGTGCTTATAGTTTTCTGACCCACCCTAACGGGTATTTGTTTAGTGCTCAAGCCTGATAGATTACAAAACGACCAACAAAATAGAAAGCCAGAAGTTTAGAAGTCTGAAACACCCAAGCAGGAAGCTATCCTCACCCTTGCTATTCAAGTGATTCAGCAAAGTTTGGGACAACACAAAGCGGGCAATAAAGAACAGGGCACTGCGTTAAAAACCTTAGGCAGCCAAATGATACTCTGGATTGTGATATCAGCCCTGTTATTGAAAGCAAACTATGAAATGTCAGGAGGCTGCAGGGGGCATTGTTACTGCGAATCACAGTATTAATCTGCAGCCAATGCCTATTTGACAACAGGGCATCAACCCCGCCGGCAACGGCAAGACCCTGATGCAGCTATACCTGATAGAAAGTAGCGGCTGGCACCGGTGATCACCAGCGCCAGAATTTAAACCTTTTAGGTTCGGACTGCTCTACTAACACAGCGTCTACCGGTTCAGGTGCATGTAAAGCGGATAGATCCACGGCCACAGTGCCGTCAGCCTGCCATGGATGCTGTGGCAGAGTATCAGCTATAGCTGCGGATGCCTGAGCCTCTGTTTCTCCGGCCAGACGGAAAGCGTAAGAGGCTATAGGCGGTCCTATGGTTTCAAACACTGTAACAGCTCCAAGCACTATGGCGCTGATCACTGCGGCATGCTGTGGTACCAGTTGACTGGAACTTTGTACCAGGCCTATCGCCAGACCCGCCATAGGAATAAGTAATAAACCGGACGAGGCGCCGGTGCGCACTGTTTGCCCCAGCAGCACAGAGCTGACACTGACACCAAACCATTTAGCGGCTGCCCGCACAGCCACCAGGGCCATAATCACTGGAGCAAAAGCCACCAACTCGGCGAAATGCAGGTTAGCGCCGGCGAATACAAACAAAACGATAAAAAACAACTCAAAAGCACTACCAAACTCAAGTGCAGACACTACTTCGTCACGCTCCATACTGCGTACTATGATACCAACCACCAGCGGCGCAAAAAGCGCAGAGAGCTTTAACTGCTGGGCAAGACCCAGACACAACATTAAAGCGCCAACCACCAGCGCCAGCTTATATTGCACAGCACTTTGAGTACGGCTGGTTAAAAAATGCAAACCATAAGCAATAGCGCCACCCAATAGAGCTGAGCCTAATAATAAATACATGGGTTGTAAGACGATCTGCTGCCAACCCGCATCCTGCTCTGCAAGCAATACAGGCACCACAAAAGCGAAAGCAAGGAAAGACAGCAGGTTATTAAGAGCAACCAGAGATTTGGCCGCTTCGGTGACAGGCCCTTTGGCGCCAACTTCATGCGCAACGTGTAATAACACTGCAGGGGAAGAGGATACTAAAATGGCTGCAATTAGGGCGGCCAAGGCCAATGGAATTTTGAATAACCACAATAGGGTAAAAACCGCACTGAAGGTTAAGGCACTTTCCACCAACGCAATAACCAGTAAACGTGGTGACTGACGTAAAAAGCGCAAATCCAGTGAAGAACCCAGCCGGTATAAAATCAGCGCCAGTGTAATATCTATCAGAATTCGGGAGTCTTTCAACACAGACTCTGTCAGTAAACCTAATCCACTGGGTCCAACTAAAAAGCCAACCAGCATAAAGCCTGTGATACTGGGCAACCAGGAAATACGATGCGCCAGATAGCCGCCAAGGCTGCCAATCAACAGCAGCAAGCCAAAGGATGATAAAGGGGTAATAGTTAATGGCCAGGCCGGTAAAAACTCCATCCAAATTTCTCCTTGGCAGAACTAATAATAAAATCAGTCGATTAGCTTATCACAGCCTTATGACTACAGAGCGTGTTGATTTGGCCAAATGCTCCAAACTGTAACTCAATTTCTGTATTGGCTGGCACCTGCAGTACCCCTGCATAAGAGCCTGTAATCACCCACTGGCCTTGTTTTAAACCAATACCCTGAGCTCTTAAATGATTCACCAGCCAATACAGAGGCAACAGAGGATCCTGATTGGGATGTTGAGCAACCAGTATCTGTTGCTGACCAGAATACTCCAGCCTCAGCTCAAAATGCCACGGAACATTGTCGGATGGTAATTCAGGCCCAATGTATAACCCCTGATTAAACAATCCAGCGGCCAGTTGATCTAAAAACTCTGCACCAGCATCGGCATGGTATGGCCTGATGATCAGCTCCAACGCCAGATGAGTGGCGCCTATTGCTGCTTTGATCTCCGCTTCGCTGTATGGTTCATTACGTGCAGGTAAATCTGTTGCCAGTAAAAATGCCAACTCAGGCTCAATGCTGTACTGCTCTGCTGGTTGTTCAAACAGGCAAAGCTCGCCTTGTTGCAGACGAGCCACAGGCGCCAGCACCCATTTATCTGGTCCTGGCATCCCAGCTTTCCAGCCCAGTACGGGCCAATCCAGTTCAATGAACAGCCATTGCTGAATCGCAAAAGCTGCCGCCAATGAAGTAGGACGCAATTCTGCTGGTAATAAAGGTGTGGCTTCACCACGCTGACGATAGTCCGCCAGCCATGCGGCAGAGCGTTGAATTTGTTCTGGAGTCACAACTTTTGTCCTTATTAACTGGATTGACGGTATCCACGGGGCTTTGTACTTTAAGACGCCAGCGGGTGTAGTTCAATGGCAGAATGATTCCCGCCACTCGCTCAAGCATCGAACCACTTGAAGCAAAAAAGCACCCGAAGGTGCTTTTTTCAAACCAAGAACAGCCTTAGATTTGCGATTGAATGTAGTTGGGTAATCCAATCAGCTTGATCAGACGCAGCTGTTGTTCCAGCCAATGGGCGTGATCGTTTTCGGTATCATCCAATAAAGTCATCAGCAAATCGCGGGTGACATAGTCCTGCACTGACTCACACAGAGCTATGGTCTTCTTCAGTAAAGCACCAACCGAATACTCGACGTTTAAATCATTTTGCAGCATAGACGGCACATCAGTCCCCACCTGCAGCGGATCACGTTTGGATAAATCCGGTGTGCCTTCCAAAAACAAAATACGTTCAATCAGAGCTGCAGCATGAGCTTTTTCGTCTGTTACTTCGTGATCAATACGCTCAAAGAGTTTGCTTAAACCCCAGTCATGATACATACGGGAATGGATAAAATACTGATCCATAGCGCTGAGCTCATTCGACAGTAACTCGTTTAAAGCCGCGATAACTTGTGTATTACCTTTCATTGTTAGTCTCCTGAACCCATTTGACTTTGCAGGTAATTTTCCAGACCTATCAAAGCAATTTGCTGCTGCTGAGTGTCAATCCAGTCGACATGCTCTTCTTCGTGCTCCAGAATTTCCTGCAGCAACTCGCGGCTGACATAATCCTGGTGCTGTTCGCATAATTTGATGGCGTCACGTAACAAGGGCAGCTGATCATGCTGGAAATCCAAATCGCACTGCAGCATTTCTTCGGTGTCTTCACCTATACGTAATTTGCCTAAAGCTTGCAGGTTTGGCAGGCCTTCAAGGAATAAAATACGCTCAATCAGCTCATCAGCCTGTTTCATATCTTTGATCGATTTTTTATAACAAACCGAATTAAGCTGAGCCAAACCCCAGTTCTTATAGATACGGGCATGTAAAAAATACTGGTTAATGGACGTTAACTCAGAGGTCAAAACCTCATTCAGTTTAGCGAGCACTAAGGGTTGGCCTTTCATAGCTGATACCTGCAAATTCAAAAACTGTGCTTATTCTAGTCAAAAAGCCAACTAAATCAAGAAAAACCCAATAAAATCAATAAGATGCCATTGAGAATGCTTCGCTTTAGTGCCAGAGTTCTTGCTAAGTTTTTACAATGGCCAGCAAATCAGTTACTTAAAGTTAGCTTTAACCACAAGATGAATCCGCCTTTTCATCGAACCAAGACGACTATTCAGCGCGATACTGCTTAACTACAGGCAAATCAGATATACTCGACTCCAAACTAAGGCGTCATCAGAATAAAACAGGCAGTAAGGCTGGAGTTTATGAGTCAGACAGAAAAGAAAAAATCTTCAGGTTTTTTAGTTAACCTGCTCTTTAACATCGTTATTCCCACGCTTATTTTGAGTAAATTAAGTGAAGACCATCAATTAGGCCCAGTTTGGGCTTTAGTGGCAGCTTTAGCTTTCCCTTTAGGTTTTGGCCTATGGGAATTACAGCAAAGTAAAAAGGTAAATTTCTTATCAGTACTAGGCGTGATCAGCGTGCTACTGACAGGAGGTATCAGCTTATTGCAGCTCGACCCGGCTTATATAGCGATCAAAGAAGCGGCTGTTCCCGGCATTATTGCGCTTATGGTGTTAATCAGCCAACGCAGTAAGTATCCGCTGGTGAAAAAAATCCTGCTGAACGACGAGCTGATGGATATAGCTAAACTGGAGGCCTGTTTAAAAGCAAGGAATGTGGAACAACTCTTTGCTACTAAGCTACAAAACTGCGCTTATCTGGTGGCAAGCTCTTTTGTTGTGTCGTCAGTACTAAATTATGGCCTGGCCAAATATTTACTGGTCAGTGCGCCCGGTACTGCAGCCTTTAATGAAGAACTGGCGCAGATGACAGCCTTGAGTTATCCGGTGATCGCTTTACCTTGTACTGTGATGCTGATGGTGGCTATTTGGTATCTGTTTAGCCAGATAGGTAAAGTGACGGGCGAAAGCATCGAATCTTTTTTACGGCAGTAACAAAGGACAAGGCGCTGTTTTGACAGCGCCATTTTACTAAACCAAGAGGTTAAAACGCTCAAAAGCCGCCGTTAAATCAGCAATTAAGTCTTCGGTATCTTCCAGACCAATATGTAGCCGGATCAAAGGACCAGTGTAAGGCCAGCAGCTGGCTGTTCTGAGCTTCTGAACGCTTAAGTTTGGGATAATCAGACTTTCATAGCCGCCCCAGGAAAAGCCCATCTTAAAATGTTGCATACCCTCAATAAAAGCGGCCACGGCTTTGGCATCCCCTTGTTTTAATACAAAAGAAAACAAGCCATTGCTCCCGGAAAAATCACGCCGAAAAATCTCATATCCGGGATTTTCAGACAAAGCAGGATGGCGCACGGCCTCAACTTCTGGCCTTTGCTGCAGCCACAGTGCAACTTTTAATGCGCTCGCCTCATGCTGAGCTAATCGTACTTTTAAGGTTCGCAAACCCCGGCTAGCCAGATAAGCATCGTCAGCTGAAGCACAATAGCCCATCAGATAACTATGTTCGCGCAGTTGCGGCCAGTGTTTTTCATTGGCAGTAGCAATACCCAGCATGGCATCTGAGTGCCCTACTATGTATTTGGTCGCCGACTGAATACAGATATCCACTCCCAAAGCATAAGCGTCCAGCAACACTGGGGTGCCCCAGGTATTATCCAGCATCAGCACTATGTTATGTGCTTTTGCTACTTCGCGAATAGCCGGAATGTCCTGGACTTCCATCGTTAGAGAGCCCGGAGATTCCAGAAAAATTACTTTGGTATTGGGTTGAATAAGCGCACTGATATCCGCGCCAATCAAAGGGTCGTAATAAGTTGTTTCTATACCCAGATCTGCCAGTAACTTGTCGCAAATAGCCCTAGTTGGTTCATAGGCCGTATCAACCATTAACAGGTGATCGCCTTGTTTTAGAAAGCTCAGTAAGGCGGCGTTAATTGCTGCAGCGCCACAAGGGTATAAAGCACAACCCGCTGAACCTTCCAGATCGCAAATCGCATCCTGCAACGCAAAATGGGTCGCTGTGCCACGACGGCCATAATAAGGCACTCTGTCACCGCGATGAGCTGTCGCATGCTTCAGCCCGGCCATAGTATCGAACACAATAGTGGAAGCTCGCACTACGGGCGGATTAACCGCAGAGCCAGTCCATTCTTTACCACGGCCCGCATGGATTAGTTGAGTCGCTTTTTTCATAAAAACACCTTAGACATCCAGATGTCTGATAATCTACAGCGTTTTTTCGCTTAGCGCCAGCCATTGATCTCTGATGGAACCAATAGCCTTTCCAACTGAGGTTTCGCAAAGTAATAACCCTGAAACCATTCAATACCCAGCTGAACCAGATAATCCAACTCAGCTTTACTTTCTACACCTTCGGCCAGTACTTTAGTACGCAGCTCAGAGCAGACAGTCAAAATTCCCTTGAGTACAGCTTGTTTGACTGTGTCCTGATCAATATCCCGGATCAATCCCATATCCAGTTTCAACACTGCAGGTTTGAGTGAAGTCAGCCAGGCTAAGCCCGCATAACCAGAGCCAAAATCATCAATAGCTGTAATAAAACCTCGCTTGGCATAGCTTTCAAAAATACGCTTGAGTTTGACCTGATCAGTAATTTGCTCGCCTTCCGTCACTTCGAACATAATTTGAGTGATATCAAAACCAAAAAGATCACCAGCTTCGATGGTGGCACGAATACAGGTTTCAGGGTTATAAACAGCGTTAGGCAGGAAATTGATACTCAAAAGTTTTTTCAACCCAAGTTTAGAAGCTGTTTCTATAGCTTTTACCCGACAGGCCTGATCAAAATAGTATTTATTGCTGTCGTTGATTTGCTGAAATACCCAACCAGCCCCCTGACCTTCCGGACCACGAACCAAAGCTTCATAACCAACAATGTCTTGTAAAGTCCAGTCTATGATTGGTTGAAATGCCATCCGTATTTCAAAGCCAAGCGATTGACCGCTCAAACAATCCATGCAGCTTTGCTGTTTAATTTGTGCAGGAAATTCCATAAAACTGACTCCGGAGTAGGCTCTGTGTTTCACCTTAGATGACAGCAGAGATAAAACGCAAGTCTGTTGCGCTCGGCGCCACCTGATATATGTCAATTTTAGGTTGGTCTTATCGGACTACCGCAGCGTATTGGACAGGGACTTATCACCGCATACTCTGGTTTGCCTAAGTCAGCCATGTATAATAACCCCACACCAAGCTGAGCCCGAGCCTTATGAAATATAAAGACCTGCGTGACTTTATCAGTCAGCTGGAGCAACGTGGATTGCTCAAACGAATTTCGATGGAAATAGACCCTTATCTGGAAATGACCGAAATTGCTGACCGGACTTTGCGAGCCGGGGGCCCTGCGTTGTTGTTTGAAAACCCCAAGGGTTTTAATGTCCCGGTGTTAGCAAACTTGTTTGGTACACCAGAGCGTGTTGCTCTGGGCATGGGCCAGACTGACGTGGCCGCGCTGCGCGAAGTGGGTAAGTTGCTGGCCTTTTTGAAAGAGCCAGAACCACCAAAAGGTTTAAAAGATGCCTTCAGCAAGTTTTCTATCTTCAAACAAGTGCTGAATATGCCTGCCAAGGAGGTCAAACGAGCTCCTTGCCAACAAGTGGTGCTGTCAGGTGAGCAAGTCGATTTAACTAAAATCCCGGTGATGACCTGTTGGCCTGGGGATGCAGCGCCTTTGATCACCTGGGGTTTAACAGTCACTAAAGGCCCACACAAAGAGCGGCAGAATCTGGGGATTTACCGCCAGCAAGTGCTGGGGAAAAACAAAGTCATAATGCGCTGGTTATCTCATCGGGGTGGAGCTTTAGACTTTTTAGAATGGCAAAAAGCTAATCCAGGCCAACGTTTCCCGGTGTCCGTCTCCTTAGGCGCAGATCCGGCTACTATCTTAGGCGCAGTCACTCCTGTGCCTGATACTTTGTCTGAATACGCTTTTGCCGGCTTATTACGGGGTGATAATACTGAAGTCACCCGCTGTATCAGCAACGATTTACAAGTGCCAGCTACAGCGGAATATGTACTGGAAGGTTATATCGAACCAGGTGAAATGGCACCAGAAGGGCCTTATGGTGATCACACTGGCTATTACAACGAAGTAGACTCTTTTCCTGTATTTACTGTGACTCATATCACGCACAGAGAAAATCCGATTTACCATAGTACGTACACAGGCCGTCCACCGGATGAACCAGCCATTTTAGGTGTGGCTCTCAACGAAGTTTTTGTACCTATTTTACAAAAGCAGTTTCCGGAAATCGTCGATTTTTATCTGCCGCCAGAAGGCTGTTCCTACCGTATGGCAGTGGTCACGATGAAGAAGCAGTACCCTGGTCATGCTAAGCGTGTGATGATGGGTGTTTGGTCTTTCCTGCGCCAGTTCATGTACACCAAATTTGTTATTGTCTGTGACGACGATATTAATGCGCGGGATTGGCAGGATGTGATCTGGGCTATTACCACCCGGATGGATCCGGCCCGGGACACTACTTTAGTCGAAAACACTCCCATCGATTATCTGGATTTTGCTTCGCCTGTTTCAGGTTTAGGCTCAAAAATGGGCATGGACGCGACCAATAAATGGCCGGGTGAAACCTCTCGTGAATGGGGTGAGCCTATAGTGATGGACCCGGCAGTGACGGCCAAAGTCGATACGATCTGGGCAGAACTGGGCATAGTGCCTGCAGAGCGAGCAGCAACTGGTTTAAAGGTTCCGGGTCAAAAATGAGTCATCAGGTGACGGTATTGCCAAGTGGCCTGAGCTTTCAGGTGGAAAGTAACGAGACTATTCTCGATGCAGCTTTACGCCATGGCATCGACTTTCCTTTTCGTTGTAAGCAGGGGGTTTGCACCTCTTGCGTCTGTCGTCTGCGCTCTGGTTCAGTATCCTATTTGCCACCTGAGCCTTTGTCTGATCTGGATAAATCGCAAAATTTTACTTATTGTTGTCTGGCTTATGCCGAGTCAGATTTGACCTTACACCACCCTTTTATTCGTGGCTAAGCCGCAGGATTATTCATGACCAAAGTGATTTGTACCGTCGATAAAATTCAGCCGTTAACCTCAGGAGTGCATCAGGTATTGCTTACGCCACAACAAAAAGTGGAGTTTAAAGCTGGTCAGTATCTGCAGCTATTATTAACTGAACAGGATAAACGCCCTTTTTCAGTGGCCTCTATTCCTGGACAGACACAGCTGGAGCTGCAAATTGGCGGTGCAGTAGCAGACCAGTATTCAGGTCAGGCGCTGGCACACCTGCAAAGCAATGATCAGGTGACTGTCGAAGTTGGTTTAGGCCAGGCCTTCTGGCGCGAAGACAGTCATAATCCTATTTTGTTACTGGCCGGTGGCACTGGATTCTCTTATGTCTATAGCATTGCGCAGGCAATAGCAGCAGCAGGCGTGAAAAGACCGGTATTTTTATACTGGGGTGTGCGTCACGAAGAAGCCTTATACCATATGCCTGAACTGCAACAATGGGCCTCAGCCCATCATGACTTTAAGCTGGTGCCAGTAGTACAAAGTCCTTCCGATAACTGGCAAGGCCGTTCAGGCTTAGTGCATCAAGCTGTACTGGAAGATTTTGTTTCGCTGGAAGCTTACGATATCTATATTGCAGGCCCTTTCCCTATGGTCGGTGTAGTACGGGATGCTTTCCTTGAGCAAGGTGCAAAACGCGAGCAGATGTTTGCCGATGCTTTTGCTTATATCTGAGTAACCAACTAACTAATAAAACAAAAGGGCCGCTTTATACAAAGCGGCCCTTTTTATTTACTGTGTTCACACTCTACTTTTTATGTTTGTTAAACCAGTAGGTGATATACGCAGGCTTAGCCATCAAGTTGCTTGGTCTGATATGGATACCATGTGAAGCACCAGGGATCCGCACCATAGCGGTTTCCACACCTCGTAACTGCAAGGCCTGGTAAAACTGCTCTGTCTCAGAAATAGGTGTTCTGTGATCAGATTCCCCCGTCATTAACATGGTTGGGGTTTTCACATTACCCACGTAGCTAATAGGTGAATGTTTCAGGTAGTGCTCTGGTTTTTCCCAAGGCATGCCAGGGAACCAGTACTGACTGAAATAATTGTACATATCGGCGTTCAGCACAAAACTAAACCAGTTAATCACAGGATTTACTGCAACAGCGGCTTTAAATCTATCGGTATGACCTACGATCCAGCTGGTGAGTAAGCCGCCACCACTGCCACCTGTGACAAATAGCTGCTCTGCATCTATGAAACCTTTAGCAACAGTGGCATCCACTACATCCATTAGATCGTTATAGTCTTCACTAGGGAACTTATGGTGAATTAGATTGGCGAATTCCATACCATAACTCGTACTGCCTCGAGGGTTGGTATACAACACCACATAACCCTGAGCTGCCATCAGCTGCAATTCCATCGCAAAGACTGGGCCGTAGGCTGTGTGAGGGCCACCATGGATTTCCAGAATTAACGGATACTTCTTGGTTTTATCGAAGTTTGGCGGCAAAATTACCCAGCTTTGTAACTTGCGCTGATCAACAGAAGATGTGACCCAAAACTCTTCTACTTCGCCTATATCACGGGCTAACTGCAAGTCTTTATTCAGTTCTGTGAGCTGCTTTTTGTTACCGTCCCGCCACAAAGCTAATTCAGCCGGTGCCTGAGTCGACATCTGGGTATAAGCAATATCACCCTCATCGGAAACACTAAAGCTCCCCCCTGTATAAGGCCTGCTATAAGAGCTTCCACCCACTTGTTCAACCAGCACCTTACGTTTGCCACTGAGTGGCTGTATAGCTATTTTACCCTGAGCCTGATCGTCGTACTGGATGTAAAGCGCGTCGCTGTCACCGTCCCAACTAAAGCTATCAACAGCCCTGTCTAGATCTGCGGTAAGAGCTTTAACTTCACCAGACTGCAGATTTTTCACGTAAAGCTGGTCGGCCTGATGGGCCAGTTTTTTATCATCATAACCAAGATAAGCCAGCCATTTACCGTCAGCAGACAACGCTGGCGCATGGTCCGGACCAAAACGATCAGTGACTTGCGTCATGCTTTTGTCGGCAATGCTTAGTTTATAGATGTCACTATTCTGTGCCTGAGCTCTTTTGTCAGACTGCCGATTCGCTGAAAAATAAAAGGCTGTGCTGTCTTTTTGCCAGCTAATTTCACCACCGTGGTCAAAATCACCACTGGTGAGCTGAATAGGTGTGCCACCTTCTACAGCCATCAAATAGATATGTCGATAACCCGCTGGTAAATAACCACGACCATCAGCGCGGTATTGCATAGTATCGATATAAACAGGAGCTTTAGCCCAGTCATTTTTCTCAGGCTTACCGGGTAAAGTCACAGGACTAGCGGCTTTTTTCGGCGTAAACATGGAAAAAGCCAGCCATTTTCCGTCTGGTGACCAGCTTAAATCGGAAGGAGATGCAGGCAAATGGCTAACCTGGCCACTTTGGCCATTGTCCATCCAGCGAATATGGATCTGTGGTGTGCCTGAAGCTGATGAAATAAAAGCCAGTTTTTTGCCATCAGGTGACCACTGAGGGGAACTGATATCGGCCTGCTCCGCTACTAAAGGCCGCAACTGGCCACTTTTTGTATCGCTCAGCCATAAAGAGCCAATACGTTTGTCCAGTTCCTGGTCAAAACGATTACGCACAAAGACTACCTGATCACCTTTGCCGCTGATTTGCGGATCGGATACAAACTCTAACTGGAAGACATCTTCATACTGCAAGGGTTGTTGTGTTGCTATTGCACTCAGACTGATACCTGAAATGGCTGCAAAAACAGCAGTTTTGATAAATAAATGCACCTGGACCTCGTTATTCTGATTATGGGTTGAGCAAATACTAGGTTTAGTTGAAGCTTTATTACCAGAGTGATGCGGCTAATGGGGGTGTTTTGGGGTTGGGGGTTGGTGGTAGAGGCGTCCGTTTGGGATTTTAAAAGCGGATTGGTTCTGAATTTGGGGGCGGTGAACTACATTATTCCGGGCATCCTGCCCTCCACCCTTCGGGCCGGCTGCGCCGTTCCAAACTGCTCCCGGCAGTTTGGTCGCATGGAGGATGCCATTCTCGGGTTAATTCCCACAGGCAA